>JGI24422J19971_10001865_pt1 | contig 12973 bp, 8 predicted proteins | sample DeeMarSWOR152_54_FD_19971 | JGI IMG/M metagenome (IMG submission 19971) | reverse complement strand
AAGCCAGAAACCTCATAATCTCCTCCCCGGATTCCGCCCTTCTAAAACTTCTTCAAGAAAATCTTCCAGAAAACATAAACATCGGTGACATCTCCTTCCAGATCGAAAAATCCAGGATCATAAACCCCAAACTCAACAACCCCTCCAGAATCCTCGCAGCAACTCCCATCGTAATGCGCATCCCTCAATGGACATACCCCGACTACGGCATCCAGAGCGACAAATCCTACGTCTACTGGCGCAAGTCCTACCCCTTCAACGCATTCATCAGACAGATCGAAGCAAATCTCTTCAAAAAATACAACGAATTTTATAACACCTCTCTGGAAGAATTCCCCATCTTCGAGCAGTTCATCTTCAAAAAAGAAACCTGCAACCCCGCAATAATCGATGGAAAAGAGTATCCATTAATCGGCTCCATCTGGGAGTTTCTCTTCAATAATCTCTCCAGAGACCAGAAAAAGCTCTTGGAATTCGGCCTAGACTGCGGCTTCGGCGAACGAAATTCATTAGGTTTCGGATTCGTGAATTTGATGAAAAATGCAGATAGAAATTCCAATCTATCATGATGTGTGGATGGACAATGGGGTTGAGAATTTGTGGAAGATGTGATATAGACTAAAATGTTGCAAGCACTTAAAGATTTCGGCGAGTTTATAGGATTAGAAAAAGGCTTTGAATCCGAGCTTAAAAGAGTCAAAAAAGGAGATAAAATAGCAATTATATCAGTTAAAAATGGTTTGTTTGAGATTAATGAAGAAATCAAATATGAGGAAGATAAGAAGTATAAGTATTTGTTTTATTATATTGGAAGCAATCCTTCAGTAACAGGTACCACAGGTATAATGGGAGTTAGTCCGTTCTTTTTTAAAAAACAGAACTTAAAACCTGAGAAAGTTAAGAAGAGTGATTGTTATGATGAGGTCTACAGAAATATGATTGGGGGAAAAGATAACTTCATCAAAGATTATCTTAAATATCTGGAGAAAAAAACTCAAGATTTTGAATCAATTAATTCTGAATGGGTATTTTTTAAAGAATTTGCTGGAAAAAATACAGAGGATTTACATAAAAAATTTGTTAACAGTTATCCAAAACTCCCGAGAAAAAAAGATGTAAATGATGTTGATGGATTGTGTTCTATATGTGAAAAGGAAGGAAAGATACGCTACCCCGATATACCCTTCTTTGCTATTGATGTAAGTAACTATGCTCACGATCTAACGGGTGATCTTTCTGCTTTTAGGGTTCGTATTTGCAAGGATTGTGAACCATATATTGCTGCTGGATGGAAAGCCCTTAATAATTTTTTTGGAGGGCGATTGTATGTTCTTGTGCCTAAGTTGAGGGATAACGCCACCAATGATTCATTAGAAAAATTCGTTCAACTTGTAAATAAACTTGTAAATAATGATATATCGAGTTTTGAGAAACTTAATAATGTATTAGGAGACAGAAAAATAGACGAAGAGATAGAACTTTCATTTATTGTAATGAGAAAAGAGCAGCAAAAAACAGTAATTGAGAAGTTTGTCCCGAACTACAAAACATTTGCAATACGTTTTGAAAATGAAAGTCTTATTCAAGATGATGAATTGAAATATGTGGATTGGAAGTCTAAAAAGATTCAAATTTTGGAGGTAAACTCGTATTTTGATCTTGAAAAAATACTTAGGTTCTTTTTTGTTGACGATAAAAACAATTTTTTTTCAAGATACTTTTATGAATTGTACCACCATACAAAACAGAGGAAGGTAGTTCCCAAGAACATGGACAGTTCCTTTAAACACCGATTATTCATCTATCGAGATAATTTATTCTCTTTTATTTATGAGACAAATCTTTCTGCTCTCAATAATAAATTGTTGAATGACATCTGTCTAAATTTCCTTTTATATGAAATCAGAAAGCAAAGAGATCTTTGGAGGAATAATCCTGAAAAAAATGTTGCCTTCAAAATAATGGAAAGCCTTAACTACTACTATTTTATTAAACATAAAATTAGAGGGGATGTCAAAATGAAAGAACAAATTTTGAGTCTTAAATCTGAATTTGGGAAACTGGAAAAGGAAAATGCAAAACAAGAAGCAAAGAAGGAAATTCAAGAACTGGTGGGAAGAGATGACAGGTTGGTCTACTATTTAATAGGTCAATTTATCAGAAAAATAGACAATTTCCGAGGGAAAAAAGGCAAGAACAAAATTTTTGATGGTTTTGTTCAGAGCATCAACAGGAAGAGTATAAAACAGAGATTTGCAGAAGATATTCTTCAAAAACAGAATTATTACGTAGAGCGGTTGAATCCTAAGGCAAAGTTTGTCTTTGATATAATGGCTAACAATTTGGATACGCTCTTTGAATACGAACCTTATGAGGAGATGATTATATCTCTTATTACAGGCTATTACTCCAACGATATATTGAAATCTTCAAAAACTGGAGGTGATACAAATGGAGACTGAAAATATTGAAAAAGCTAAAAAGGAAAAGTTTGTAGAGAACTGCTATCAGGGAATTTTTGTGACTGAAACTGTTTTAGGGAATCCAAACGGTAGTTTCGTGAACAACGAACCCAGAAACATCAATGGGAGAGTTTTTACAACGGACAAGTGTATCAAGTACAATGTGAGGGATTATATCCAGCAGAGATATGAGGAAATCGAGTATGATGAGGAGAAGGAGAGGGTAAAAAATGTGGAAAATTTTGTATTCTTTTATCCTCGTCTCAGTAAAATCGCTACGGACTATCAGGCTAGCTATCTTACAAAGGATAGCGTATTCAATATGTTCTTTGTTGAGCTTCTCAAAAGCTCTGAAGAATATAGAGAGGAAATGGAGCAAATAAAGAATGAGAAAGATAAGAAAAAACAGGAACAGATGCGTAAGCAATTAAATAGTAAGATAAACAATCAAGCTTTTAGGAATTTAATAAAGCACAGCCCTGATTGTAGAATATTCGGAGGGACTTTCAGTTTCCAAGAAGATAATAAACAAATTTATGGACCTGTACAAATCAGCTATGGTCTTGATCTGATCGGTGCAGATATAATTAATCTAAAGCTTGGGACTCCTTTCTCAACTGATGATGGAAAACAGAAAACAACGGGGGAAGAGCATGTCGTGGATCATGCCGTCATAGGATATGATATAACAGTAAACTCAAATCATGCCCCAAATCTCTTAAAAAAGGGCGATTTAGAGATGTTTAAAGAGGGGTTAATTCAGGGAACTAATCTTAGAAGATCAACCAGTAAAAAGACAGAAGCGAAGTTACTGATTATGATCAAATTCAATAATGGAGTATCAGTAAATGTGGGTGAGCTCAAACACTTGATAGAAGTTAAAAGTAAGAAAATTACAGACCCGAAAGAAACTCCGAAAAAATTGGTTCTGAACATGGAAAGAGTTAAACAAAGATTGGATCAATTTAAAAAGCAAATAGAAAAAATAGAAGTATATCGTGACAAAGATTCAGTAAAAATAGAGAAGTTCTATCAAGATCAAGAAGGGGAGGGGAAAGTTGAAATTAAATCTTTAAATGAACTCAAAACAGTTGATGAAGAAGACGTAGGTATTAACGAGGAAAATATAAACTAAATCTTTTAAAGAAGCAAAACAATTAGAAGGTGATTCTTTATGGGACTGTTATGCATTGATATAGGATCTCAATTTGGAGCATTTAACAAATCATTCTCCAATACAGGAGGATTACTTACTTATATGGTGCCTCCAAAGACAGCAATAATTGGATTATTTGGGTGTATTGTGGGTTATGGTCTTCAAGAGACTTTAAAAGCATTCGGGAATATAAGAATTGGAATAGAACCACTAAATAATATAGAAACAAAGACGATAACCTACAATTGTCATTATGGAGGTCGTCCCGGAAGAATGGTGAATATCAAGCAAGAAATATTGATAGAACCAAAGTATAGGCTGTATATGGAAATTGAACCAAAGTTTAAAGACAAAAAACTCTTAGATGATATAAATAAATTGCTACAAAAGAGTGGAGTCTCAGAAAAAGCAAAAGATATTAGAGGGGGTTTAGAGTTACTCTTTAGAAATCACATCAGTTATTATTCTTTATATATGGGAAAAAACGATTTTCCGCTAAGATATTCTCTTAGAGATGTAAGGACCAATGAACTTCTATCACCAGATACGGAAAACTATTTACCCACCAATTGTGTTGTTCCAAGAAATGCTATTTCTAACTTTAAAATAACAGCAGTAGAGGAAAAATTTGAAAGACTCAAAATTAAGAGATCGAAACCATTTAGTTTTTTTATCCTTAGCAATGTACCTACCTCTCAGAATCCGGATCGTGAGTTTACTGGATTTAAAGATTTTTTACTCAAAGATAAAAGCAGGGAGACTGTAATGGAGGTCATACCAAATAGAAAAAATAATTACTCATTCTATACTGACGAGGGTGAGAACCTGATTGTATGTTTTTAGGTCTTTTATGATGCTTGAGAATATAATTTCCGAAGGACAATTTGAATACGATGGGAAGACATATTCTGTTTATGCACATAGAGATTCTGATAAAAAGGAAGAGTACAACAAACATGTTGGGAAAACATGGACTATTTTCAGATATCTCTTGGAAAGCCAAGAGGGAATTGTTCGCAGCCTTTTTGAAGAGTTGAAAGATGAATTCGCAATGAGCATAAATTACAGCGAGTTTAAAGCAATTCTCCATGACCTAGTAATGTTCCATGATATCGGCAAAACCAATCCCAAATTCCAAACAAAAAAGTTAGATAACCAAACGCTAATAAATATCAAAATACCTTCAGAAATTACCACTCATCATTCTTATCTAGGGGCGTTTATACTAGCTACAAATCTCATGGAACGATATAAACCGGATGATAATATTCCACTTCTTACTCTCCCATACATAATACTTGGTCACCATACTCGTCTCCAGAATGTACACGAATCGAGTTTAGCTGATGAAAAATTTGAAAATTCTTTACCCACTCTTTTGTATCTTTTTGATATTCTTGGACTTGGACATAAGAAACTAGAAAATATAATCAACCACCTTGGAGATAAATATTGTGGTCTTTATGAAAAATTTCTAGATCGGTTAGAATCAACTGAAAATTCTTCTCTTTCTATCCTATATAACTTGGTTTATTCTTATCTCGTAATGGCAGATTTTATTGCTACATCTTACGCGTATAAGGAGTTAGATACTGTAAAAAACGATCTTTATAAGTTCAATAAACGCATAGATCAGACTATTCTAAAAAGAATGAAAGAAAAATTTGGAAGAAAGCAAGATGAATACAAAAAGAAGATGAACGAAAATGAATTGAATAGATACAGACAGGAGATGCTCGAAGAGGCAAAAGAAAATCTAAAACAAGCTTTAGAAAGTAATAAGCGAGTTTTTTACATTAAAATGCCCACTGGTGGAGGAAAGACAAATACTTCGCTGAGTTTAGCACTAGAGATATTGGAAAAGAAAAGGGCAAACCGTCTGATTTATGCACTTCCTTACATAAATATCTTAGAGCAAAATTATATGTATTTGCAAAAAGTTTTTGATCTTGAAGAACCTGAAGAGATAAGAAGGATATATTCGGGAACGGAAACCATATTTGATGGAGGTGATGAGGCAAAAGAAAAGATACTAACTGATGATGATTTTTACAACTATCCTGTAATCTGCACAACAAATGTTTCTCTTTTTAACACCATTGTAAAGTTTAGCAAAAAGCACAAATATAGATTCTCTTCATTGGCCAACAGCATAATTATTCTCGATGAGATACAATCTCTTCCAGCTGAATATTGGCCTGAGTTCAACTTCCTAATTAACGAGTTGGCAGAAAACCTCAACATCTATTTTATAATAATGAGTGCAACCGTGCCGAGTTTGGAGAAATTAAAACATTTAAGGGGGCAAGACCCAAGATACGAGAAGGATGTCTGCTATCTCATAGAAAATCCTGACGGATACTTCTCAAAATTTGAAAGAAACGAAATTAAAACGACAAAGCCCCCGACTTTTGATATTTCGAAAGATTCTGGAAAAGACGAACTTGAGCTTTATTTAAAGAGGGTATGTGCGGAAAATTTTATAAATGGAAATACTCATGGACTCATAGTTCTTAACACAATACAAACTTCCCAGACAGTATATGATATAATCTCAAAACTTTCAGAAAAAAATGTTTGGAAAGCAGATGTTATGCTCCTCAATTCTACCTTTCTCCCAATACAAAAAAGAGCCATCATAGAAAAAATAAACAATCTTCAAGATGATGAAAGGACCATTTTAGTAAGCACCCAAAGTGTTGAAGCAGGAATGGATGTCAGTTTTAACTTTGTTATACGAGATTTCGCTATTTTAGACTCGATAGAGCAAGTGAGAGGACGATGTAATCGCCATAAAGAAAAGGAAAGCGGTAATGTGTATCTAATTGAGATTAGAAGGGCTAATAGATATGATCACGCTATTTATGATAAATGGAGAATAGAAAATACAAGGGATGTACTAAATGGAGGGAGTCTTCAATATAACTTTCATGCAATTGAAAAGTATTACGACAGGGCCATAGACTATATTAATAAAGAACTCTCAGATGGATTTAAACTCACTTCTGCAGATAATATCAAATGTTGGAATATACTTAAATTTGAAGAGAACAATAGCCAGCGTAACAAGTATAAAGATGTATTTCATGTTGATGTAATTGAAGAAAACCAAAATTCTTTCTCTTTTTTTGCGGAGGTTCAAGCTCCATTTGGACAATTTACACAAAGAGAGATAAAGTACATCTTAAAAAAACAGAAAGAAAGCAATATTAAGCTCGTCTCTAATGAAAAAATTCTAGGCAAAGGTATTATAAATTACTACACCACAGAACTAGAAAAATTAAAGAGTAGCGATTTTACGGTAAAAAAGATATTCAAACGTGAGATGATGTCTATCTTATCAAAATTCATGTTTTATGCAACGATGAGTATGAGTAAAGAATTTCTGGATATTATGTTCGAGAATAACAAAATAGGGTCTTTTTACATAATTAGAGATGAAAAAGTGGGAGATAGTCCTGAAAAATGGTATTCGATGGATAGAGGGCTTAATAAGGGATTCCTTAATGAATTGTACGAGGGGTGTAATGTTATCTAATTTTTGGTGATGGTTTCATGTATCAATCTGTGTTATGTTATGCATGGAAAAAAATATATAGAAGAAACTTGATGGACTTAACAGCCTTCACCCGTGCTAAAATCCACACCCCTATCAACATAATCTAACCCCTAAGTACAATTCAAACAAACCCCCACAATCTACAAAACCCCCATACACCCCTGAGACCGGTTTCGACTACGGGAACAGGGATAAATAAAACACACCAAATCCAACATCCTCTGACCCTAAGAGGGTTAAACCAATGAGGAGGTGAAAACATGGGCAGGATTTACTCTGTAATGGAAAGATTTATATATATCTTTTACCCTATAATAGAATATGATCGATGAGATAATAATCCAAAATCCCTGGTGGAAGACGGGAAGTGTTGATAAATCCAGACTGTGCAGGATAAGAAGGTCTGAATTCAATTCACTCAAAAGAGAACTGAGCAATAAAAAGGTGCTGTGCCTATTGGGTCCAAGAAGAGCGGGGAAAACCACCTTGATGTATGAGATGATCAACTTTTTACTGAAAAAGGATACAGACCCGAAGAGAATACTATACATCTCCTTTGATAGCTCTAAAATCAGGCTGGAGATGAAAAGAAATTTCGACGGGATTATCCAGGAATACATAAATAGCTTAGTCAGAGAACCCGTGGATAAGCTAACCTCTGAGATATACATATTCTTCGATGAAATCCACAAATTGGAGGATTGGGGAAATAAGATAAAATTCTGGCAGGATCTGGGACTGAAGATAAAATTCGTGGTTTCGGGCTCATCATCGATAAGAATTTTAAAGGGTAGTGGTGAAAGCCTGCTCGGGAGAATATCTTTTCACATGATACTACCTCTAAAGTTTTCAGAGTTTGTTGGAAAAGCCTCACAGGCAGACTTCACAGACTTCGAACAACTAAAAGAAGCCTACAACAATGTAATATTAGATAAGCAGGAAATAACAGTGCAACTAGAGGATTATATCCTAAAGGGAGGTTTCCCCGAGGTTTATTACATAAAAGATATTGAAAAGGCATACGAAATTTTAAGACAATATAAAACACTGACGATAACAAGAGATATACTGGATATGAAAGACATAAAGGAACCGGGGATTTTACTTGATTTAATTGATTTATTGACGGACTTCATGGGGGGAAGGATAAACTATTCGACGTTTGCAAAGACACTTGGCATAAAAGTTGATACTGCTAAGAAATACATTTCTTATCTCGTGGAATGTTTTCTGATCTATACAACCTATTTTTACTCGGAAAAACAGGTACTGTCTACAAGAAAGGAAAAAAAGTTATTCTTTATTGATGTCGGATTGAGAAATTCCCTGTTGTTGAAACCAATCAATGACTTGGAGAAATCAAAGATTATTGAGAATCTCGTGTTCTTCCATGTTTTTTCTTTAAAGAGAAATGAGTTATTCCCGAAGATATTTTACTGGTTTGACAAGAATAAGAATGAGGTTGATATCATTGTTAATATCGGAAAAAAGATAATCCCCATAGAGGTGAAGTACAGAGAGCAGATAGGGAGGAGAGATTTGAGGGGTTTATTGAAATTCATGGAGGAATTTAATATTGAAAAGGGAATCGTGGTTACAAAAAATTTACTGGAAAAAAGAACCATGGATAAAAAGGAGATAATATTCATCCCCGCCTGGTTGTTTCTGCTCAGTTCCAACTCACCGAGCAATTAGAAGAAACCTACCAGATCTGCAAAATCCCATACACCCCTGAGACCGGCTTCGACTGCGAAAACAGGGATAAATACAAACCAGTCAGCAGCAATATCATCTAACGCTCAAAACTCAGAAGAAAAATCTTACCGGATTTGTAATATCCCCTGCCCCTTCGAAATCGGCTTCGACTGCGAAAACAGGGCGAAGTCAGGCCACTGGCAATACCATCTAAACCTGCCTCAAGTCAGTCATGCACCTCGTAAATAGAAATATTTAAATACTTTTAATTTTAATAGTATTATTATGGAATATTTGGAAAGAATTCTATTAGAGGAGATCAAGAAGTGGGTGGAAAGGAGAGAGATCATACTCATTAAGGGACCGAGGCAATCAGGCAAAACCACCCTCCTAGAAATACTGGAAGAGTGGCTTGAAAAAAAAGGCATAAAAAAGGAGAACATAATCTACCTGAATTTTGAAGACAGGGAGATACTAGAAAAATTCACCACAGACCCGAAGAGGTTCACTACAAGCCTTATTGCAGATAAAAGCGAGAAATATTTTGTTTTAATAGATGAAGCCCACTACTGCAAAGGCATCGGTCAGAAACTGAAATTACTTTACGACTCATTCAAGAATATAAAATTCATCATAACAGGCTCATCCTCCCTGGAGATTACATCCGAAACAGCAAGATTCCTGGTCGGAAGATTGTTCTCCTTTGAGTTAATGCCCTTCAACTTCTATGAATTCCTTAATGCAAGAGATAAAAGGCTTGCAAGGGTTTTCCTTGAAAAACACAAACAGGTAAGGGAATTTATATTTGAAGGAAAAGACCTTGAAATCCCTTCCACAGACATCTTCTCAGGAGATCTATTAAGATGTTGGGAGGATTTTATGATGTTTGGCGGCTATCCTGAGGTTGTTAAAACAGAAAGAGAAGAGGAAAAGAAAATTATACTGAAAAACATCTTCAGCACTTACATAGAGAGGGACATAGTTTCATTCCTTCAGATTACCGACACAATAAAATTCAGGAAACTAACAACATTGCTTTCCTCCCAGATAGGTCATCTGATCTCCTACGAAAAATTAGCAACCTCATCTCAGAGTTATTTTAAAGAAATCACCAAGTTATTGGATATCCTCCAGCAGACCTATGTTATAAAACTCCTGAGGCCCTTCCACAGAAACATGGTTACTGAATTGAGGAAAAATCCGAAGGTTTATTTCGTAGACCCTGGTTTAAGGAATTATGCTGTTAACAATTTCAATACCCTCGATCTGAGAGAGGATCGCGGAGAACTGGCAGAAAATTTTGTTTTAAACGAATTGAATTTTCTTGCAGAAGATAAGTTCTTCATCAACTTCTGGAGAACAACAGCTAAGGCGGAAGTGGATTTTGTGTTGAATAATACGAATGAAACAATCCCCCTAGAGGTTAAATTCGAGGAACTGAAAAAGGAGAAGATCGGAAAGAGTTTGTTCAGTTTCATAAACAACTATCACCCAAAAAGGGCAATAATCGTAACAAAAAAATTTTGGGGAGAGAGAAGAATCGAGGACACGGTAATAAAATTCATCCCAGTTGTTTATCTGTAATCAACTGAAAAAATACACCCCGGAGACCGGCTTCGACTACGGAAACAGGGATAAATCCAAACCCACCACAAACATCATCTAACCCTTAAAATCCAAGCTCGGCAACATAAATCTGGCTGATATTTATAGTATGATGTCCATAAAATTTATAAATATGTCCATTGTAACGGTCATATATCACAAAAATGATGGAAATACAGAAGTTAGTCAGATTCAACGACTGGTGGAAAACGGGTGATGTACCGAAGGATCTGCTTGAGGAGTATAAAAGACCACTGTATGATGAGATCCTGAAGTACATGGCAGACAGGCAGATACTTGCAGTAATAGGTCTCAGAAGGGTCGGAAAGACTACCTTAATGTACCAGTTAATACAATATCTACTTGAAGGGATCGAAAGAAAATGCATCCTCTACTTCTCATTCGATGAAGAGCCCTTTGATATCGAGGAGGTTTTGGAGGCCTACAGGGAACTTATCCTGAAGAAGGGTTGGAGAGAACCCGGCAAAGTTTATATATTCCTCGATGAGGTTCAGAAGGTGGATGGCTGGCAGGATAAGATCAAGATATACTATGATTTATACCCAAATCTGAAATTTATCGTATCCGGCTCAGCAAGCCTGATTATAGAAAAAAAGGCAAAGGAGAGCCTAGCTGGCAGGCTTTATGACTTCCGCCTGGATCCATTAACGTTCAGGGAATTTCTATCTTTCAAGAAATTTGATGCTCAAGAGGCGGAATATGGATTATCCGATAGCTTTAAAGAGATAGAGAAGGATTATGATAAGCTTGTGTTATTCGAATCCGAGCTAAAGACATTCCTTAATGAATATCTGTTTAAGGGCGGTTTCCCAGAGGTGATAAATGAGGATAACGAGGAAAAGGTAAAAAGATACATCAAGAATAGCGTAGTAGATAAGATAGTGTATACAGACATCCCAAAAACATTCAAGATTGAAGAACCGGAGGTTTTGTTGATCCTGCTTAGGATAATAGCCAATACCCCAGGATTATTGATCGATTACAAGACATTAGCCAATAATCTCGGAAAGAACAGAAAAACCATATCCAGCTACTTCCACTATCTACAAAAAAGCTTTCTGATTTTGTTTGTATCAAATTTTAGTGGAAGTTTCCTAGCCTCTGCAAGAAAACTGAAGAAGGCATATGTGCAGGATACCGGCATTACAAACACTCTAATGGACAGGGGGATTGATGAAAGAGTAATTGGAATGTTGGTTGAAAACTTGATTGTTACCAAGATAAAGCCACATTTCTTTTGGAAAAGAAATTATGAGGTAGATATGATCCTAACTGAAGATAAAAAGGTATTACCTGTAGAAATCAAATACCAGGGCCAGATCAGTAAAAAGGATCTGCTAGGTATACTTGCATTTTGCAAAAAGTTCGGGTTGAAGAAAGGTATTGTTGTAACTAGGGATCTATTCAAGAAGGAAGAAATTAATGGAAAAGAAATCCTGTTCATTCCGGCGTGGCTATTTTTACTCAGCATGAAATCATAGAGATCGGCTTCGACTACGAAAACAGGGAAAGATCAAAACAGGCAACATTCTTTAACCATAATGAGATGCTCAATACCTGAAACATTTTTCCCCTTATGTTTATACAAAACCTGTCTTTTATATAATCTATCTTAAATCATAACGCCTAAAATGCGGCTCCTCCTTAACCTAAGATCCTTAAAGGATTCTGCATACGATTCAAAATACTATCACAAGCTTCAGGGCTTAATCTATAATTCACTCAGGTCTCACTATAGTCCCTTGCACGACAAAAACGGCTACAAGTTCTTCTGCTTCTCCAACATCTTCCCCATCCAGGACATGAAAGAAGGAGAAGCCAGAAACCTCATAATCTCCTCCCCGGATTCCGCCCTTCTAAAACTTCTTCAAGAAAATCTTCCAGAAAACATAAACATCGGCGACATCTCCTTCCAGATCGAAAAATCTAAAATCATAAATTCCCGACTCAATCTTCCCTCCAGAATCCTCGCAGCAACCCCCATCATAATGCGCATTCCCCAATGGACATACTCCGACTACGGCATCCAGAGCGACAAATCCTACGTCTACTGGCGCAAGTCCTACCCCTTCAACGCCTTCATAAAACAGATTGAAGCAAATCTCTTCAAAAAATACAATGAATTCCATCAAACCTCATTGGAAGAATTCCCCATCTTCGAGCAGTTCATCTTCAGGAAGGAGACCTGCAACCCCGTAATAATCAACGGAAAGGAATACCCATTAATCGGCTCCATCTGGGAGTTCATGTTCAACAACCTCTCCAGAGACCAGAGAAAGCTCCTCGAATTCGGCTTAGATTGTGGCTTTGGCGAACGAAACAGCTTGGGCTTCGGATTCGTGAATGCGTTAAATAATGATCACCATCAAATCAGAAAGAAGTTAACCTCGTAGGGAATAGCGGGACAACCTGGATGAGATTCCCGCAGCCCACCTTTCCTTCGGGAAGTCAGCGGCTTCAGTCTTAGGGAATTTC
>JGI24422J19971_10001862_pt1 | contig 12979 bp, 15 predicted proteins | sample DeeMarSWOR152_54_FD_19971 | JGI IMG/M metagenome (IMG submission 19971) | reverse complement strand
CCTAGTATGAAGCCGTTGAATGTTTTGACTAAGCAGTTAAACAGTAACATCCTGATCGTTTTGAAGAATGGTGTTGAGTATAGGGGGCGAATGATTCGTTGTGATGGTCACATGAACATTATGTTGGATGGGGCTTCTGAGTTTTTAAGGGAGAAGCCTTTGGCTAATTATGGGACTGTCTTGGTTCGCGGGAACAATATTTTGTATATTGGTTTGGATGTTGGTCGTGGTAAGTAGCGTTTAATTTTCTTTTATGTAGTTGAAGGCTTGTTTTAGGGTTATCTCTATTTTTTCTTTTTGTTTGAAGAATTTTAGTATGTTTTTTAGGTCGCGTTTTAGAAGTTGTTGGGCGTTTGGATGGGTTATGGGGATATATTGGGGCCAGTCTATGATGAGGATGTGGAGGTTTGGTTGAATGAGGATGTTGTAGGAGCTGAGGTCTGCGTGGATTATTTTTGCTTTTTGGTAGGCTTTTTTGACGTTGTTTAGGATTTCGTTTAGAACTCTTTTGGTGTGTGGGATTTTTGGGTAGAGGTTTAGGGGTGCGCCGTTGATTAGGGTCATGACAAGGGTGTGGCGGTTGTGGTGTATGGGTTTGGGGGCTGCTATGTTGTAGGGTTCGAGGAGTTTTAGAGCTTTGTATTCTTTCTTGGCTGCAATTGTGGATTGTTGGTGCCAGTTTGGAGTGTATGTATATTGTTGTGTGTAGCCGCGTTTGCGTTTGGTTTGCTGGAAGCTCATTCTGCCGAGGCGGTGGAATTTTATTGCGACTTGTTGTTTGGTTGGTGTGAGGGCGTCGTAGACGTCTGCTTCTTTTCCGACGCCTAGTGGTTTGCCTATGGCTTCTAGGATGTTGGCTTTGACGTGGTTGTTGAGGGCTAGGCAGTCGTAGCCTGCGGTTGTGAGTTGGTAGCCTTTGTATGGGTGGGTTTGGTGTTGTATGAGGTGGTTTTTGGTTAGTTTGGGGAGGTGGTATTGGACTTTGGATTGGGGTAGTTTGGCTTTTGTGGGGATTTGTTCTTCTGGTGTGTATTGGTATTGTTTTGTTTGGGTTTCGATGGCGTGGAGTATTTTGATGTCTTCTGGTTGGAGTTGGCGGAAGATTTTGAGGGCGATGTCAATGGATGACATGGTGGACAAGAATAGATGGATGTGGGGATTTAAGGAGTTTCTTATGTGTCTGTCTGCCTGTCTAGGTCTCTATAGAGGGGGAGATAGCAGGAAATTACTTTGGTTCTTCTTCTCTCAGAATGAAAAAAAGGAAAAATTTTTGGTTTTCATTATCAACTGTGCTGAGGGACTTTAATTTTAGCTTTCTGATTTTGGATTAGGGGTTGTTTTGGGTTTTGTTAGCGTGAAAACTATGATATCAGTTGATAAAATAGGTTTTCAAAACTGTTCAAGTTTTAAATGGAAGTTGTTACATGATTGCTCTGGAGGCGTGAACGTTTGAAGTTGATTTACGTGGTTATCGATGGTATGGGAGACTTGCCAATTGAAGAATTGGGAAATAGGACTCCTCTTGAGGCTGCTGAAACTCCTAACATGGATTTTCTCGCCAAAAAAGGAAAAACAGGGCTAATGTATACGGTTGGGAAGGGTATAGCACCTGAAAGCGACGTAGCCGTCGTCTCAATCCTTGGATATGATCCTTTCAAATACGAGGTAAGTAGGGGAGTTCTCGAAGCCCTCGGCGCAGACTTACCCTTTAAAGACGGTGATTTGGCTCTGAGATGTAACTTTGCCACTTTGGGTCCGAGAAACAAAATTATTGACAGAAGAGTGGGAAGAAGCCTAACTACGGAAGAAGCCACAGAGTTAACTGAAGCAATAAACAAGCGGATACGATTGGAGTCTTACCCAGCCAGTTTTCAATTCGAAAATACTCTGAGCCACAGAGGAGCTCTGGTCATAAGGAGCAAAGAGAAGAAACTTTCAGGGAGCATAACCAACACAGACCCAGCCTACATTAGAATTAAGGGTATCGGCGTAGCAGAAGCTGAAGCTGAAATGATTCTAAAAGAATGTAAACCTTTGGACAAAAGTGTAGAAGCAAAGGTTTCTGCAGACCTTGTCAACGAATTTACTCAGAAAAGCATGGTGATTCTAGATAAACATGAGGTGAACAGGAAGCGTGTTAAAGAAGGAAAGCTGAAGGCGAATGTTATTCTCATGAGAGATGCTGGTGTTCGCCTGCCAAAGTTTCCCACTCTCAGTCAACAGTATGGGTTCAGTTTCGCCTGCCTTGCCGACATGCCTGTTGAAAGGGGAATATCCAGGCTAGCAGGCATGCACATGATCGAGTTGCCTCCCCCGTCCAAAAGCCTTGAGAAAGACTGTAAACTGAGAGTAGAAAAACTACTGGAAAACCTGCCCCTTTACGATTGTTTCTATATACATATTAAGGGTCCGGATGAACCCGGTCACGATGGAGACTTCAACCTCAAGACTCAGCTGATCGCCACTGTTGATAAGCACTTCGTTGGCAATATGCTGCAAAGAATAAACTTAGAAGATTATGTCATCTGCATTACAGCAGATCATTCAACACCCTGCAAACTAAAAGCTCACAGCGACGATCTTGTGCCTCTTCTCATATCAGGCAACAAAATCCAAGCTGACAAAGTTCAAAAATTCTCAGAAAAAAAATGCAAAAAGGGAGAACTGGGCATTTTACTACATGGAACCGAACTCATGCCAAAACTAATCATACACCTAAAAGAATAGAAGGGGAACCTTGCGCCCACACCTCTGTACTGAAGATGAAAACACGTAAAATTTTGTTTCAATTATCAACTGCTGAAAGAAATCGTAATCTATGACTTCTCATCTTGAAATGGGTATTGCTTTGGGTTCTGTTAAGACTGGATCGTAATGATAAAAATTTTATTCCTTCCTTCCAACTAGCTGTATTTATAAAACTTCCACGCAAGTGTTATAATCAATTCTGTACCTCAGTGATTTAGGGAGGAGTGAAGTTATGAGTGATGGAAAAATGAGAATCGGAAAAACAACAATAGGGTTAATAGGGTTGACTGTTCTCGTTAGTGTGTTAGTTATTTCGAATGGATGGTTCTATTCGAGTCTGCAACAAGTGAGCGGGTTGAGTATCGAATATGACTCGCTATGTGTGAGCTATGATACTCTCTGTAACGAGTTTGATACACTCTGCAATGGTTATGATAGCCTCAGTGCTAGCTACGATAGCTATAGGGCGACACACAATTATACGAACGCAGAATATAACAGCCTCAAAGCCGACTACGACACTCTCCAGAGCACCTACAATAGCTATTTGACGACACATAGTTATACAGATTTAGAATACAATGCATTGCAGAATGAAAGAGATTCACTGAAAGCAGCACAACTACATCTAATCAATTACGATGAAGAAATCCATTCCATTATCTTTGGGACAGATTACGTGACAGTTGGGGGCACGATCTTCAACTCTGGAACTTACTCAGCTACAAATGTTGCTTTTACTGTACGGGTCTATAACAATGCAATGACTCTAATTGAAACTAAGCTAATATCGTTTGGAACAATTCTTGGAAAATCTTACGTGAACTTTGAAGATGTAATATATGCAGAAGGCGCATATTACGTCACGGAAGAAGTAACCTCTGACTGAATCTGCCTTCCACTCATTCTCTACGCGCGCGCAAAGTGCTGGGTCAATCGATTTCATCGTTGTTGGTCTTCTANCATTTGGATTAATCGTGGTGTGCTTATGTCTATCTTGTGGCTTTTGCATGTTTCTAGAACTGTTTTTTTGAGTTTGGCATCTATNTCTGGAAGCCGTTTTATTTGGTTAATGAACACATAGAGAGTGTATTCAACTGCGAAATCTCCGAAATCTGTAATCCAGACATAAGGCTTGGGTTCCTTTAATACTTGGTCTATTCTAGTTGCGGCTTCCAGCAGAGCTGTTTCTACTTGTTCTGAAGTTAGTTCGTATCCAGCAGTAATTGAACATCTTCTTCTTACGATTGTGTTTTTTCCATAGTTGTCTATTTCAGTTGTTAACAATTCTTGATTAGGAACTGAAATCAGGACATTATCAAGCGTTTTCATTCTTGTGTAAATCAAATCTATGGCTACAACATCTGCAAATTGACTCTTGAAAAGTATCCTATCGCCGATTTTGAATGGTCGACTAACCATCACGATTATGCCTGCTATAGCGTTGCCGATGGTGTTCATTGCAGCAAAACCTATGATGGTGCCACTCGCAAGTGCAAACAAACCAGCAACTATACCTACTTCAATTCCGAATTGTGCAAAAACAACAGCCAAGATTACGAGAATAAACAGCCATTGGAAAATCCTTTTCAAAGTGAAAGCGACATTTTCTTCGAGTCTTCTCTGTTCTTTCAATCTTGTTATCTGTCTTGTGAGAACCCTATACACAACATAAATGATGATAACGGCTATTGTAGAAAAAACAATTTTGTACAAATTGGAAGAAACCAATTCATTGAAAGAACCAAAGAAATCACTTAGCTCACTCAAGCCATTCATCCCTTCAAATCATTGTTGGTTATATCTTTCGGCTTATTAGATTTAAAAGCTGCATTGTAGGGAAATGAAACGAATAAACATCCTATGCTCACATCAGTAGGACTTTAGCGAGCGTGTATCAGGTGAAAGTTTAAAGTAGCCCTTCAAGCTCTGAAATGGTGGGAAACGGAATACGGGTAAGTGAGTTTTTAACTCATTCTCTCTTGTCCCCACACAGAGAAACTCGTGTTTCGTTTCTCCAAAATCTGTGTGCGCAATTAATTCTATAAACGGATAATTTTAAGAGAACCCACTACATTTTCTATAATTTCCTTTACTTTCAGTTTTTCTTCAGCGTCTTTAATCTCTTCCAGCCTCGCTTTTGTTGTTGGTTTTTTGGGGGCTGCTGTGCATCCCTTTGCCTTCCACCCTGAAATCTCGTATGTTCCTATCTTCCTCGCTAACGCATCAGTCTCTGTTTTATCAAAGCCCAACAAAGGTCTATAAATTGGATACTTTTGCACCACCTCATCCAACACCCTCAGATTGTATATTGTCTGACTCGCCTGTTCCCCAATGGCTTCCCCAGTCACAATCCCCTCAGCCCCAACCTGCTCGGCTATGCGCTCAGCTACACGATACATCATACGCTTACACGAAACACACGTCAACCGACGAGGCGCCTCTTCCACAATAATTTTTAAAGCCTCTCCAAAGGGCACAACAAACAGCCTCCTAGGAAACCCAATCGCCCAACCAAACAACGCTTTAGCCACCTCGTTAGCCTTTTCAGTTGTCCTCTTGTCCGTAAAGGGACTATTATCAAAATAAACAGGCACAACAGGTGCTCCACGCTTCATAACCAACCAACAAGCCACAGCCGAATCAAAGCCTCCACTCAACAAACCAACCAAACGAGGTTGCGTCCCCAAAGGCATACCTCCCACCCCAATCACCACATCCGAATAAACAAATCCTCGATCACCTCGAACCTCAACTCCAAAACGAACATCTGGCATCTTCAAATCAACCCTAGTCCTCAACTTATCACCAAACTCCTCCAAAATCCGACGCCCCACAACCTCACAGATATCTCTACTCCCATAAGGATGAGAACCCACACGCCTACACCTAACAGCAAAACTGTTACCTGTGCCCAAGCGTTTACGAGCCAAGAAAACCGCCTTGTCCACAATATCCTCCAGTTTGGAAGTTGTCTCCAAAGCCGGCGAAACAGAAGAAATCCCAAAAACTCTGCTTAACCGTAGTGCCACCTTCTCTGCCTCATCAACCCGTAAAAACAGCCGTCCATCAACCCTGCTAACCTCTTTAACCCCTAAATCATAAGACTTCAAAACTTTCTTGATGTTTTGAATCAACCGCTTCACATAAAACCTTCTAGTCCAAGCACCTTTGATCCAAATTTCGCCACTAAACCGCACAACAACAGAATCAAAACCTGCAGCCTCCCTGGAATCTTGTACCAAATCTACAACCGCCCACATTTATTCAGAATCAGAAGGTTTAAACCTTCCCAAACCAAGATAATAGTTGGGTGCGGAAGATCGCTGAAAGAGAAAGGAGATCGCTGATTTACTGACTTCTACAGACGCACCCTTCATCTACTATCATCTAAACCCACATCTTAACTATAAGCATTTTTAAGAAAAACTCAACATCCCTAAAAAAACAACTATAACTTCTTTAAATACTCTCTGCACTAACCCTAACAAACCATTAAAAAACAGTTTAAAATAGTCTTCTTGGAGCCAAAGATTGAACAACATTTGACTGCCAATGTTCTTAAATCCTTTTCATGTAAGTCTCTTCGGTAGCTAACATTTTCTTGAGCTCGGTTAAACGCTTCTCTACAATTTGGTGTATTTTGACTCTGAGTTCCTCTCCTTGGATTGATTTTCGAATTTTATTAATCTCATTTGCAAGATCGACATCTCCTATGGTTTCACTGACCCATTTCTCGAAGTCCCGGCGTTTAAAGTGGAAATCCACTGACATGACATCTATTTTCTCTATCCTCTGGCAGAAGTCAGCGAGACTGGCTGCAAGCTCTCCCGTATATTGCCCAATACCCGTAAAGAAGTAAAAGGCCTTATTGTAAGGAACGGTTCCCAGAATTTTTGAGGCTAAACCCGGCTCAATTCTGCTTTTAGCCTTCCTTCTAGTCGCCAACAACTCACCCCCAATCAATTTGACGTGATATACCCAAAAGATACAAATCAGTATAGTTTTATATTTATTATCCCTTGAACCGCAGTAATTCTTTGAATTTCAGCTTTATTGCCTGCGCAATGTGTACATTCACGCACAGGGCTTTTGCTTGAACCCCATAGATATAATTTATATTGGTTTACATCAAAATATCACTTCAGAGTGGAGCGTATGCTTGTTACAAATAAAGAGTTATTATTGGCTGCGAGGCGAGAAGCATATGCCGTTGGAGCCTACAACATCAGTAATCTGGAAAGCTTATTAGCTGTTGTTGAGGCTGCGGTGGAGGAGAAGTCGCCTATTATAGTTGCTGTTACGCCAAGTTCTATCCAGTATGCTGGTTTATCTTACATTTCAGAAATGGTCAAAATGGCAGCGGAGTCAACACCGATCCCAATGTCCCTGCACCTTGACCACGGCAAAGACTTGGAAACAGTTTCTAGATGCTTGGAAGCTGGCTTTACCTCCGTCATGATTGACGGATCCCATTTGAAGTTTGAAGAAAATGTTGCATTAACAAAGCGTGTGGTTAATTTGGCACATCCGAGGGGAGTTTCAGTTGAAGCAGAGCTTGGAAAACTTGCGGGTATAGAGGAGTCAACCGTTGGGGAGAGAGAAGCCGTTTTGACTGACCCTGACGTAGCCAAAGAGTTTGTTAAAAGCACGAGTGTTGATTCTCTCGCTATTGCGATAGGCACCTCTCACGGAGCCTACAAATTCAAGGGAGAACCGAAACTTGATTTTGAAAGGTTAAAACTTATACGTGAGAGGGTTGACGTCCCGCTTGTCTTACATGGCGCCTCAAGCGTTCCATCATGGATCGTTGAAAAAGCCATTAAATACGGGGCTGAACTAAGCGGAGCAAAAGGTATACCAGAAGAGCACATCAGAAGAGCCATTTCTCTAGGAATAGCGAAAATAAATATTGACACCGACTTGCGGCTTGCTTTCACAGCAACCATACGCGAATTCTTAGCGAAATCACGTACAGAGTTTGATCCAAGAAAGATTCTAGACCCGGCGAAAGAATCTATGAAAGAGGTTGTTAAGGGAAAAATGCGCCTATTTGGAAGTTCATTTAAGGCTCCTTAGAAGGGAAAGAGAAAATGAAAGTTGGAATCTTAAGCGGAGGAGGAGACGCTCCAGGGATCAACGCGGTTATTAGAGCAGTTGTGAGAAAGGGAATTCGGAACTATGGTTATGAAATTGTTGGAATTAGGGATGGATGGCGAGGATTAATTGAAAGTGAATTCATCCCACTTGGTTTAGAAGCAATTTCTGGAATGCTTCCTCGCGGAGGATCTATTCTAGGAACTTCGAGAACTAACCCCTTTAAACATGAAGGCGGAGCGCAGAAAATTATGAAAAATGTTAAAGAAAATGGCCTTGGCGCCGTGGTTGTTATTGGGGGAGAGGATACTTTAGGCGTGGCGTATAAGCTTTACGAGATTGGGCTTCCATGCGTTGCAGTGCCCAAAACAATCGACAACGATTTAGCTGGCACCGATTATACTTTCGGCTTTAACACGGCAGTTCATATAGCAACCGAAGCGCTCGATAGGCTTCATACTACCGCAGAGGCACACCACAGAGTAGTTATCCTTGAAGTAATGGGTAGATATACAGGATGGATTGCGTTAGAGACTGGAATTGCAGGAGGAGCAGACGTTATCCTAATTCCAGAGTACCCCTTTGACGTTGACGAAGTCTGTGGTTACATTAAGCAAAGGCAGAATCACGGTAAAACCTTCAGTCTTATTGTTGTTGCTGAGGGAGCAAAGTCCAAGGGATGCGAGGAAATTGTTTATAGCACCGGCGTAGACGAGTTTGGACACGTTAGGCTTGGCGGTGTAGGCTATTATCTTGGGAAGGAAATTGAAAAAAGAATGGATATTGAAACTCGAGTTGTGGTTCTCGGCCACCTTCAACGAGGTGGTTCTCCGACGGCCTTTGATAGAATTCTTGCAACAAGATACGGAATCACCGCCATTGACCTTGTTCACAAAAGCCGGTTTGGATGTATGGTTGCTCTTAGAGGAAACGATATTGTTTCTGTTCCATTAAAAGATGTCATTGGCAAGCGAAAGACCGTTGATTTAAGACTATATGAAATAGCAAAAGTGTTTTTCGGCTGAAAAATTATGTAGCCAGTATATTCGCCAGCTTTAGTAAGTTTAGATCCAAAGGTTTTTCTGTTTTGCATGATTTCTCAAGTTCGATGCTGGTTATTTCGCCCTTTTGTAATCCAACTAATTTGTTCTCATGTTTCTCTGATACTAGCTCGACTGCTTTGTTTGCGAATAAGCTGGCTAAAAGTCTGCTTCTCGCCGTAGGGTTGCCGCCTCTCTGGGCGTAGCCCAAGATGCTGAGTCTAACTTCTGCCCCTGTGTTTTCCTCAATTTCTCTTGCTAGTTTGTGGGTGTCTCCGATCCCTTCTGCCGCCACAATTATGCCCGACTTCTTTCCTTTGGCACTGTTTTCTCTTTGTGTCTTGAAAATGTTCGCTTTTGAATATTTGACTTCCGGAACAAGAATTATTTCGGCTCCAACCGTCAGCCCCACTGTTGATGCGAGAAAGCCTCGTTTCCGTCCCATAACTTCAACTATGAAGACTCTTTCGTGGGAGATCGCGGTGTCCCGAATTTTGTCGATCTCGGTGACTGCTGTGTTTACAGCTGTGTCGAAGCCTATGGTTTCATCTGTTCCAAAAATGTCATTATCGATTGTCGCGGGGATCCCAACTATTAACGTGTCGGTTTCTTTGCTTAATTCTAAAGCTCCGTTGAAAGAGCCATTACCGCCGATAGCTACGAGTCCATCAATGTCGTTCGCGGCAAGGTTTTCCGCAGCCTTTTTGATTCCTTCCTTTTTTCTGAACTCTGGGCATCTTGACGTACGAAGAATAGTGCCGCCTAATTGTAATATTCCACCAACAGAGCGAGGGGTTAACGGCGTAAACGTGTTTGTTATCAAACCTTCCCATCCTTTCATGAAACCTAGAACTTGAGATTTCTTTGAGTAGGCGATGCGGACAACTGCTCGAATAGCAGCGTTCATTCCAGGTGCATCTCCGCCACTTGTGACTACACCTATCTTCCTCAATCATCACTCCTCCAATCGCTAAACTTGTCTCAGAACAAATGTTATGCTGACCCAAAATAAATCTGATTCCATTTGCACGTGCATGGGTTAAACTAACTCTGAGAACTCTCCCACAAAATAGTATGATCCCTTGCTGTTGAACCTGAATAATAGAATTTCAATAAGTTTGCAGAGATGGACAGTTGTGTGCAGTGACCCCCTCATAATTTTCTCCTCCCCATATCCATCGAGTGTCCAAAATGGCGTTGGTGCCACCAATAATTCTTGCAGTTTCAACGTTATGCCATTTACCTTCTTTGAAGTATGAAGGATTAGACAAAAGAACATTCCATCCTCCGTGACCTATGGTATAGGAACTTGTGATGCCAAACTGGAAGGGGTATGTCTGCCAATAAGGATTCCAATCAATAAACCAATTAAATGTGAGATTACGAGAACCAGCAACAAAAGTGGGAATTATTGTTGGAGCAAGGGCGGTTATATTTACTGCACCAGCAGGATATGTTATGTCGTTGACTGTGTAATTCCACTGTATTAATCCTGAATGAGACGGATCCCATGATGCAACTAAAGTAATGGGTGTTGATGGAGATATCCCGTTAACAGGTATTGTGTGGGAAAATAGTTCTTTTATCCATGGATATAAACCGAATGGACATATATAAGGCCAGTAAGGGAGGCATTCATAAGTTTCAATTACTCCAAAATTGATGTAGAGATTTTCGTTATGATCCAACACGAGCATAGTATAAAACCCATAGTCAATTTGAACCAACTTCTTGTCGTATCCAACAACAAACATGCCACCAGCAAGCCAGTTATCCTCTTGGATTACAGACGCATTTGTATCAGGGAAACTAATTGTGACATTAGTCTTTTTCACGTAAAAATAATAACCGCTGGTATCCATGTAACCAGCCATGTAGGGTTGTGGGTAATGGGTGGATGGTGAATCCCAGAAATATCTTCCGTTGTAAACCCCAGGAACATGGTTATTCATATTAGAGTTAGCCGAAAGAAGTGGATTTGTGATGGCTCCAAGAATTATGAGCATTAAAGCACATGATTTCGAATTAGCTCTGGTTCTGAACCCATCAATTAAGAATAATAAACCTGAAAAGATTCTTGATAAGTACCATCCAGCATATAGTGAGAAGTCTAAGAGACTTTTCAATGTCCATTCGTATTTTTCTGGACCGAGACCAGTTATAATACTGAAAAATATGCCTTCTACTATTAGGATTAAACCAAGATTCATCATTAGTGGAAGGGTAATTCTTCTATTTTGCTTTTGATCCAAAAATTTGTTTCTACCAGCAATATACATTATTATGCCAGCAACTGTTAGGATGAGGAGAAGTAACATTATAGCTCGGTTGGCAAACAATGCGAAGAAAGAATTGCCATGCCATAAACAAAGAAACACTCCAATCCAATAAACAGAAGCTGGAACACTGTAAGAGGCTATGAATGATATTCCAATCTCAGCTTTACAGAGATTCAAAAGGCATAACCATACTTCTAATGTTAAATATCTTCTGTGGAATATTTAACTCTGATGAAACTGAGTCAGCATGGCGCAGAGAAAGAGAGACCCCAATATGACGATAGGTTATAGAAGGGTGATGTGGTAGTATGGCTGCACAAAAGAAGAGAGTCCTCTCTGAAAAATAAGTAATGGAAAGATTCATCTATTCCTCATCTCTCTATTTCATTAGCCTGGTGCCAGGTTAGCCAAATCCGGTTAGGCGTCTGCCTGCAGAGCAGATTTATGCCGGTTCAAATCCGGCACCTGGCTCCAACTCTTCTACTTTCTCTTTTTGGATTCTCGAACTACAATACGAATTTAATTTTTACTACATTTCTGTGACACGCTTACAAACGTCACAGTTTTCCGGAAGAATAGTGATATCTCTATGTAAGTCACAGATGACATCTCGATTCCGTAAAGCTGTGCAGAGCTGACAGAACCTTAGCATAGTGTCTAACGAAGCAAGTTTTTCGGTCGCTATACCCTCCGCAACCTCACTCACCAAAGACCTAACAGAAGCCACAGACTCAAGTTCCTTCATCCTCTTGTCACCACGCTTAGAATAAAGATAATAGCTTACACTAGCCTGTGTAGTCCCGAGCTTCTCAGCCGCAGCTCTCTGAGAAAAGTGATACCTTTTCACAAGTTCCTTTGCAACTAAAGACCGAAAAGCAGGCAAAACATAACGAACAACAAGTTCGCAGGGTGGTCGCAATTTTATACCCAACATTATAACATCGTTATATCTTATAAACTTACCCAAAACGGGCTCTGTAAAGTTGTCGTCGGATTTTTCTTCTGTAAAATTTCGTCGGATAGCCTTTGCGGAGTGCATAAAAATTAGTTCGACAGATTAGGTTTCGTGTTGGTGATTGGTTGAAGTATAAACAGATTCCGAGAGATGAATTTCCAGAGGGAATAGAACTTTGTAAAAAGAACATCACGGATTTCCTTCGAGATGCAACTATGATAATTAAAGAAGGAAGGTTCAATCACGCTTATGTGAGTGTGGAATTTGCCATTGAGGAGTTAGGTAAATTTGTCATGCTAAAAGAGGCTCTTGACAGTAGCAAAGATGACCCAATTCTTGTTGAAGATAGAATCTTTAGAAGTCATAAAGGAAAACCAGAGAAAGCATTTACAGTTCTTGACCCAAAGTTTAAGACTATTTATCGAGGAATCTTTGACGACAGAATTTTTGACCCTCGTATTTTCGATACTGGCACTTCAGTGAGCCATAGAACACGACTAGAATGTGCTTTTGTAGATTATAATGGTGCTTGGTATATTGGTCGGCGTATAAATGAGAATCTTCTTATTGACCTAATCAACCAAATAAGAGAAAAACTCCCACAAATTTAGTGAGAACAACTTGCATTTTGGATTAACGTTTTCCATTTGTTCTTTCCCTTGACTTCTATTCCGCAAGCTTCTGCTGGTGTCTTACCTTTTAGCCCTTGATGTGGTCTTATGAAGTCGTGGTAGATATTGATCAGTAAAAGCTTTTATAATCTTTTTAAACGGAAGATCTGCATACGTTCCATGATATTTTATATATTCTATATGGAGTTCTCCCTTCTTATTCCTCTCATAAAAAATAGCATCTGTAAC
>JGI24422J19971_10001861_pt1 | contig 12981 bp, 13 predicted proteins | sample DeeMarSWOR152_54_FD_19971 | JGI IMG/M metagenome (IMG submission 19971) | reverse complement strand
TTTGTCCCGAAGCCGTCTCCCTGCCAGTTGACTATGAGCTTTACAAGAAGGTTTCCAGCGAAATAATGAGTATATTGCGTAAATATGCAGACAAATTTGAGCAGTGGGGAATAGACGAAGCCTTTCTTGACGTTGCCTCAAGAGTAAATAGCTACAAGGAAGCTGAAGTTTTAGCGCATCAAATAAAAATGGAGATTCTTGAGAAAGAGGGACTTACCTGTTCAGTAGGCATAGGTCCAAACAAGCTTGTTGCAAAAATAGCCAGCGACTTTCAAAAGCCAGACGGCTTGACAGTGGTTAAAGAGGAAGATGTTGAAAAGTTTCTGGCGCCATTACGCGTGCGTAAGCTCTTGTGGGTTGGGCGGAAGACTGAGCAGAAACTGAAAAGAATTGGAATAAACACCATTGGAGACTTAGCCAACTATGATCCAACTGTGCTGACGGAAGACTTCGGTGTTATGGGCACTCAGCTTCATTTGATGGCTCATGGAATTGATAGAAGCGAAGTTGAAGAAAGAGGCGAAGTCAAATCTATCAGTCGTGACGTAACTTTTGAGGAAGACACTGACGATTTCGAGTTTGTCCTAAAAACTTTGGACAGGCTTTCGGAAGAAGTGCATAAAGACGTTTCGAAGCAAAACCTTTGTTTTAAAACGGTTACGGTTAAAGTGCGTTATGAGAATTTTGAAACTCACACACATGGGAAAACCCTGCCCTTTGTAACTGATCGTCTGCAAGATTTGCAGAAAACGGTTAAGGAACTTGTACGAGATTATCTTAGACCATACAGAAAAATACGGCTTGTAGGCGTAAGAGTTTCGAATTTCGTATCTGCAGAAAAGCAAAAAAGGTTAATATGAAGGCTTAGATGAACACTAGCTGATTGAGGGTATGTTATGAGTGAACTTAGAAGATTATTAGAGAAATCAAGATACTCAAACAAAGCAATAGAGTACTACTTGAAAAAGGTGAATGTTGGGCATGTAGAAAATCCAAGCGTGCACTTAGCCTATACGGGGCCATGCGGAGACAGCATGGAAGTCTACCTGAAATCGAATCAGATGTAATAAAAGACGCAAAATTTCAAGCAATAGGCTGTGCAGGAGCTTTTTCAGCTGGATCAGCCTTGATGAAAATGGTGAAGGGAAAAGCCTTGGAAGAAGCAGTAAGAGTAACAGAGGAAGATATAATCAATTTCCTCGGAGGTATCCCGAAGCAGAAAATTCACTGCGCCTGTCTAGCAAAAAGGACTTTAGAAATGGCCATTGAGAAGTATAGAGGGATGAAGACTAGAACTGATGCATGATTAAGTTAAGCTGACAGAAAAATATGGTGGTAGGCGTAAGAATAGTAAACTTCGTCAAGTCAAGACAGAAAACGCTAGTTGGTTAAGCTCAAAAATTTGAGATACTTGCAGTAGAGTTCAAGGAAGGGTTTTTTGTACAACCACTTCACCAGCTTAATGTCTCGGAATAAGCTCCATCCATACGACTCTTTCCATAGTTTGTCAAACAGTTGTGGGTTATTTTCGACAATTGCTTGTGCCGCCAATTCGCCGTCTAAAAGAGCATACATTATGCCTTCACCGATTATTGGATTTGCATGACCAGCAGCATCGCCAATTAGTATCCAGTTGGGTCCACCAAGTGGAGTGCGGAATGTTTTAACATCTTTTATATGCGGAATCAGAGCGGCCCATCTGGATATTTTCTCTACGTGGGGATAATGTTGCTTAATAAATGTGTCTAGTTCCCTTTTTAGTCCATGAGAACGTGATATTTCAGCGCAGCCTATCCCTAAAGATGTGTGAGTGGCTCTTGGTAACACCCAAATATAGCCCATTCTGTGAAACAAAAACCTCATAGTTAGATCCTCTTTCTCTAAGCCTCTAACTAAATATCCGTAACAAATGCCTTTGTCCACCTTTCTCAGGGATCCAATTGTGTTTCTTCTAACTAAACTGTTCACGCCATCAGCGCCAATTAACGTTTTAACAAGGTATGACTGCCTTGTAGTTTTAACTTCCCACAAATTTCTTTTTCTTTCTACGGCTATGACTTTTTCTTTAATCAATTCAGCGCCTTTATTCACAGCCATGTTCACTAAAAACTGATCAAGTTTTAACCTTGAGAAACAAAGAAGTTTGCTTTTTCTAGAAGAAAGGCATACTCGTTTTCCATAAGGCGAAATCAAGTAAATCTTATTCCTTTCACAATGCTCTATCGGGACCTCTTTTAGAAATGGAAATAGTTTTTGTGCTAGTGGCGATATGAGTCCGCCGCAAGGTTTTTCTCGTGGATGTGTATGATCGAAGATGATTGGATAAACGTCGTTTTTGGCGAGGCAGTACGCACAATAAGAACCTGCTGGCCCTCCTCCTACAATCGCGACTTCAATCATGGTATCTATTAGCCTCAAGCTTGGCTAAATCTGTATGGGAAGAAAAAAGCGTAGACTGATTAAAGCTTGAATTCCCATCTGCACCACAAGTCTGGTGGATGCTTGCCTGGTGGACAAACTAGACAGTTTACTTCAGCGTTTGAATTCAATGTTTTTGCAAAGTTTTTCAAATAGCCAAACCGAACTTTTTTGCACGGAAACACACTTAAACCTTTTTTCAAACGGGCTTCTTGTGTTCTGCACCTGTCGATGCTTAAAACAGCCCTGTTATCGCTTATTTCGATTGTTTTGAACGGTTGGTCTAAGGCCCAGCTTGACCTGCATAAAAGATCCATAATTGTTGGAATGTCCACGTTTTCGCCTACTTGAAACATTCTCCGTAAGATTTTGGCTTCAATTTTTGCCATAATCCGCCAGACCCCTGCATCAATTTCCGTTGCAGCCTCGGTGCCAAACTTTTCCTCTATGCCAAGAAAGTATAAGCCGTCAACCCTCCACACGTTTCTGATTTGAAGAAAGAAATAGTCAAGCAGATTTTCAATTGGTATTGTAGTCAACATTTCACGATCTTCTGCATTTCCGGGCGGATACACGCTCATATAGAGACACCACACGAAGACTAGAGGTTATTATGGATCGACCTTTTAAACCTTAATTTCCGCGTTTAAACCTTATACGTTGAACCTTTTGGGTTCTCCGAAGAGTTTGATGCTTTCATTTCCGTGACATATTAGAAACTAGGCTGCTTTGATAACATCCTACAAACTCTCTGAACCAGTTTAGGCGTGGCTTAACTGTTGCTCTCTGATGGCCTCTACCCCCTTATATATAGGTTGAATTGAAAGTTTTCTGTTGGGAGGTTCTGTTGCGTTAATGGGGCTTGTGTTGCAAATTGAGGCTTGAGGCTTTTCGCTTAGCGCACGCGTTTTAACGTGTTAGAACTGATTCTATTGAATAGTTGGCTGGCTGAAGCATGAGCAGGTCACGATTGGTGACTTCGCTTTTCCTTTAAGGCTTTCAATAACTGACGAATTTTTTCTTTGAGGTTTTCAAAAGAAACTCCCACCACCTCGATCTTTCTGATGTCTCCTTCTCCGAGGCCTCTTTTCATGGCTTCTTGTATCACTGGCATCTTTTCAGGTTTCAAGCCGACAATGGCTGCTCCAACGGCTTCCACGGCTACTGCGTCTCTGCCAACTAGAAGGGTGTTTGTTTTTGTCCTGAGTGCGCTGGCAACGGCTCCTGTCCCGTGATATGTGTATGTGCCGTCTAGGACTGCGAGGTCTATTCGTCCTATTGCCTCATAGGCGTCGAGGAGAGCTGTTTCCAGCTTCTTGTGGAAACGTGCTTTTTTTGCGTCCGGAATCAGGCCCAAGAGGTTTTTCAGGACGCTCCCTTTTTCATATGCGCGTAGCACATGGGTACTTACGAAGACGTTGGGTTTGAAGAGTATGTGTGAGAAGCCTATTTCTTCATCGGTTATTTTGACTTTTCTGGTGTTTGGGTCGTCTGAGAGATTGAAGGGCGCAACTCTTTCGGTGAACAGTTTTTTCCAGATTTGAAGCCTTTCTGTGCCCGTTCCCTTGTAGTTGTCTGATTCAGCGAGGAAAATCTGTGGGGTCTGGTTGAAACTGTTAGCGATCGCATCAACTACGCTGACTGTGGAGTGAGTTTCTGCTTTATGGTTGAAAACTCCTACTTTGATGACGACAGGTCTCTCCTTTGTGTTCAAGTCGTCTATGTTTCCGATAAGTTTGAGCGCTTGTTTAAGAGAGTTTTGAACATCCCCGTTGAATTCAACTATAGCAACCTTTGATACCACACTTGCCACCTTAAACTGTGATGCACGGGTTTGTTATTATGATTTTAACTGCCTTTGGCGCGTTTGGATTGCTTTGTTCAGGCGGGTGTCCGGTTTACATTTTGCTCTGCATGGGTGTCCTTCTGCTCTGAAGATTTGGGGGTCCTTTAGCGTTGCTGTCATTGACCAGAGTGTGCCGAGTTTGATATTTTTCTGGTGAGAGCATACGTATCCAGTGTGGTTCGCAAGGATTTTCTGTGCGGTCTTAGCGTCGATCTTTCCGTTTTGTTGTTTGAGTGCATTGTAGATTGTTGTGTATCTAGACATTGAGTCCCAGCATCTTTCTTTCTGGTTTTCCATCTCTAGCATTTCAGGATGTAGAAAATGGTTAGTGCAGACTATGAAGCTATTGCCCTCTTCGGATCTCCGCACTCTTACTCTGTCTGGAGAGGCTTCAACAACGGCCATGTTGCCACCCTTATCGGCGAGCAAATAGTTGTTTGTGGTTGAGAAGTGCGCATCTGAAAGGATTTTGGCACCTTCTTTTACACTTGCACATTTGTCAAGGACGTATCTTACAGCAAGGATAAAGTTGATGCCAGGTTTGATGATTTTCTCTTCTATACCGGTTATGGCTATGGCTAAGCCTTTCTCGTTTACGCCGTCTGCTCTTCCAACAGGAATATCCGAGTTGCCTACGCTCCAGTAACCCTCTTTTGGGCAGGTCAGATAGCTCTCAGCATACTTCTTATCCCAGTAATAGAAATCGTAGTTGCGTCCAAACACAACATCGGAACCGTTGAACGTTGCAAAAACACTACAAGGCTCCGCCTTGAAGGCACCGATGCCTAGGATGAAGGATGCCAAATTTCTGTATGAAGTGTGAAAGGCGTCTGCCAATCCTCGGATCTCTTCCAATACCTCTGGGAAAAAGTGTTTTACTTCTTTTTCACACTTTCTTCCAAAAACGAGGTTTTCTTCTTTTTGGTCTGGAACTACGTAACCGCGCTTGTATAAAATGGCTCCGTATCGGTAACCCATTTCATAATATGAGCCTTTAACTCTTGGATGAAGCATGAAACATCACATCTTTATCTTAATGACTCCAATCCTCAAGTGCTTTCTTCATGTGTTTGATGGCTTCTTCCTCGAAGGGTCTAACTTTCCTGAGCATCTCCGCTCCTTTCTTTCGATCCTCCAGTTTCATTTCACCTTGGAATTTGAAGGGAAAGATTCGCATAAAATCTTCCATGAGCTTCCAGCCTTTCTCGTAACACTCTGCAGCTTCTCCTAAGTGCTTCGACTGCTTCCCCTGACATTTCTTCGCAAGTCGATTTAGGAACTCTCTGGACATCCACCGACCTTCAGCGACGCAAGCACCAACATAGCTGTTACCCATATAGTTTTGCTTTTCTTCCGGAAGATTCTCTAGAACGTTCGCCCATTCATCTAACGCTGCGGGACCTCCAACGTAGTTGTTGCGGATCGGCACTGTAGTTGCAGCGAAGTTGATGGCTCTCTCAAGCGCCTCTCTGTCATCTGCGGCAGCATCCCGCTTAACCTTGTCCCGGAAGAATAAAGCATCAATGCAACCGGGGGCTTTCAAGTCGTAGAAGCTGATGGGTTTTTCTGGTTGATTATTAAGTGTTCGGAATGTACTTGTTAGGTAGGAGTTTCCTTCATACCCCTTGACAATTCCATACTCTGGTGCGACTAGTCCCCAGAGAACTACTGGTCTGTCTCTTTCGTCTATCTCTTGTTTGATTTTCTCGAACAGTTTCTTTGCCATTTCGATTTCCTGAGGTGTCGGATTGCCTTCTTTCGCAGGATAAGAATGTGGATACTCATACGATTCTATTGTCCATCCGAGACTTTCGGTTCCCTTAATCATTTGTTTCCAAATTTCAATGGTTACGGCGGTTGGTCCTGAAGGGCAAGTTACGTCCTTTGCAACGTTGATCAGGAATGCGTAACCAGAGTAACCGCCTACATCAACAGCGTCACAGTCAACGCCTAACGCTCTTAGTGATCCAGCTATTGCGCCAGTGTAGGAAAGCCAACATGGCAGGTACTCAACTTTTTTTCTTATTACTTTCTTATTCAGTGTTTTTCCCTCAATCAAGCCTTTGGTGTAACTTCTGAATAGAAGCTCGCGTCTCTCTTCCTCTCTTCGAGTAGAACCCTTGTACATAGTGGCTGCCGCGTTCAGTAGTTCTTTTCCGTCAGCTGTTAGGCTGTATTCTCCTCTGGCAATCCTCTGGATGAGTCCTTTTTTCATCAGTATGTTCAGGTGGTTGGCTAGAGCTGTTTTTGATAGTTCTGTGTGTTGCATTAATTTGGAAAATTCATGTTCTTCTCGTAAGAGTATTGCCAGTATTTGTACCCTTGCTGGATGGGCAGCGGATCTTAGTAGTTCTGCTATTCCTTTGGGAGATTCGAAGAGGATGCTTTGTAACTGTTTTTCATCAATCTTCTTACTCAACCAAGCTACACCTTAAGCGAACTAACCTAAACGTTCAGCGTGATTTAAAAGTTTCGATCTTGGTGAACTAAAGTACCAATTTTTGTGAACAACGATCTTATCACTCCTGTCACACTAAGTTGGAGGGGGCGTTAAGCCTCAGCGGTTACGAGATATATCTAGTCAGAATTGAGGAACGCTTCTAAAGGTGCGCGCTGATCGAGTCTACCATCCAGCCCTTATGGAGAGACAATTCCAGGCACTTTTGGAAACGGTACAGCTTCCCAGATGGTTTTCAACCCGCAGATCCATCTTGTCAATCTTTCAACACCGATCCCAAACCCAACAGAAGGAGGAACGCCTTCTTTCAGCATCTGCAAATACCAGCCATACTCTTCGGGGTCCACACCGGTCAGTTTCATTCTCTTCAACACTCCATTATACGTGTGCTCTCTCTCTCCCCCAGATATGGCTTCACCGAAACCCTCAGGATAGAGCATGTCAAAATCCCTCAATATTCCGGGCCTGTTCGGGTCTTCTCTGTCATAGAATCCCCTAGACACCAGTGGATAGTCGTAGACAAAGAAGGGCTCGTCATGCATGGCGGACAAAGCTGCTTCTGCACCCCAAGGAATCTCCTCTACATAACTAACCATGTATCCCTTCGATCTTGACAAATCAACAGCTTGCTTGTGGGTTAGTCTTTTGAAAGGACCATGCACTTCTTTAAGCTTCCTTCCCAACCCCTTCAAGTCTTCGCTACAATTTTCCCTTACATCTCTCACGACCGACATCAACAGTCTTTCCGCCAAAGTCATAGCATCGCCATAACTTGCATACACCATCTCAAGGTCGATCTGTCTGAACTCCGCCAGATGCCTAGAGGTTTTCACGCTTTCAACGGGCTCTAGACGAATGTTTGGCGACAAAGCAAATATCTTTTCGAACGAAGAGATTATCATCTGCTTGTAGAGGATCATACTACTCATAATTTTGAATGGTGTACCGTAGTATTGAATGGAAGCTTGTTTTGCCCCCCTTATTCCGGGATCAGTTACCGGACCAATGATGGGTGCCAGTATCTCTATGAAGCCTTCTCTTCTTAAGAAATCCCTTAACGAAGTGAGGATTTGGTCCTGAACTTTTAGGACCAGTTTCATCTTGGGGTGTCTTAAGGCAAGATACCTAAACCTAACGGATTTTAGTGAACTCGGATCTTGTGGTTCCATAAGGAATGTAATGGCTTTCATCTTGATAAATTTATTCCGAACAATAGTGTAAAAAACTCGAAATAGCACAAGATTTTTATGTTTAGGATTGTAAAAATTACAGCATGCAATCGCTAGATAAAAGAGATATAGAAATACTGAAGCTGTTGCAAAAAAACTGCAGAATGACAGCTAAGGAAATAGCCAAAAAAATCGGCAGCCCCATAACCACGGTCTACGCAAAGATAAAAAGAATGGAAGAGCTCGGCGTAATAAAACAATACAAGGCTATCTTAGATTCAAAGAAACTCGACAAAGGAGCAGCAGCTTTCATTCTAACGTCGTTTGTGTATAGACCGGGAGGCAGAGGAAAACCATTATCGCAGAGGGATGTGGCAAAACAGATCGCTGCATTCCCAGAAGTACAAGAAGTGCACATAATTACTGGAGGTTGGGACATTCTCATCAAAGTCAAGGCTGACCACGTTGACACTTTGGGAAAATTTGTCATGGACAAGTTGAGGATTGTTGAGGGAATAGAGAACACATTGAGTTGCATAGTGTATGAGACAATGAAAGAAACCACTGACGTACTCACCTGAAAAATTAGACCTTTCCAAACGAACTTCCAAGCCAGAAGCAATAGAAGCAGGGGCTGAAGTTAAGCCTTCAAGGGATATAAACCAGCAGATTCTCGCGGAACTGCGCAAAATAAGAAAAGCCCTACAGAAATAAGCGCGCGCTACTTTTTTATTCTCTCTTCGCATATCGAACATTTCATGTGAAGTGGATATCAATTTCTTGGAATCTTGTTTATAGGTGTGGGAGATTCCGTTAATTCCTTGGATCCTAAGATAGGCTGTGTACATTTTTGTATGACTCTAAGACTAACGCTGCCAAAGATCCTCTCAATGGTAATCTGCTCGCCACAGAGTCTCCATCATATGTCCATATCACGACTTCTTTATGTGCTAGGTTCTTTAGCATTTTAACCAGATCGTGTGTCTCGTGTTTGATATAGAATGGGTTGACTTCGACTATCTCCTTTCTTATAGGAAGAGCTATTTTGTTCAGAATGTGATCGTTGAATATGAAAGTATACCCATTAAGGCCTACAACGTACGCGTTTGCAACGATTGCCACGACATCACCGAACCTTAAAACTCTCCCTTCATTCTTCAAATCATCGAATATGTCCTTGGTCAGTTTTACTGGATAAAAACCTAGGTTCACGATGCCACCCCTCTCCTTAAAACCAACTGCCTCTGCTAGTTCGTTCCATTGCAACTCGTAATTTACGCTTTCATTTTCGCTTCGTGGTCCAGCGGTAGAGGCTTGTACTCTGTAGTTGAGCCTTCTATACACGGCATCAAAGCCCACTCTCTCGAATATTTTTCTGGCAGCCGTGTTTTCTGGCTCTACAAAAGCATAAACATATGGGACATCAAACCATCTTGATGCCTTATCCAATAACTTTCTACCTATACCCTTTCTCCTAAACTCCTTGTGAACAAGAAGACCACCAAGCCACCCACAATCGTACATATACTTTATCGCGTAGATACACCCCACAGTCCTTCCATAAACCTTAGCTTCCAAAATCTTACAAGACTCTAATCGACTAAAGAGCCTGAATAGTTGTGTATTTGCTGAGTAAGTGAATGGGATGGCATCCCGATGACTATCAAATAACCCAATTACAGAGTTCAGATCGCTGCATTCAGACACGTTAACCTTCAAATTCTCCCCCTAACTTGAAAGGCATTCTTAAAGTATATATTGTTGCTTCGACCGCTTTATGCACACGCACCAGTTCCGATAACAAGAGAAATGACACCACCTTACGAGACAAGAACTGGAACCATGTCTCTGATGAAATTAACGAATAGGATAACACCCACAATCCGTTCGTTGCACTCATTTCCTTTGAAATGACCTATCCAGCAAACTGATAAACAGAACAATGTTGTTGTCACGGCTATAAACGCGCGCTAAAAATAAGCTTGTTTTGGGGTTAAAAACTTGGTATATCGCGCGCTCCTTTCGTAGCGTCGTAAGAAAAAATTTTTCGGTGATCAAATCAGCTAACCTGAGAATATTCTGTGAATGAGTACGAGGCGTGTTATACCGTGACAGCGCGATTTTCATTTGTAGTAGAAGACGTTTGCCTCTACCCAGTTTTCTGTAGAAGGATGTAGAAAATATAGAGCATGTATTCCCCTATCAAAGTATATGTGGCTTATACCTTGTTGTTTTGGGTAACTATGGAAATCGCTAAAATAAAGTATTCTTGATACGGCGTCTACATAAAAATCTGCCAGAGAATGTTCCTCTGTGGTAAAGCCTAAATCTTCAAGCCTCCCGATATATTCCTCAAGTCTCTGCTCCGCCCACTTTTCAGAGTACCAATACAGAACTCCTCCAACTATTAAGGCAAGACACACAAGGGAAAAAGAAAGAATGATAAGCTTACGCTTGTTCAAAGCGTCTCCCAAAATCCGATAGCACTCTAAGTTATAAAAACGTTTTTGAGGATTAAACGTTTCTCGGTGAGCGTTTAAAGGTGCATTGGCATGGTGAGTGTCCACATTTTGGGCATTTGTTATCATATTTGTTCAAGGCAGCTTTTTCAAGATCTACGTCTGTGACGTCTGCAAGCGAAGCCAACCATGCAATGACGTCTGCAAACTCGTTTTCCAAAGCCGCCTTATCATCCATTTTCAATGCCTCCCCCAATTCTTTCACCTCATCCATAAACCAATCATATGTTCCTACTGCTCCACGTTGGGAATCGCGGTGAAAATATATGCGGTGCATCATATCTTGAAAGGATTTTATTGAAACCATGTTGACATCAAACTCATATCTTAATTCTATTCATAAAAGGATTTAAGGAGTTCTCAGGCAAATTAAATGAGGTGTTCATTGTGAACGTTAATATAAGAAGAGTTAAGGAGACAGATATTCCGTTAATAAAGAAAATAAGCAAAGAAACGGGTTGGATAAGTATTCCTAAAAATCAGAGGAAGACACTGGAAAGAGAAAGGTGGAACAAACACATGGAAGGGGTTTTCGAGAGAATCTTTAGAAAAGAAAGCAGCGAAATTTTCGTTGCCGAAAAGGCGAACCAAACTTTTCTTGGATATATCTTTATCGGAGAAAGCATTAACATGATGACTGGGACAAGTCACGGTTTCATATACGACATATTTGTGAAAGAAGAATACAGAGGCAAAGGCGTTGGAACAGCTCTCCTAGAAAAAGCTGAAAGTTATTGCCGAGAAAGAGGTTATCCTCGAGTTGAGCTGATGGTATCGACTGATAATCAGCTTGCCCTAAAACTCTACACCAAAATGTGTTTCAAGGCAGAACAAATGTTTATGAAAAAAGAATTAAGCTAAAGCTACAATCTCACCTTTTATATAAAAAGACTTGTCTGTCCCTTTCCAATGAAGTGCATAACCTTGACACCCTTCCTTTCTAGGTATGCTGAGATAAATCGTCGGTGGCAACCTTTTGGGTTTACCTCCATGCACATGATGCATGTGCGCTTACCATTTTCAATCTCTAAAAGATGTTTTATCCCCTCTCTGAAAAGTTTGGTTCGCATATGTCTTTTGTATCCGCCTCTCCGGTATCCTCCAAGCTCCTTACTCTGCCATATATATTCTGTTCCATGTTCTGGAAGTTATCTCTCCATGTTATCTCTTCTAAAATGTTCAATCTTTAATGTTGGAAAACTGCAGGCATCCGCAAGAACTTGAATTCCATGCTCATCCAATAATTAAGAAGACGTCTATTGAGCGGTTGCTATGCCCAATCGTCCATATCTGCAACTTCTTTTTCATGTCTTCTCTGAACACTTAATATTGTAACGATGGTAAAAGAAGATTTAGCGGATTTTTACATATTTATATGCTTCTGTCGCGTTCTCAAAGCAATAATGCACTCTCTGGTAATCTTTTCTAAATGCCACTACGTCTGCTTTCACTTTATCTGGCGGTTCTTTGTCCATTATTACACGTTTAATGAACTCTGCTACTTCAGTCATTTCAGAATCCTTCATCCCAAGCCTCGTAATCTCAGACACGCCGAGTCTTATGCCCCCTGGATGCATGAAATGCCTTCCCTCCTTAATGTCCCACGGCAACAAGTTTCTGTTAATTATCACGTTTGCCTTTTCCAGAGTTTCCTCAATGGTGCCCCCGTCGCCCTGCTTTGTTATATCTATTAACATCACGTGTGACCTTGTGAAACCCTTGTGTTCCGCCAAAACATTGAATCCTTTTTCATAAAGCGCCTGAGCCAATGCCTTCGCGTTTTTCACTATCTGACTTGTATATTCTTTTCCGAATTCAAGCAATTCCGCACACGCTATTGTGACGCCTGCAACCGCATGCAAATGATGATTACTTAGCATTCCTGGAAAAGCTGCCCGCTTTATTTTGTCCGCGTATTTGTCCCACGACAAAACTCCGCCATGTTGAGGCCCAAAAAACGTTTTATGGGTGCTTAAGGTGACAACGTCAGCTCCCTCTCTAAGCGGGTCTTGAAACTGTCCTCCACCAATCAATCCAGCCACGTGAGCAGCGTCGTATCCTACGGTTGCGCCAACCGAGTGAATAGTGTCAGCCAACTCCTTGACTGGATGAGGAAACGGGAAAACACTCGCGCCAAACATGACAAGCTTAGGTGGTCTGTCCTCTGCTACGAGCTTTTGAATCCTGCTTTTCGCCCTGTCCACATCAATGGTTAATTCCTTATAGTCTAAAGGCAAATATTCAACTACTAAACCATGCACTGCACCTGCCGTGCCCCCAAGCTTCTTCTTACCCATTGTGATGTGTCCGCCGGCCGGAATTGACAGTGCCATCATGGTGTCGCCTGGTTCTGTAAAAGCCGTGTAGACCACGAGATTTGCAACAACTCCTGAAATGGGTCTAACGTCTACAAACTCCGCGTTGAAAAGCTTCTTCATGAGTTCGATGCATTTGAACTCCACTTGGTCTATGAAGTGGCAGCCAGCATAAACACGTTCTCCAGGCCATCCCTCAGCATAACGGTTTCCGAAGTCCGTTGTAAGAGTTTCGCGTACCGCTGGGCTCGGAACG
>JGI24422J19971_10001859_pt1 | contig 12983 bp, 15 predicted proteins | sample DeeMarSWOR152_54_FD_19971 | JGI IMG/M metagenome (IMG submission 19971) | reverse complement strand
GCCGCAACAGGACATCCGGTTGCTCACCGCGCTGGCGCAGGGCCACCTGGTACTCGGCAATCGCAGCCTCTTCGCGTCCCGCTCCCAACAAGCGATCACCCCAGGCAAGATGATTGCGTTCGTTGCCCTGGCATGCGACGGCCGCAGGGATCAAAACGCCAACGACGATGAGTCGAATTGGGGGTCTCAGCCGCGCCCCTCCTCGCCGGCCGGCAGCTTGCGAGGCATGTTGAGGAAGGCTCGGGCCTTGGGGTGGTCGGGGACCTGCCGGAGGCAGGCTCGCCATTCCGCGGCTGCGGAGTCGTATTCACCGGATCGGTAATGCACCAGGCCGAGCGCGACACGGGCTTCTACATACTCGGGGTGCTCGGCCAGCACATTGCTCAGCTCTTCCTTCGCCTTCTGCAGCTGACCACGTTCCATGAAGGAGCGAGCCAACTTCGTGCGGATATCCAGGAAATCCGGCCTCAGACTGACGGCGCTCTGATACTGCTCCACAGCCAGGATATAAGAGCCGAGGTCGGCATAGAGGTCACCGAGCTCCATGTGCATGTTCGCCAGGCGCGCGGATACCGAGCGGGAGAACGGCCGGCCGGCGGAATGGTCGCAATCCCACGCCTGTCTGAATGCTTCGCGCGCCTCATCGTAACGACCCAGATCATTGAGCGTGATCGCCCGGTTGAGGTGAGCTTCCACGTACGACGGGTTGAGGGCCAGCGCGCGGTCGAACTCCTCGAGCGCCGCCTCTGGCTGGCCCGCCAAGCCGAGCGCCAGGCCCAACAGGTGGCGCACGTCGGCATAGCCTGGCTCTCGCTCGGCTGCCTCCCGCAGAGCCGAGATGGCTCCCAGGTACTCGTTCTGGGCCAGGCATTCCTTCCCCTTAGCGATGAGCTGGTCCGTATTCATCACAAAAAGAAGCTAGGCCTTCTTCGCCCTCTCGGCAAGCGAACCCGCGCGCGGTCTCCGGTGGAGGATTCGCCTCCAGATGCCGTATTTCAGGATGCAACGCAGCGCAGATAAGCCGTCCTTCCAGCTAATCTTCTTCCCCTCGGCGTAGGTCCGACCGCTATATGAGATTCCGACCTCATAGATACGCCAACCCCCGAGCGCCAGCTTGGCCGTGATCTCCGGCTCAATCCCGAAGCGCCTCTCCTCGATCTCGATGCTCTCCAACACGGGCCGGCGAAACATCTTATAGCAGGTCTCCATATCCGTCAGATTGAGGTTGGTCACCATGTTCGACAGCAGGGTCAGTAGCCTGTTGCCCACATAGTGCCAGAAGTAGAGGACCCGATGTGGCCCCTGACCGGCGAAACGCGATCCGTACACGGCATCCGCCTTGCCCTGCTCAATGGGCTCGAGCAGCCTGGCGTACTCTGCGGGATCGTACTCCAGGTCCGCGTCCTGGATGATCGCCGCTTCGCCTGTAGCCCTGGACACGGCCTCGCGGATCGCCGCGCCCTTACCCCGGTTCTTCGGTTGCAGCACTAGGTGGTCGATCTCACCGGCTTCCCGGAGTCGCTCGAGCACGTCACGCGTGCCGTCTACCGAGCAATCGTCGACCACGACGATCTCGGTATCGAGCGGCACAGCCCGCACGCGTCGAATGACCTGCTCGATCGTCTCGTGCTCGTTGTAGACCGGGATGAGTACGGAAAGCTTCACGCTGTCGCCTGCCCTTTTCCGCGGGAGGCATCGTTCTCCAGGACACCACTGAAGTACCCGATGGTAGCCTTCAGCCCCGCTCGCAGGTCCAGCTGCGGTTCCCAGCCGAGTAACTGGCGTGCCAGGCTGATGTCTGGCTGGCGGACCTTGGGGTCATCCTGGGGAAGCGGCTGATATTCGACGCCGGCTGTACTGCCAGTCAGCTCCAGCACCAGCTCGGCAAGCTCGCTGATCGTGTACTCGGACGGGTTGCCGAGGTTCAACGGCTCGACGCGGTCGGAAGTAAACAGTCGATAGATCCCCTCTATCAGGTCATCGACATAGCAGAACGAGCGTGTCTGCGAGCCGTCGCCAAAGATCGTCAGCGGATTCCTCTGCAATGACTGCACGATGAAATTGGACACCACACGACCGTCGTCACGACGCATACGCGGGCCGTAGGTGTTGAAGATGCGCGCGATGCGGGTGTCGACGCCGTGGTAGCGGTGGTATGCCATGGTCAACGCTTCGGCGAACCTCTTCGCCTCGTCGTACACCCCGCGCGGACCCACCGGGTTGACGTTGCCCCAATACGACTCGGGTTGTGGATGCATGGCCGGATCGCCGTAGACCTCGGACGAAGAGGCGAGCAGGAAGCGCGCGCCCTTCGCCTTCGCCAGCCCCAAAGCCTTGTGGGTCCCCAGCGAACCGACCTTCAGGGTCTGAATGGGCAGTTGCAGATAGTCAATAGGACTGGCGGGTGACGCGAAGTGCAGCACGCCGTGCAGGTCGCCAGCCACGTACATGAACTCGGTCACATCGTACCGGTAGAACGTGAAGCGTTCATTGCCCAGCAGGTCACTGATGTTATCGGGCGAGCCGGTGATGAAGTTATCCAGCCCAACCACCTGGTGCCCTTCCGCCAGCAAACGATCGGCCAGGTGAGAGCCCAGAAAGCCGGCGACTCCCGTAACTAGGATCCTCACGGCACTGCCTCGCGTCCCAGTGGATAGTAGCTGAACCCCAACTCCTTCATCCTGGCTGGCTCGTACAGGTTCCTGGCGTCGAAGACGACCGGCGTCTTCATCAATTCCTTCATCCGCCGGAAATCAGGATTGCGGTACTCCAGCCAATCGGTCATGACCACAAGCGCGTCCGCACCTTTGGTAGCCTGGTAGTCCCGCTCGCAATAGATGATGCTGTCGCGGAATATCCGGCGAGCCGAGTTCAGCGCCGCTGGATCGTGCCCGCGAACCTCCGCGCCCCGTGCGAGCAGGCCCTCGATCAACACGATCGACGGCGACTCCCTCATGTCATCTGTTCCCGGCTTGAACGCCAATCCCCAAACGGCGATGGTTCGCCCGCTGAGATCTGGGCCGAAGTGCCTCTCCACCTTATCGAGGAAGACACGCTTCTGCGCCTCGTTCACCTCGTCCACGGCCTTGAGGATCTTGAAGTCGTAGCCGTATTGCTGCGCCGTTCGCGTCAAGGCCTTCACGTCCTTGGGAAAGCAGGAGCCGCCGTACCCGGGCCCCGGGAACAGGAACTTCGGCCCAATACGGTCATCCGAGCCGACCCCGTGCCGCACCAAGGCGACGTCCGCTCCGGTGAGATCACACAAGCGGGCGACCTCGTTCATCAGGCTGATCCGCGTGGCGAGCATGGCGTTTGCTACGTACTTCGTCAGCTCCGCGCTGGCGATATCCATGAATATGATGGGATTACCTGTACGAACGAACGGTCTGTACAGCTGTTCGAGTGCCTGCCGAGCATTGGGGGACTCTACACCCAGCACAACGCGGTCGGGCCTCATGAAGTCCTCCAGCGCTGCTCCCTCTTTGAGGAACTCCGGGTTGGCACAGACGTGAACCGGATGCTTGGTTCGGCTCTCGATCGTCTCACGGACCCGGGCCGCCGTGCCCACAGGCACTGTGCTCTTGGTCACCACGATCTTCTCGCCGTTCATGCTGTCGCCGATGACCGCGGCGACATCGAGAACGTGCCGGAGATCGGCGGAGCCGTCCTCGTCGGGCGGAGTGCCAACGGCAATGAAGATGACCTCTGAGTCCCTCGTGACCTGGGGAATGTCAGTCGTGAAACGCAGCCGGCCGTCAGCGAGGTTCTCTTGCACGAGCGGTCCGAGTCCCGGCTCGTAGATCGGGATCTTGCCCTGATTGAGTCCCTCGATCTTTTTCGCATCGACGTCGCCGCAGATGACATCGTTGCCGGTCTCGGCAAAGCAAGCACCTGCGACGAGACCGACGTACCCGGTACCTATCACTCCGACGCGCATGTTGGATCTTTCGACGGTTTGGTGTACAGAGCCACGGCGGTTGTCCGGAAGGGCTACCTATAATACCCGACACACGATCACGGCCGCAACAGCAGCGAGCCCGGAACCTGGTAGCGCAGCAACGTGCCCTTCAGCCAGCGGAGCCCATGCAGCATGCGTGCCACGCGTTTAGGCCGACCGCCTGTGACGTGCGCCAGCTCAGCCTGCCGCGGCTTATGGCCAAGCACCCAGCGTGCAAACGTGAGCTTTCGCCGCAGGCCGCGTCGCAAGAGCAACTCCATGACCAGAGAGCTGGGAAGAAAGCGACGTCCGAATCCCAGGTACCCCACGCGAACGGCCACCGGAACCCCAAGACGCCGCGGCAGACTCATATGCCTCCTATCCAGTGGCAGCCGGAACAGCTCGGCGGCCGCGCTGACGGCATGCCTGAGGTGCCGCTGGCGCCCGGTAACTCGCGCCACGGTATGGGAATAATCCAGTGCATCGGGCCCCGCTGCACACAGCAAAACCGCCAAGTCGAGATATACAGAGAGGGTGCGCAAGCTGTGCAACACCGCGTGGGCCGCAGCGAGGTAGAGCTCGACGCTCGGGGGCAGCATACTCCACTTGATCCCGTCCAGTTCGATGCGGAGAACCCGCTCGCAGGTGTCGCCAACCCGGACACGCTCGCCGCCGTCGGTCAGGCTCAGCTCGTGCCACGAGGGGTGCAGATCCAGCTGAACCTCTTCTGCGTTCCCGACCTCCCGCGCGTAGACCAGCGCGTAGCCGGAAGAGGGCCGCCCGCCGCCGGCCCAGCGCCGGTACCCCAGTTCGCGCAGAGACGCCTCCACAGCAGCCAGGTCCTCCTGGGTCACGAGCAGATCGACGTCGTCCGCTTCACGAACGCCGGCCGCAGGGTAATGCCGTTCCAGCGCCAGCCCTTTGAACAGCACCGTTGCGATCCCGCGCGCCTCCAGCACCGGGGCCAGCTCGCCCAGGGCCCGTCGGTGCACTGCCAGTCGGCGTTCATTCTCCAGCCGAGCAGCTACCAGCAGGGCCCAGCAGCTCTTCGGCAGCTCCACGCTGCAGGCGGCCACCGCCTCACTCAGCGCGGGGCCCAGCCGCTCTGCCAGTGCGCCGCCAACCGCCCGCGCCCAATCCCGAGCGCTCCAGTTCTGGCTGCTGTTCCCAGCCTGGAAGTAGCGCCCTCCGACGACGTCCAAGGCGGGCTCTATCCATCCCAGTCCACGTCGCGCTGCCGCTGGCATAGCTAGCCGGGTTGCTGCCCTGCCAGCAGGTCGGCCAGCGACTGGCGAATGTCGATGGTCGGTGACCAACCTGTGGCCTCGCTGAGCCGACGGTAGTTGCCGACCATCTCGGGGACGTCGGCGCGCCGCGCCCAGTCATCTCTTTGCACCTCCACCTGCACACCCGTCAGTTCCACGAGGATCTCGAGCAGCTCGCTGATGGCATGGCAGCGGCCCGAGCAGACGTTGTAGACCTGACCCGCCTCTCCCCGCTCGCTCAGGGCGAGGTATGCCCGCACCACGTCACGGACGTCGGTGAAGTCCCGGCGAACGCTCGGATTCCCCACCTTGACCACCCCTTTACCGCCGCCTGCACGAATCTCCTGAATTCGGCCAGCAAGCTGGGCAGCTACGAAGGTTGGGCGCTGGCCAGGGCCTGTGTGGTTGAAACTGCGGGTGACGATCACCGACAGTCCCGCCGTGCGGTGGAACAGCAGGCCGAGCATCTCCTGTGCCACCTTCGAGACGGCATACGAGCTGAGGGGTTCCAGCGGGCAGTCTTCGGTGAGGGGGCGACAGCGTATCGCTGCGGAGCCGTACACCTCGGCGGAGCCCGAGATCAGCACCGTCGGGTCGTAGCCGCGCTCGCCCCGCAGCCTCTCCAGCTCCTCAAGTAGATGAAGCGTACCGACCGCGTTGATCAGCAGCGGGGAGACCGGATCGCTCAGCGATTCGCTGACGGAGGACAGCGCGGCGAGGTGGAAGATCCGCTCAACGGGCTGCGCGCGAACCAGCTCGCGGACCGTTTGTGCCTGCCTGAGATCCATCTTGACCCAGCGCACGCGGGCCGCATCAGATGCAGGGAGCGTGGTGAGCCTTGGCGGGATCTCGAGCACAGCTCCGACCACGCTATCACCGCGCCGCAGCAACTCAGCGATCAAGTGCTGTCCAACGAACCCGTCCGCGCCGGTGACCAGGCTCTGCGCCACAGACTCTCCTACTCGAGCTGCCGGTGACGGAGCAGCTCGATGTCGGCGTCCACCATCATTCGGACGAGGCCTTCGAAGTCGACGGTGGGCTCCCAGCCCAGGACTCGCCTCGCTTTGGCGGGATCGGCCACCAGGTGTTCCACCTCCGCCGGGCGCAACAACCGATCATCGTGCACCACGTGTTGCTGCCAATCGAGGTCCAGGCAGCCGAACGTCAGTTCCGCCAGCTCCCTGACGCTGTGCTCGACTCCTGTGCCGATGACGTAGTCGCCCGGCTCATCTTGCTGCAGCATGAGCCACATCGCGCGCACATAGTCACCGGCAAAACCCCAATCCCGCCTGGCGTTCAAGTTGCCCAGGCGCAACTCGTTGGCCAGTCCCAGCTTGATCTGGGCGGCGGCATACGTGACTTTGCGCGTCACGAACTCGAGTCCGCGGCGTGGCGACTCATGGTTGAAGAGAATGCCGCTGGTCGCGAACAGGTCGTAGCTCTCACGGTAATTGACCGTGATCCAGTGACCGTAGACCTTCGCAACGCCGTACGGTGATCGCGGGTAGAACGGCGTCTCCTCGGACTGGGGGCTCGCCCGCACCTTGCCAAACATCTCCGAACTCGATGCCTGATAGAAGCGGGCCTGGGGTCTGACACGACGTAATGCCTCCAGCATCCGCATCACACCCAGCGCCGTCGCCTCGCCCGTCAGCACGGGTTGCTCCCACGACGTCGGAACGAACGACTGGGCCGCCAAGTTGTAAACCTCGTCCGGCTCCGCCTCCGCCAGCGCTGTAAGCAGCGAGTTCTGGTCGAGCAGGTCGCCGGACAGGATCGTCAGCCGATCCTGAATATGCTCGATCCGCTGGAAGTTGAGCGTCGAGGAGCGGCGGACCAGGCCGAAGACCTCATAGCCCTTCTCGAGAAGCAGGTCGGCCAGGTAGGATCCGTCCTGGCCAGTGATCCCTGTAATCAGCGCGCGCTTCGCCATTTCCAACCTCAGTTGCTCGCCGTCGCGGCAGCCGTTTCCGGCGCCTCACGACGCAGCACGTTTCGCGTGTCCACTACCGGCCGTCCTGACCGACGGATGAGATCGTAGTCAACGTCCCTGTGGTCCGTGACGATCACCACGACGTCCACAGCGGACAGCCGCTGATCGTCCAAGGGTACCGATGCGAGTTCCTGGCCCTCCTGGCGGAGGGAAGGCACCAGAGGGTCGTGGTAGCTTACGTCTGCCCCTCTCTCGGCGAGCAGGCGTATGATGTCGAGCGCCGGAGATTCTCGCGTGTCGTCCGTGCCCCGCTTGTACGCAACGCCCACAACTAGGACTCGCGAGCCCTTCACCGGCTTTCCATGCTCATTCAGAAGGTTCGCCGCCTTCTCGGCCACATACCGAGGCATCTCGGCATTGATCTCGCTGGCCAACTCGACCAAACGCGTCTTGTAGTCCAGCGTCTTCATCTTCCAGGAGAGGTAGTGCGGATCCACCGGGATGCAGTGCCCGCCCAGACCCGGGCCAGGCGTGAACCTCATGAATCCGAAAGGCTTGCTGGACGCCGCCGCTATGACCTCCCAAACGTCGACTCCCAGCTTGTCACACACGATCGCCATCTCGTTCGCCAGCGCGATGTTGACCGACCGGAAGGTGTTCTCCAGCAGCTTGGTCAGCTCTGCCGCCTCGGTACTCGAAACGACGATCACTTGCTCGACGATCGTCGCATAGAGCGCGCGGGCGACCTCGGTGCAGGCGGAAGTAATGCCGCCCACGACCTTAGGAGTGTTACGGATCGTCCAGACCTGATTACCCGGGTCCACGCGCTCGGGACTAAAGGCTAGGAAGAAGTCCCTTCCCACCGTGAGACGTCCACCCTGCGTCAGGGCCCCGAGCAGTAACTCGCGGGTTGTGCCAGGATATGTCGTCGACTCCAGCACGATCAGCTGGCCCGGGCGGATCGTATCCCGGATGGACTCCGTGACCGAGATGATGTAGGAGACATCCGGGTCACCTGTCTTGTTGAGCGGGGTCGGCACGCAGACACAGAGCCCGTCGACTTCTCCGAGTCGTTTGTAGCCGAGTGTTGCGCTCAGGCGACCGGCGCCCACTACTCTCGCCAGCCGGTCGCTGGGCACATCCCTGACGTAGGAATGCCCCCGATTCACAGCCTCGGCCTTCTCGGTCGAGACCTCGAAGCCGAGTACGGAAAGGCCCGCATCCGCGAACTCCACCGCCAGAGGGAGACCCACGTAGCCTAAACCGATTACGCCAACAACGGCTTCCCGGGTCTCTATCTTGCGGACTAGCGATTGAGCCTGGTCTGCCAAGACGACTACCCTCCGAGCCTTCCCGCCAGCTGGCTGGCGTAGTATGTGATGATCGCGTGCGCGCCAGCGCTCCGCCGCCGCTGTCAAGCGGCCTGTACGCACCCGATACGCCATAGGCTGCCTGCGGGTACCCTGTCTGCCGCTTCGGCTTACCGCTGCCGCTCGCCCCGCCCCGACAGCCCGAACGATTGGGCGATCAATATGGGAAGCTTCGCCTGCCCCAGCAACGGGCCGGGCTCCCAATCTCAAGCCGTTACGTCAGATAGGGCACCCGCAGCGGCGCGACTTCCATCCGCCCGGGGAGTGACGCGCCCGGGAAGACAACAGCGGGGCTTATTGCCGGGCCCGCGGGATCCCCACATATTCCATCGTCACGATCAACACCACGGCGCTGGGTGGCGAACTGCGCTCGTGGGCTCAGGAAAGGAGCCTGACAGATGGCTAGCTTTGTCAGCGCGAACCTCGACCACGAGATTTCTGGCAAGTTTGTTGTCTTCCAGTTGGACGCGAAGTTGCGCTTCGAGCCCAAGGAAGTCGGTCACCGCTGGTTGTTCCAGATCGAGTTCAGGGAGCAGGACCCGGTCAAGGACGACAAGCTGTCCCCCGTGCCGAAGTCAGTAGGGTTCGGCGAACCGGATGCCCATATCAAGCGGCACTATTTCATTCCGTCGCAGGGGGAAGTCGAACTTTCCTTCAAGGAGGAATTCCCCACGCACCTGGTCGATACCGAGTGGGGGCAGGAAGAGATCTACGCCATTGTGCAGGCTCTTCCTCTTGAGCAGCCGCCGGGCTTCGTGGCGGCCAAGGCACAGACCAATATCACGAAAGTGGACGTCTAGCCGGCGATACCTCGCCCAGCGCAGTTGCAAAGCGGCGGTCGCGACCCGACTGCCAGAGCGAACGGCCGACATGGCTCGCGCAGAGTGCGTGGCTGAGTCGGCCGTTTCTGGTTGCCGTTGGACTTGATCAGGGAAGCGATGTCAAGATAGGAGAGAAGCGAGACTCACTGCTGGCGTCAGGGCGCCTTCACGATCCTCCCGGCCTTGATACAGCTGCTACACACGCGAACTCGCTTCACCGAACCGTCCTCAACGATTCGCACGCGCTGTAAGTTCGGGACCCAGCGTCGTTTCGTCCTGTTGTTCGCGTGGCTAACGTTGTTGCCCACCGCTGGGCTCTTGCCACACAAGTAGCACACTCGCGCCATCACACGCCTCGTATCTCCTACGGACCGGCCGCCGCTACCCGCAGGCCAGCCCTCACTGTTGTCCTAGCCGGGGAGCACAAAGTCTAGGGAGTCGACCAGGAAGAAGGTCTCGTGCCCCTCCAGTTTCGCGCGATTCTCGACCTCGAATAAGCCACGCTGTACGTAGACATTCAGGAGCGAATCGTTGAGAGCGTAAACCTGCCCTGCAACCGCCAGATTGTCTCCACTCACGAACGTGATCCCCTGCTCGACAACCGTCCGTTCGAGAATCAACGGATAGCCCGCCAGTCCAGGCAGATCCACGGTCAAGGCCGCTCGACCGAGCTGCTCCGCCACCATCACGGGCAACAGCACGACGCGCTCTCGCGAGAATTCGGTCGGGTCCTTCACGAACGCCGTGTCCGCGACATGCGGGATACCCTCAGCCACCGTGTCGGCAGGGGCCGTTCCAGAGCCAATCGTCGATGAAGCCGCGTAGAGCCAGTACATGAAACCGGCAACCAGGATAACCGCCACCGCCATCCAGGGCCCGGTGCTGGTCGTCAACTTCCCGAGCACGTTCCTCATGTGCCTTACCTCACACGAAGCAGGTTACTCCTCGAGCAGCTGCACCAGGGCAATCTCAGCGCCATCGCCCTTGCGTCGGCCAATCTTCAGGATGCGCATGTAGCCCCCGTCGCGGTTCGCGTAGCGCGGGCCCAGGGTATCAAACAACTTCTTGAGCGCCTCCCTGTCACGGATCGTGCGCGCGGCCTGTCGCCGCGCGTGAAGGTCCCCGCGCCGGGCCAGGGTGATCAAACGTTCTGCGAACGGACGCAGCTCTTTTGCCTTGGCCGTGGTGGTCTTGATGCGTTCGTGACGGAACAGACTTACGGCCATGTTGGACAGCATAGCCTTCCTGTGGCTCGCTGTCCGGCTCAGCTCCCGACCCTTCCTTCTGTGCCTCACGACCCGGTTCCTTGTACTCTCTTCACACTTCCTCGCCGTCCNCACTTTCGCGTAAGAGGAAGAGCTCCCCGCTCTCGTCTTGCTGGAACTTCATACCGAAGTGCAGGCCNTGCGTGGATAGAAGGTCCTCCACCTCCCGCAGCGACTTCCGGCCGAAATTCTCGATCTGCAGGATCTCCTCCTCGGTCCGGCGAGCGATGTCGCCCAGCGTGCGAACGTTACCCTTCTCGAGTGTATGTCTCGAGCGCACCGAGATATCGAACTCCTCCAACGGCCGGTTCACCAGGTCCCTGATCTTCTCACTCACCGGCACCAGCTGCATCTCCGGTGCTGCCGTATCGCCGTTGCCTGCGCCGAACCGGCGCAGATACTCGAGGTGCTTGGTCATCAGCTCGGCTGCGTAGGCCACCGCTTCTTCCGGCCGCATCGCCCCGTTCGTCTCCACCGACAGCATCAGTCGGTCGAAGTCGGTCCGCTGGCCCACTCGCGTCTCCTCGACCGTGAAGTTAGCCCGCAAGACAGGGCTGTAAATGGAATCGATGAGAATGAGGTCGACCGGGTCGTCCTTGCGCCTGATGTGCTGATCAGCCAACACGAATCCACGACCCCGATCGATCCACAGCTCCACGCGCAGCGGCTTGTCCTCCGGCAGCTCCTCTTGCAGTGTGAAAAGCGGGTGGTCTCGGTTGATGATCTCGACCTTCGGGTTCGCCGTAATATCCCGCGCCGTGACCAGGCCCGGCTCACGGACCAGCAGCTCGAGCTTGGCCTCGTCCTCACCGCCGACGACACGTAGAACCAAGCCCTTCAGCTGCTGGATGATCTGGTGCACATCCTCGACCACTGCGCCAATCGTCTGGTGCTCGTGGACCACGCCGCTCGCACGGAACGCCCAGACCGCCCAGCCCGGTAGAGACGAGAGGAGGATCCTCCGCGTCGCGCTGCCCAGCGTCTGCCCGTATCCGCGTTCCAGCGGCTGGACCACGAACTGCGCCCGTCGCCCGTCCTCGGACAACTCCAGAATCTCGACCCGTTCCGGCAGAACCCAACCGCGTAGGTCTATCTGCACTGTGTTGGCCTCCCTGTGATCCTAATCATCCTCGGCCGCTGCTCCCACGGCATCGAGCTGCGGGTGCCGCCGCTCTATCCCTGCTCTCCTCTATTTCGAATACAGCTCGACGATCAACTGCTCCTGGACTGCTAGCGGAATATCGGCGCGACTCGGCTTCTCCAGCATCCTCCCGCTCATCCGCTTGTAGTCGGCGGCCAGCCAGCTCAATACTCCATCACCGCTCCGCGCTTCCACCGCTTCCTCGATCACCGGCAGCTCGCGGCTCGAGGGCTTCACGGAGATCTCGACACCCGGCTTCACGTGATAGCTCGGGATATCCACGATGCGGCCATCCACGAGTATGTGACGGTGCCTCACCAGCTGCCGCGCGGCCTTTCGCGACGGCGCGAAACCGAGCCGGTAGACCACGTTGTCCAGCCGTGTCTCGAGCGCAACGATCAGGTTGTCGCCTGTTATCCCTCCTTCACGGGCCGCCTGCTTGAANACATTGCGGAACTGCGTCTCATGAAGGCCATAGATGCGCCGNACCTTTTGCTTCTCACGCAGCTGTACAGCGTAGTCCGAGAGACGACGCCGACGTGCCCGNGCNAGGCCATGCTGGCCCGGCGGGTAGTTCCGTCGCTCAATCGCNCATTTCTCGGTTGAACAACGCTTCCCCTTGAGGAAGAGCTTCTGCCCTTCACGACGGCAGAGCCTGCAAACGGGTCCCGTGTATCTTGCCATATGACTCTTCCAGCACCTTCAACTGTACAATCACATCGCCTGAACCTATACCCGCCGCTTCTTCGGCGGTCGGCAGCCGTTGTGGGGAATCGGCGTCACGTCCCGGATGGAGCGGATCTGCAGGCCGGACGATTGCAGGGCCTGGATCGCCGATTCCCGCCCCGAGCCCGGCCCCTGGACGCGCACGTGTACGCGCTTCATCCCCAGGCTCAGCGCCTCTCTCGCCGCCTGTTCGGCGGCGACCGTGGCGGCAAACGGAGTCGACTTCTTCGAGCCTTTGAAACCGGACTTGCCCGGGCTACCCCAGACCACGGTATTGCCTTCCATGTCGGTGATCGTCACGATCGTGTTGTTGAAGGTCGCCTTGATGTAGGCGATACCTTCGACACCGACGTCCTTCTTCTTCTTCGGCCCGCTCCCTCGCTTCTTCGGAGGCATATCGCTCTCTACCTCATGATTGTCGCTACTTCCGCGGCGGCTTCTTCCTGCCCGCTACCGTCCGCCGCGGACCCTTGCGGGTCCGGGCATTGGTGTGCGTTCGCTGGCCTCTCACCGGAAGGCCACGCC
>JGI24422J19971_10001858_pt1 | contig 12983 bp, 11 predicted proteins | sample DeeMarSWOR152_54_FD_19971 | JGI IMG/M metagenome (IMG submission 19971) | reverse complement strand
ATCTAGGTTTCCACTTGTTGCAGATACTGCAATTTTCAAATTATCATCCCTCTTTTTTCAGTTTTTTTCAATCGCTTCTTAATTTGCTCTAATAGCTTTTCTAACAATTTCGCTTATACTCTAATATAGATTTCTTTTATTCTTTCGGAATTGGCGTGATAGAGGCTGTCTAATCGGGTATTCTTCAATAGGATGCGTAGATTGGATAGGGGTAGGACATGAATGGGTATGACCCGTATCCTATGTATTGCAGAGACCAAGGGTTTCCGTAATATGGAAACCTGAAGCCTGGGTAAGCCCACCACCACCTTGGCAACCATGGAAACCGTCTGCAGAAGGGGTAAGGATTGCCGAAGCCCCTGCCGAACCAGCCTTGACCGAATCCTCGACCGAACCCTCCGCGTCCTCTAGGCATCTCTCCTTCACCTCACTTGCTCAGTTCTTCCAGTCTCTTCCTGATAGCGTCCAGCTGAGATTCGAGGGCCTCTATCTGTTGCTCCAACATTTGTTTTTCCTGTTCCTTTGTGAGCGTAGGAGCGAATGGCGTTGCGAAGGGTGTTGTGGGAGCCATCGGCATTCCAGGGATTGGTGTAGTGGGGGTTGGTGGAACTGTAGGGGCAGTCGTTTGAAGGTATGAAAGGTATTGTGGCATCAAGCCGCTTTGCATGATCCATTGAGCTGTTGGGGGTAGACCTGTTGGGGATCTGCCCACCCATCCGGGAGAGTAGCCGAATCTGATCCATCCTGGCAGTCCTGTTAAGTAGTACATTCTTCTCCATCTGTAACCCATTTTTTATTCACCTCAAATTTTGTGTTTATGCACACAATCAATTATGAGATAATGCACAGAAATATATAAAAGTTACGGTTACCATTATCAGAATGATGGAGATGAGCCAGGGACGCAGGCGTAGACGCGGAAGAAAAGGAAGATTTCCTAAACCAGTCAGCATAGGACAAGTTCCAACTATAAACAAGTTCACTCCTTCCCCTCTTACCAATCCAGAACCAATCCATATTGAGCCAGCTGAGTTAGAAGCACTTAGACTCGTTGACCTAGAAGGCTTGTCGCAGGAGGAGGCTGGAGAAAGAATGGGCGTCTCTAGAGGAACCGTTTGGAGGCTCCTTCAAAGCGCAAGAAAGAAAACCGTTCAAGCCTTGACAGAAGGGAGATTGCTACAGGTTACATAAAGAACTTACAAATAATCTAACAATCCTTTAGATTCTACTTCTGCGTTCAATCATGACACAAACTCCATGAACAACATCCATTCTATTCTTTTCACAGAAATTGATTGCAGTTTCAGACTCTGAGCCAGGTTGCATCCAAACTTTTTTAACCCCAAGTTCTCGGCATGTTTCAACTATTTTTTCTGTGACTTTTGGCGGAACCACAACATCCACAACGTCTGGTTTCATGGGCAAATCTTTGAGGTTTGGATAACATCTATCTCCCAGAATCTCTTCTGCATTTGGATTTACCGCATATACCTTGTATCCTGCGGTTTTCAGGTCTTTATACACTTGATAACCATATTTCTTAGGATCTCTACTGGCTCCTATCACAGCGAATACATTTTTCCTATCTAAAAATTCCTTGATTAATTTTTCGTCCATTTTCCAAACCATGCTATTCCGGTTTGAGGTGTTTCTTCAAGGCGTTTTCTAATGGTCCACGTCCAACTGCACCAACAATTCTTTCAGTTGGTTTACCATCCTTGAATATTATGAAGTGGGGTATGCCCATGATGTTGTAGCGTTGTGGGATCTCTGGGTTTTCGTCCACATTGACTTTGGCGAATGTTGCTTTTCCAGCGTAGTCACGGGCCAGTTCTTCTATTACAGGAGCCATAACTGTGCATGGCATACACCATCCAGCCCAAAAATCAACTAGAACTGGCATGTTAGTGTCTTTGAGAGTTTTGTCAAAATTTGAGGATTCCAGAGTTATCACACTCTTTACCTTTGTCTTCTTGCTTTCTTCCATTAATTCCTTTATTTTCCTTGACCGTATCTTTTCGAGTTCTTTGTCTTCCTTCATGTGGTCATTTCCTATCAAGTGTTAATCTCAACTTGAGTTTCATTTAAGATGTTGCATTAAAATGTTGTGTGTCATGATATAATGCTAATTTGGTAACAGCCGAAAGGCTATTCCCCCTAAGAACAAGGCGAGTAGTATATCTAAAACTGCGACGGCTAAAGCCCTTTTCAATCCATATTCGCGTATCATAGCAGCAACTGTAGCAATACATGGTATGTAAATCATGGTTACCAGAGAGAAGACTATCATTTGAGTTGCAGTTAAAGCTTCAGGCAACGTTTTAGGCGCCACAAGTTCAGAAAGCAGAATCAACGTCAGTTCCTTGCGTAGAATTCCAAAAGTCAAGGGTATGCCACTTTCTGGGGGAAGCCCTAGCCAACCTGTAATTAGAGGGCTCATGACATCGGCGAGTGGTTTCATGAGACCTGCTACACTTAACGATTCCAGCACAATACTACCGATTATAATTAAAGGAAAGGCTATGTAAACAAAATCTCTGGTTCTGCTCCATGTTTTCAGAAGCACGTTCTTTGGTGAAGGCTTCTTATAGGGTGGCATCTCCATTATTAAGCCAACAGATTCGCCAGGCAACACCCTATAAGCCAGCCTACCAAGCACAAAAACAAGAATCAAATCAAACGCATATAGAGCCAATGCAGCATGCAACCCAACATATCTTCCAACTAGCCCAAGAATAACCACAGTCACAGCAGCACAAGGGATCAGAACAGTGACGAAGCCAGCAAGAAAACGTTCTCGTTCTGTTTCCATTATTCGGCAGCCAATGCACGCGGGAACGTTGCAGCCGTAGCCAAGTATTAAGGGGATGAAGGCTTTACCGTGTAAGCCAATTTTGTGCATGAGATTGTCCATTAGAAAGGCTGCTCGTGGTAAATAGCCACTGTCTTCTAAAATCGCTAACAAGATGTAGAAGGGGACAATGTATGGTAAAGCTATAGTAACGCCGGCGGCTATGCCACTTATGATTCCTCCACAGATTATGTCAACTATTGCTGAGGGCAACACACCAAGTAAGATGTTAGTGATTGTTGGTATCAGAATGTCATTAAAAATAATTTCGAGACCCCTAATGAGAAAGTCTCCTCCAACAAAGATTAAAGCAAACATAGCAGCCATGACCGCTATCAGTATGGGGTACCCAAAAATCTTATGGGCCGTCATTTCGTCTAGTTTTTCCTCCATAGACAATCGTGGAGGCGTAATGACGTTTGCTACATCCTTGGTTATAGTGTTCGCTATGCGATATCTCTCTGAAGCCATGATTACAGGCGAGGGTTCACCATGAATCCTCTCTATTTCCATTGCTAAAGTTTCTGCTGATGAAACAACTTCATCTCCCTCTTTGTAACGTTGAGCCTTACCTATTACGTCTGGATCTCTCTCAAGAAGTTTTACGGCAATCCATCTTGAAGGATATATTTCGCAAAGGTGTGGAATTTTGTCCTGAGCAAAAGTCTCAAGTTTCTTTAATCTGCTTTCGATTTCTTTGCCATACTGCACCTTGAGTGGTTTGAGTTTTGTTTTTTGTTCCACAACACGGATGACTTCTGATAGAAGTTCTTTTACCCCTGTCCCAGTTGTGGCGACTGTCGGTATTACTGAGATACCAAGCGTCGTCGATAGCTTTCCTGTGTCAATTCTGATTCCTCTTTTTGCTGCGAAGTCTACTTGGTTTAAATCAATTACCATTGGTGCTTCTAATTCGAGAAGTTGTAGTGTAAAGTATAAGTTACGTTCAAGAGCTGATGAATCTACAACGTTTATGATTACGTCAGGTCTCTCAACTGCAATGTAGTCGCGGGAAACAATCTCTTCCATGGAGTATGTTGAAAGCGAATATATACCTGGCAAATCAATCACATGGATTTTGTAGTCGTGAAAGAATAGTTTTCCTTCTGCTCGTTCAACAGTCTTGCCAGGCCAGTTTCCTACAATTTGATTTAACCCTGTGAGCTGATTGAATATGACACTTTTTCCCACATTCGCGTTTCCGGCAAGAGCTATAGTCAAATACTGTTTACTCTTCATTAGTCTCCCTCGCAACAGGTTTGACAAGGACTTTTGAAGCTAAACCATAACCTAAAGCAAGAGAGACTCCGCGAACCTCCACTTCTATTGGTCCACGAAGGAGGCCACGTCTCACAACTTTAACTTCAGTGTCTGGGGTGAGGCCCATTTCAGCGAGTCTCCGAACAAAGCTTGGAAGATGATGGTGTCCGTCGTAACGACGAGGTGTCATCATGAAGGCAACAATTCCTTTCTCTCCTTCCCTCAGGTCTGTCAGAGGGAGTGTGTCTTCAATGCGTCCTTTAAGGTCTTGAAGATCACGATAGAATTGGTTCAATGAATCATTGTCGAAACCGTGTTTGTGACGCCAATGCTCACGCCAGTTGTTTACTTTTCCCTCAAAGAGTCTAGCAATGCCACTGAGAAATCTTGGGTAGTGAGCATATTTTCGGTGTAAATAACTTTCTCTATGCTTTTGAACCTCTGCATAGCCTTTTTCTGTAAGTTTTAGAGTTCCTTTCACACGTTTTATCAATCCGTCCTTTATGGCTATCTCCATCGCTGCTTTCAGATGTTCAACTGGGCGTTTCAACTCTTTTGCAATGTCAGTTACTTGAAATGGTTTGTTCTCTGCCTCTCTGGTGCTAACGATTTCCAGCAAACAAGAGACAAGTTCGTAGACTTCTTCTTTGGACATAGGCTTGATCTCCAAGTTAGAGCTTTCTTACTTTTATTACGGACGCAAGTTCATTACTGAGGGTATGATTGGCTCCTCTAATTCTCACAACAATCAAGCCATCGATAGGAGTTTTCTTCTTGATCTTAACAGTTTCTCCGGGTTTTAGACCCCTTGTAGCTAGACGTTGCAGTAACCCACATGTTTCCTCTGTTATTTTGATTATTATGGCGCTTTCCCCAGGTTTTAGGTCTGTTAAAGGTTCTGTTTGTTCCTCTACGATGACTCCACATTTTGTAGGTATTGGGTTTCCATGGGGACAGGTCTGTGGGTGCTTTAGGGCTTTTTCGAGTGGTTTGATCATGTCCTCTGAGATGGCATGTTCAAGCTTACACGCTGTTTCGTGGACTTTGCTCCAGTCCATCTGCAGAATGTCTGTAAGCAGTCGTTCGGCGAGACGATGTTTCCTTAAAACTTTCAAAGCAATCTTTCGACCTTTTTCGGTTAGTTTTACACCTCTGTAAGGCTTATGCACTATCAGTTCACGTTTTTTTAAGCTTTCTACAGTGTTGGTGACAGAACCTGGCACCACTCCCAACAGGTTAGAAAGATCCTTAGTTCTGACAAGACCACTTTTTTCTTCTAGCCGACATATTGCTTCAAGGTATTCTTCAGCTTCTTTTGAGAGAGAATCTGGCTTATCCTTCATGTTTTCACTTTAAATTACGAGCGCTCGTAATTATATAACGTTGTTATAAATTTAAACTTTTTGCTAAACTTTACTCACTATGAAATAGATTTTTCCATCAGGATTTATGCAAAAAGCTTCTTGGATTTTTTCCAAGGACAATATGTTCCGCTATCATATAGGATGCCAAAAAGTTGATATTTAGTATTTAGCGGCACATCCACAAACATAAACAAATTACTTGCAATCGCACACACAACCACTGCTAATGAAGTCGATAGTTTTCTCTCTTGTTTTCATTCGCTTTAGGTATGGATATGGTGAATTGGACTCCTTTGCCATGCTTGCCTGTTTCTCGGATGGTCCAACCGTACACTTCGCACATTCTCCTTATTAAATAAAGCCCGTAGCCTGTGTGTTTTCCGTAGCCTTCCTTGAAAATCTTCTCTTTTTCAGTCTTGGGTATGCCTATGCCATCGTCTTCATAAACCATTTTTAGCTTATTCTTCCCCATCTCTTCATAGTACACTCTGATTCGGCTAACCTTTTCGCCGTGCTTCAACGAGTTGTCGATCAGATTATAGAAGAGTTGGTTTAGCAGTGAATCTGCTAGTACCGTTAACCCATGGCAGTCATTCACTATCTTTGCACTATGTAAGTCTGAAAACAACGAAATTGCCTCTTCAAGACTTCTCTCTACATCCATGTATACTAATTCTTCAACGCTCAACCTTTCGTAGATCCTTGCGAAATGAAAAATTCTTTCCACTTGCCGACAAGCTGATTCAATCTCCTCCAAATATTCCAAGGCCTCATGATCGCCAGTCAGCCTCCGTTTAGCTAGGAAAACGTTTCCTGTTACTGCTGAAAGTTTGTTTCGTACGTCATGCCTAGTCAACTTGCCAACAACACGTAACTTTTCTTCCATCTTCTTTCTTTCGGATATGTCACGGAATGCAACAAGGTCTGCTGGTTTGCTCTTGTATTCTATTTTTGCCGCGTTTACTTCATAGGGTAATTTTCTTCCGTCTTTTGTGAGGACTTCAACCTTATACGGTGGTATGTGCATTCCTATCATTCGTTTAGCAAGATTCTTTATCAGAATTGCCTTGCTTTTTGCTGTCACGATTTTTGTCGTGAAGAAATTCTTTCCAAGTAACTCTTCTTTTTTGAACCCAGTTATTTCCTCGACTTTATCCGTAATTTCCAAAAATTTGCCCTTTCCATCAACAATAACAACAGGATCAACCATGACGTTAAACAACATTTGAAAATGCTTTCTGGACTCCTCTAGTTCCTCTTCTGCTTTCTTTCGCTCAGTGATATCTTTGTACAATCCCATAGTGCCTACGAGTTTGCCTTCAACGATGATTGGGGCAGCAGATATAGACACTTGAACCAAGGATCCATCCTTTCTCTTTCTAACTGTATCATGATAAACTATTCTCTCTCCAGCTCTTTCGTCCAACATCTTCGCTTCTTTAATCTTGTCCTTTGGCACTATTACGTCGTTGATGTGTTTGCCTTTGACTTCATCTAAAGAGTAGCCGAAAAGCTCTTCGAAGCGTGGGTTAACATCCATAATGTGAAAAGTAGGATCCAAGAAATCAGCTGCTTCAGGATTATTCATAAATAACCGTTCAAACTTCTCTTGGCTTTCTTGAATCTCTCTCGTTTGCATCTCTAAGTTTTTAGCGTACTGCAAGTTGCTTATTGCGGTGGCTGCATGGGATGCCAATATTTCGAGTAGTTTCTGATCTTTTTCATCAAAAGCGTTCAGTCTTTTGTTTTCTACGTTCAGAACCCCAAGAACTTTATGCCCAATCTTGATAGGCACGTCGAGTTCAGAGTGTATGCCGGGCATAATTTCGACATAAGTTCTTTCCTTTCTTATGTCTGGAACGAGGACGGGTTTGCCGGTTTTCGCCACTTTAACGGTTAAGCCTTTTGTCCCGTTTAGCGGCAGCTTAAGGCGTAAATGAGGCTCCGGAAATCCACGTTGATCCGCGACGCGAAGCATTTCTTTGTCCACAACCATAAAGGCTGCGTTCTCAAACCCCAGTGTCTTCTCCATGGCATCCAAGGTTAGCCTGTATATTTCTTCCATGCTCTCCGCCATGTTCAGTTTCCGACTATAAATGTTCAACGCTGAAAGCCTTTCTTCAAAGCGTTTCCCTTCTGTGATATCTTTGTATACGCCCACATAGCCTATGGGTTGGTCTTCAACTATGATCGGAGCGGCAGATACGGACACTGGGACTAATGTTCCATCTTTCCTCTTTCTAAGAGTATCGTGGTAAACATATCTTTTCCTAGCTTTTTCGTCCAACATCTTTGCTTCTTTAATCTTGTCCTTTGGCACTATTACGTCGTTGATGTGTTTGCCTTTGACTTCATCTAAAGAGTAGCCGAAAAGCTCGGTGAAACGGGGATTAATATCCAAAATGTGAAAACCTGGGCTCAAATAGAGAGCAGCCTCAGGGTTCTCTATAAACAATCTTTCAAACTTCTCTTGGCTTTCTTGAATCTCTCTCGTTTGCATCTCTAAGTTTTTAGCGTACTGCAAGTTGCTTATTGCGGTGGCTGCGTGGGATGCCAATATTTCGAGTAGTTTCTGATCTTTTTCATCAAAAGCGTTCAGTCTTTTGTTTTCTACGTTCAGAACTCCAAGGATTTTATCCCCAATCTTGATGGGTACAGCGAGCTCGGAGCGTATATTGGGCATACCTTCCACGTAATCTCTTTCCTTTCTTATGTCTGGAACGAGGACGGGTCTGCCGGTTTTCGCCACCTTAACGGTTAAGCCTTTTTTCTCTTTTAGCGGCAGCTTAAGAGAAAAGATTTCTGGATATCCACGTTGATCCGAGACGCAAAGCACATTTTCGTCCACAACCATAAAGGATGCGTTCTCAAACCCCAGTGTCTTCTCCATGGCATCCAAGGTCAACCGATATATTTCCTTCATGCTTTCCGCCGTGTTCAAGTTCCGACTGTAAGTGTTTAGTGCCGAAAGCCTTTCCTCAAAGTGTTTCCTTTTTGTGATGTCTCGGAATATTCCTTGAATCAGTCTTTTGCCCCTAACTTGAAAGACATTGGCTTTGATTGCAACATCTATGGTCTCTCCTTTTTTGGTAATAACCTGCGTTTCCAAGACCTGTCCTTCTTTTTCTTTGAGATGCTTTTTAAAAGTCTTGCTAAATTTTCCTTCGATTTCTCGCGAAGGATGGAGGATCCGCTGGTGTTTACCAATTAGTTCTGATTTTTCTCTGCCCAACAATTCTGATGCTGCATTGTTACAGTCAATTATTATGCCTGTTTCGGCATCGGCTAAGAAGATAGCGTCCATTGCCTCCTCAAACTGTTTTCTGTATTTTTCTTCAGATTCCCTAAGAGCTTCTTCCATCTGTTTGCGTTCAGTGATATCGCGGCTCACTCCCACCAAACCCATAGCGTTGTCCTGACTGTCGTAAATTGGAGCTTTGATGGTTTCGAAGAATCTCTTCTCCCCTTTCCTACTGACGGTTTTTTCCTCGAAACTAAGAATCTTGCGTTTCTTTAGAACTTCTTCATCGCTCTTTCGGCAGTATTCAGCCAAATCAGGAGGAAACAGTTGTTCATCGGTTTTCCCTATTATCTCTTCTTGCGTCATGCCTACAAGCTTCTCAAAAGCTTTATTAACCACAAGATTGCGGCCCTGAGCATCCTTGAAATATATTACGTTGGGAATAGCTTGGATTAGAGCTTGCAGCCTTGCGTTCGTCCTCTGTAACACCTTCCCGTGTGCATGCAGATCACACATCAGTTGAGCATTTTCAATTGCGACTGCCGCTTGATATAGGAACAGTTCTAACGGAATAAGAGAATCCTCGTTGGGTAGTCGCCCGTTTGAGGGGTCATCTATACTTATGATGCCTACAATTCGTCTGTCAGGTAGGCAAAGAGGTGCATAAAGCAAATCTTGGGGGTGCCAGTCAACCATTTCTTCAGGGGAAATCCTGCTAGGTACCCCTGCATATGTGGTTACCTCTTCAGGGGAAGCATCAGACGGAACACCGTGAACCTTTTCTCGAACCCAAGGGTCACTCCAAGGCAAATAATAAAACTCACCAATCTTGAATCGATTAAACTTTGGACCTAAACGTTCACGCCAAACACCGCCCGGTGACTTTCTTTCCAAGAGGAGTTTAACCTCTTCTTTTGTCAAACCTTCTGTAACAAGGTCGGTCATCTCCAAGTTCTCGTCTCTCACCGTAATAACAACTCTTCTCCAGCCAATCTTTCTGATTGCTTCAGCAACAATTTTGAGTCGCTGATGCAAGTCCCTAGTTCGCATCACTTTCGTGGAGCTTTCCATCAAAGTGGCTAACTCGTCAGAGCGTCTTCTAATATTTTCTAGTGATTGTCGCAGCTTGATCGACACTTCGCTTTTTTCTACAGCTTGGTGTATGCCATGTGCTAGTTCACCGTAAACTGTTTCCGGGTCCCCAATCTTGTTGAGGTATTGGTCAGCGCCAAAATTCAATGCATTTATCGCTACTTCTTCTCTGCCTTTTCCCGTGAACATAATAAATGGAATGTTATTCTTTTTCTCTCTAAGTTCTTTCAGAAACTCTAGGCCATCTTTTTCCGGCATCATGTAGTCGGAAACTATCACATCAAATGTTTTTTTCTTCATCTTTTTCAAGGCTTCTTCAACAGACACGGCAGTGTCCACTTGGAATGTGCCTTCCATCTCCAAGCATTGTTTCGCAACTTTCAAGAAGCCAGTTTCATCATCTACATGCAAAATCCGTATCGGTGCTTTCTCAGTTAAGTCTACGACAACTTCGGTTAAAGACTCAGCGGTAGATTTAGTCATTTAAAGCAGCTTCCTTTTCATCCATAGGCAAGAACGTTGAACATTCACCCTAACATTTTAGGCTACCAAATTAAACGCTTTATGAACACGCAATCAATATTCTAGAAGCAACACCTAACTAGTTAGCTACTATCGTACTACATGCCCGAAGCCAAACGTGAAGGCAGAGGAATGGAACATGAAAGCCTCCTCGGGAAAATCGATTGATAAAATCAGGGAGATTAAAGATATTATTAAGGATAAAGTTAAGAACTAGTTTGGGATGAAAAAATGGTTTCGGTTAGTTCTTTTGATCCTTCCGAGTTCTACAGTAGACAGACTGCGCTCCTTGAACTTGGTCGTGAAGGTCAAGAAAGGTTGTGGCGTTCTAAAGTGGCCATAGTGGGGTTAGGTGGACTTGGCAGTGCCTCCGCACTCTATCTTGCCTTGGCAGGCGTCGGTCACCTACGCATAGTTGATCAGGATACGGTTGAACTCAACAACTTGCATCGACAAATATTATACAGTCTAAAGGATTTGCGGTATTCAAAGGTTGAAGCAGCCGCCCAAAAGATTAAGCAGGCGAACCCTGAGGTGAAAGTAGAAGTAATTCCAGAGAGCGTCAGAGAAAGCAATGTGGACGAAATAGTTGAGGACGTGGACTGTGTGGTTGACGGGTTAGACAATATGCGAACACGATACATTTTGAATCGCGCCTGCGCCAAAAAGAGGGTTCCTTACGTTTTTGGTGGCGCCATAGGATTTGAAGGAAACCTTTCGGTCTTTGCTCCTCCAGAGGCTCCCTGTCTCGAGTGCGTCTTGCCAAGTCTTGACGACAGTCTCTTACCAACCTGTGAAACACGGGGGGTATTAGGTGCAACAGCTGGAATCATTGGGACAATGCAAGCCATGGAAACAATAAAGCTGCTGGCAGGTATAGGCGAACCCTTGAAAGGAAGGTTGATGGTCTGCGACTTCAGAGACATGTACTTTGCAACAATCGACGTCTTCAAAAGACCTGGCTGCCCAGTTTGTGAAGGCGAAATAGCCAAGCCACCAGAGAAGAGGGAAAGGCTCGTGTGGTTGTGTGGACGCAACACAGTCAACGTGAATCCCCCGAAACCTGTTGAAATGAAACTTAGTGAAGCATATGAGGCGCTGAAGCATCGTTTTAGAGTACTCGTGAAATCGTCTCTCGTAATTGTTTTCAAATACAATGGTGGGATTGAAGTAAGTCTCTTCAATCATGGGCGAATGCTAATGAAAAACGTAACGGATGAAAAGTCGGCATTGACAGTTTATGAGCGTATACACGCTCTGTTAAATGCTGCAGGTGTCATAAACTAGAGTTATTAGATGATATACATTTTTCTAAAGAGAGGAAAGTTCGTGGGAATTCAAAAGGTAACGGAAGAGGAGTTGGACTACGTCCGTGCAGTTTGCCTTGATCCTAGTATAGGTTCACAAAAGAGAGAAGCTATGCGAAGAGGCATGACCGATCGAACCTGCTGGATTAGAAAGATGATGCGAAAAGGGCTTGAAATATTGGTGGCGCTCGAAAAGCCTAGGCTAGAAAGGATCCATTATAAATGGGCTGGAGCCATGTTTCACGCGGATTTGGCGGTGCATGGGCAGGTGCCAAAGGGTTTGCTTGAAAGTGTGCCTATCGAATTTGCACTTGAACCTGTGAAGGGTAGGAACTCACTTTTTATTGATTGTATTTGGGTTCTGCCACCTTTTTGGCGCACTGGGGTAGCGAATTGTCTCATGGAATCTTTCATCGACAGAGCAAAACAATTTGGCGGAGCCAGTGTTCTCGCGTATGAAGGCGACAGATGGTTTGGAACCTCCATAAAATACATGCCTTCTAGTTTCTTTAAGAAATTCGGTTTTAAAGAAGTTGCTAGAGATGGAAGCCGTGTTCTTCTTTTCCTTGATTTAGGCGCTAAGGTGCAGCCAAAACTTCTTTACCCGAAAACTAAACCCTTTGATGAAAATAACAAAATAATGATAGATGTGTTGTTTAACAGTCAATGTCCTTGGTCGGGTTTTATGGTTGACAATATTAAAAGAAACGTAAAGAAGTATCCGGGAATTGCTGTTAACATTGTCAAAAGCGACGACAGAAAAACAATCGAAGAATTCGGTATATCTAGAGGAATATGTATAAACGGAAAACCAGTCATTAAGAGAATGGCATCGTGGAAAGAGATAAAGACCGAAATTGAAAAAATCCAAAAAGAACTCTGCTAAGAACCTGCGCGTGTATTGCCTTTTTCATAGGAGAATAACAATGTTTTTTACTGGTAATACTTGTGTGATTCTGAGTGGTCCAGGTTGACTCGTGTTAACAGTATCGATAAATTGTCGAAACTATTGGAACCATTATCGGAAAAGCAAGATGCAGACGCAGCCGTTGCCTTGATATTGAAACCCATGAATCAAGACTTCAAAATCCTTTTTGTAAAGAGAGTAGAGAACCCTGCTGATTCCTGGTCGGGACAGGTAGCTTTTCCTGGAGGAAAGCGTGATGCGAAGGACAGAAATCTGATGCAGACAGTTGTCAGGGAAACTTTCGAAGAGACAAATATAGACCTCCTTGATCGCTGTCGCTTTCTTGGAGTATTGACTGCCTTAAGATCAACACGAAGACCTGAAATGAAGGTTCTTCCTTTCGTCATTCTTCTCAAGCATGAGCCGGCAATCAAGTTAA
>JGI24422J19971_10001852_pt1 | contig 13010 bp, 9 predicted proteins | sample DeeMarSWOR152_54_FD_19971 | JGI IMG/M metagenome (IMG submission 19971) | reverse complement strand
GGGATTCATGACGGCTAGTGTGGTGAATCCTCTTGCCCGCAATTCTGTGATAAGCTCCGTTAACCATCTTCTCGTTTGAACGGCGTTGTGCTGAAGTAAGACATCTGAGACTATTGTGATACAGATTCTTTTTGAAACATCTGGCATTTCATCTAGCGCTCGAAAGGCGGTGTTCAAAGCAACGTTGAAGTTGGTCAAGTTCATTACCCCTCCCAGTTTGATCACGTTGGGCAGGTCTTTGATCATGATTCCCGCTCGAGGATTGCAGACAAAAAAGTAGAAGCTGGACTGGAACTCTTCGGCAAGGCTCTCGATTCCACTTACCTCCGTACTAACGTAGAATGTTATAGCTCCATCTTTTGTTCCCTCTTCGAGGAATCGTTTGATTAGCAGGTCTCTTTCATCGCAGAAGGGTGAGGTTAATATGACGGGATAGTTTTCAGGTATGCCACCGAGCAGTAGTTTGTCCAGGTCTTTGTATCCGGTGGCGATACGTTTCTGAGCGGCAACTTCCGAAACCTCGACCGGCATACCCATTTCCTCTTTTTTGAGGGGTAGCTCGCGGGTTGAATATTGTTGGTTGTACATCCGTTTGACTTTGAGGAGTTTTTTGGGTTTGCCTCTTGTTTTTTTGTCGTAGATGGTGATCTCGCCGTCGAAGAGCCCGATGATTGCTTGTACGTCGTGAGTGGGGTGCATCAGGGGATTCATGACGGCTAGTGTGGTGAATCCTCTTGCCCGCAATTCTGTGATAAGCTCCGTTAACCATCTTCTCGTTTGAACGGCGTTGTGCTGTAGAAGAATATCCGATACTACTTCAATGCAGATCCTTTTTGCGCTATCTTTCTTTTCCTCTAGTCCACGAATTGCTTTTGTTAGGGCGATGTTGATGTTGGTTAACCCTTCCACACCGTCAAGCTTGAACAAGTTGGGTGAATCTTGAACTATTTTGTCTGCGTTAGGATTGCACACGAGAAGATAGAAGTTTGGCTCAGTCTCCGTTGCAAGCTCTTTAAGTTCGCCCGGCTCAACAGTGATATAGAATGTGGTTTCATCATTCTCCACTCCTGCTTCGAGGAATCGTTTGATTAGCAGGTCTCTTTCATCGCAGAAGGGTGAGGTTAATATGACGGGATAGTTTTCAGGTATGCCACCGAGCAGTAGTTTGTCCAGGTCTTTGTATCCGGTGGCGATACGTTTCTGAGCGGCAACTTCCAAGACCTCGACTGTCATTGGGGCCGTCTCACAGATGAGCCGTTGTCCACTTTCATCCAGATACGAAAGTCTCGGTTTCACTTCAAAAGAGCCCTGGTCAAACGATCTTAGTACCAGGGTAATCTCTTCTGTCTTCAAGGGATCAAGTCGTCTTCCCTTTAGTCTGACATGTGAATTTTCCAGATGACTATACTCCGGTTTTGCGACCAGCTCGAACCCTGTTGGAAGAATTTCGTCAATCTGAGAGAGGAGGACAGCTTCCTTTCCAACATTTGCGATGTGAATTTCCAGATCTAGCTCTTCTCCAGCTGCTACCTGTTGAACTCGTGCGGTGACGTTGGCTTGAACGTTGGCTCCTTCAAAACTTTCTAGACCGACCGCTCTTTCTTCGCTTGCAGTGGGCATAGCAAAACTTGCTGTAGATGAAACCATTGTAGGGGCTCGCAAAATTTCATTCAACATTACCGCTAGTTCTCTTTCCTCCCTAACCTTCTCGATAAGTTGTTGAATCCGTGTAGTTTTCTCAGGGTGCCGGGCTTTCCGGAAAGATTTGGCGGAGAATTGCAGGACTTTTTCGGCCATCATGAAATATTTCGCTTTCTTCTCTGGGTCGTCTTCTGTCTTGGCGTTTTCAATTAGGACATAAGCATCGAAGAGGCGTTGTGTCCCCCTAGAATATTCCGCAGCCGTGTCAAAACCTGACTTTAGGTAGTGATCGGCTGCCACTTCCAAGAATTTCTTTGCTTCTGAATATTTACGGGTATCCTTGGTAATTTCGAATTCGGTTCCGGCCACCAAGGCGTTGCAGAAGTTGCTGTGGGCTAAAGCGAGTAGACTTGTTGATTGATCAAAACTGTGTCGGTGGGCATTTTCAAAGAGTTCCGCTGCCTCTTCATACAGTCTTGAGGAAGTCTTCGCTTCCGCCATCAGCATCTTCTGCCATGCTTTGCAGAGGAAGATTATCGGCTGTATCTCTGTAGAGGTGCGTTCGGATCCATCTTCTAGAATGGTTTGAAATGTTCCCGCTGCTGAACCGTATTTTTCTGATGCCGTTACATGTTCGCCTTGTTTGTCTAAGACTTTGGCTTCTTCTATGGCCACTCGGCCAATGCAATATACGCTTCGTGTGTCAGAGACTTCGATGAGCCTTTTGAGTAGGTGCTTTTCATCTTTATTCTGGATTTCGTCAGATGCTACTCGAAGCGAGGTCTGGACTTCGCGGAAGAGTCCCGCTGCCTTATTGAAGGATTTGACGGCTTCAGTGCTTTCTTCTCGTCTACTTAGATCCTCGGCCTGTTCCAGGACAGACCATGCGTGGAAGTTTGAGGAAAGGTGCCTCCATACTTTCGTCTGGTTAAGAAGCTTTACGGTCTTACCGTAATGTTTCATCGCAACGGCATATTCTCTGTTGGTATGAGCGAATCTGGCCTTCTCAATCTCGCTCCATGCTTTCATGTATAATGCATAGTCCATGAAGAAGTCTGAGAACGAAGGCATCTTCTGAGCAGTCGCGTCATATCCATTGAATGCTTTTTGGAAGCTTTCTGCGGCCGCAGGATTGTCACCCAACTGGTCTAGGTTTCTCGCGATCCTCCAGTGGGACTCTGCAACTCGGCTAGACAAGTCAACGTTCTCAAACTTTTCAGCCGCGTCTGTGTATGCCATGATTGCTCTGCGAAGTACCTTCGCGTCTTCTGTCATCAGATGTAGGTCCTCTAGCATCTTTCCAAACCACTCTTCATATTCCGCGACAAACGTTATCAGTGGCGGAGAAGGACGCTGCACGATCCATTTTTTGCAGTGTAAAACGCCGTCTTCAATATCTGAGACCGCGTCTTTAAGAAGGGCTATTCTGTTGTCGCCTGTTTCTAGTTTTGCCAACTCTGACTTCAGTTGCGCAGCGTAGACCTTTCCAAGGCCAAGAATCCAATAATTTGACGGAAATATCTTCTCAACTACGTCGAGGTATCCTTTTCGGAGGCTCAATGCTTCTTGTAATAGCTTCGCTTTCTCGCCTTTCTTAGGTTCCAGGTTGGCGTACGAGTGCAGTGCCTTGCTTAAGGTGTGACGGACCGACCCAATAGCATCTGGAGAACCTGAACGGATGGCATGCTCCAGTCCTTTCCGTCCGATCTCCACTGCTGTCTTTGACAAGGCACGTTTTTCTAACGGATCAGTTGCAAAGTCACGCGACAGGGTGGAGTAGCTTTCTATATAGAACATGTACGTTTCTGCTATGATGGTGTCCTTCGAAACCACTTCAAGACATTGGGCCGCTCCTTCGCCGTATCTAATTATCTCCTGGCATCTTTCCTCTTTCTTATCCGGATTTGCTTCTTTGGAGACCATCCAGTCTGTGACGAATGCGAGAAGGTAGTAAGCCACCCCTTTCAGGTAATTATCGTCTAGAGTGGTTCCTTGTTGCAGCATTTCCTTCGCGCACTGCAGCGAATCTTCAAGTCTATCCGTGAAGAACAGGGTACTCAACGTCGCAGACCATTCTGATGCTGCCGTGCAGTAAGGGTTGTTCACTTCTTTAGAAAGTGCCACTGCCTTCTCAGCGTATTCCAAGCTTCTCTGGGCCAGCGCCTTTCTCTTCTCCTCGTGTTCACTAATGTTTGCAGCATACCAACTGTGACGGCTCGCTGAGGAATACGCTTGAAGGAGTTCCGGCTTGTTGTCCTGTCTCGAAAGGACTGCAATTGCCTCGTTGCTGTGATGTTCCCCCTCTTGGGCGAAAATCTGCTTTTCCTTCTCTGTCGCTGCGTGATGTAAGAGTTCTAAGAGGCACAAGAGTAGATCGTTACAGGTCTTCCCGTAATTCAACTCATCCTTAGCCGTCTTAAAGGCCTTCAACGCTTCCTTTTCGAGAGCGTAACATTCGTCAAGTGCCTGCCTTCTTTCAGCCGGGTTCGGTGACACCCAAGAACGTGAATGTTCGGCCATGGCTTTGCATAGTAGGTTTTTTCCCGGGTTCTTCAGCTCTTCGAAAAGGCTAGCTGCCTTTCTATAAGCGTCAATGGCTAACTGTCGAAGTTTCTTGAATTCCTCCAACTTCTCACTCTGTCTGGACGCCAGATCATAGCAGCGGCCGATCTTTTTCCAGATCTCCGCAGCAAAAGAAGCTTCGGAGTCATAACGCAATGCCTGTTCATAGGACCATGCTGCGTAGAGCCATCCGTACTTTCTCTCCTGTTCTTTCGCTTTTTCCAGTACTGCTTCCAGACTCCACCCTGAAGCCATCGACTATCACTAACTAATCAATCAATAATAATCTGGAGAGACTATTAAATTTTGTATCTGCATGCATGAGCAAAACTCTTTTCGCGAACTTGCTTTTTCAAGAGATCAAAAGAAAAAAGGGGATGTTTTGTTGAGCTTTGTTTGTCTACGCTAGTGATTCGTTTCTAGTGGGCGCCGAATATCGAGAATCGATCGGTTATTCCATGGATAATGTTGTTGACCGTGTCAACAGGCCCATATGTAATGTCTACCAGAATCGCTCCTTTGTTTTCATTCACCATATGTACATCGTCTTCAGTGACTTCACCATCATTATTCACATCGCACAGTGGATCATACCATTCAGGATGTTTTACCGCATTTGCTACGAGACAAACGTCTTGTCCATCTACCACTAGGTCTTTGTTTACATCGCTTCGAAGAGCTTCAAGCGTTTCAGCTCGAATTAGACGCAATTCGCTTTGTTCATCTTCTGTTAAGTCTCCTGGGTCATATTGAAATGTAATCAATACGTCACCATAACCTGTGAAGTCGACGTTAATAATCCAGCCTGCAGCAAGCGCCCCAACAGGATAGTCTATCATCTCTTCTAGATCATCAACAGTTGCTGTTCCGCCATCTCCGGCATCAATAAACATCATGCTTTCACACGGATTCAAAGGATTGAAAAAGACATTCACATCAGATCCAGCAGGTACAAATGCGGTTCCTTCCTGAGAGAAGTATACATCGAGCGTCTGATCCGCAGTCACCGGTGGAAACATATAGCTTGATACGAAACTGTCAAGAGTGCTACCGTTCACTGCAACTGATGAAATATAGTTGCCCTCGTCGGGCACAAATGTAAACTCCGGAGTTGCACCATATTCCACAAAGATATCACCTGAAACCGGCACCCCATTAAGATGAATATTGCCGCCTCCCACAGGGGTGGTAACAGTAATTTTGAAGAGTTTTTTGACAAAGACTGCGGTTACTATTCCCTGTTTTTCAGTCTTATAATATGTTGGGCTTATGGAATTATCTTCCACATCTCCTAACCATTCAAAGAAATCCCAACCCTGAGCGGGGGTAGCTGTTAATAGAACGGTTCCCGCACCTACTTTCACTGTTTCATATGGTGGAAAGTCCCAGGTCTCACCAGATTTTTCCTTGAGCGCATTCACAGAACCTTCGCCACTGATTTCTATTGTTAGATATTTGCCTATTCCCTGAAGGTCAGCTTGGGCCAGTGGAATATTAAGTGCTATGGGTAACATCGAAATTAACAGGAGTGTCAACGCGAAAATGTAAACCCTTCTCTTCACTAGTGTTTTCAAATTGTGCACACCTGCCGTCAACTCTCTGTTCTCGACTTATTAAGTATTTGCTGAAACCTATTAAACATTTGCCGAACATTCTTCTAGAATAGTCATCTATAGCATGCGCGCGCATTATCCTTTGATAAGATCTACGATTCTTTGTGCTTCAACTTCATTCATGAAAGCGTACAGTTTATTGACAGCATCATTTCTTTGGTCAGCGTTTAGGGATTCCACCGCATCAAGCACAGCACTAAGCTTTGCATCCAGACTGTTTTCTATGCCTCTTTGAAGATTCATGTCTTCAACGCTGTTGACTAGGTTTCTTAAGAGAACGGCTGAGTCTTCTACTGACATTAAAATGGTTTGGTAGTTGTCCGAGTCTAGGAACACATTTATTATTTCGCGATAGACTTTGCTTCCGATGGTCTTGTTCAGTTCTAGCACAAAATAGTCAGAAGAATTTGTTCCAGTTGGGTAGCCCCAAATGATCTTCATAACAGCCAGACCGCTTGAGTTTGTGTTTAGTTTCATGCAGTAAAATTCCATCTTCTCTGAACAGTTTCACAGTAGTTCCTTCAAGCGGAATGCCGTTGCCGTAAACTTCGAAAGTAAAGGAACGAGAGACATCGCTGTAGCCATACATGAACAAAGCGGCATCGTCATGTACTTGCAACTCGCCAATAGAAGTGCTGTATAGGTAGACGCTTGCAGAATTAAACGATGACAGCTCATCAACTACAGAATTATGGAGACCGGAAACGGAGGAATCATAGGCAAACATCCTTCTGACTGTGGATGGTGAGTCAATAATGTTAACGATTGAATTACCACGAGTTTGTAACTCGTCGATAGTACAGTTGTAGACGTTAGTGACTGAATTCTCGTACGTCTCCAAGCGATAAATAGTACATGTGCTTAACGTTGTATCGAGAGTAGAGTCGTCTGGGTTCTTCCCCAATTCAAAGGACCAATTGTTGACTTCCGTGTTCTGAAAAGTCATGTTTGGACCAATGGCGCCAATCAATGTGGCGTTACGATAATAATTCCAATTTGCCACAAGACCCGGGGCTAAGTTGTGAATAATTACTGTCCCATGCATGCATGCAAAATGTGTGGATTGTCACGGATCCTTGGACTTGTATGAAATAGACTTCAAACATAAAACAAGAGTCCTTCTGTGTAAACGATGTGACATATTACATCTATACAAAAAATCTTTCCTTGGTGGATGGAAACTCGTAAAAGCCAGAAAGATGTCAGATCCGTTCTAGGTGCATACTTGCGTTACTTTGTTTGTTCCTGAAGCAGATTTGTCATTGTTTGATTTTGTCTTGCCGGAAGTGCCAACAACTTCGTTATGGCCTAGTATACGTTGCATGCATGCAAGGGCTGTGGAAGTTTGTTCTGTAAAAGTAATCACGTGTGAAGCAGATATGCGTGTGCAACATCCGCAAGACAGGAATCGAAAAGCAGTCACAATGTCCAGACTGCCCGGGTTGAGAATTCGAAAGATCGCTTCGGTCATTCTGTGCCTTGGAAGGCGTACTGAAGGCTAGACGAGGATCGAGAATAATGTTCCAATCACATAGGTTATCGCCGCAGCTGAGGCCCCTATAATCGTCATCTCCAGTCCGCTCCGAATCCAGTTCTTTCTTGAAAAGATGGTTTTCATGGCCCCCACTCCGAAGAGCGTGGCGGCAGTACCAATAATAGAGACTATCAGAGCCTCCCAGCTGCTGATGGGAAAGGCGAAGGGCAAAATGGGCACAACAGCCGCCAAGCCGAAGGATACCCCACACAAAACACCGGCCTTAACAGGATTCCCAAGCTCCTTAGGCGCCAGCCCTAGCTCTTCAAGGGCGCCCGCGTGTGTAGGCAACTCTTCTTTTATGATGATTCTGTCGACGATAGCCTCAGCCTCTCCTCTCTTGAAGCCTTCTGCCTGATAGAACTTTATCAGTGTCTCCCTCTCCTCTTCAGGTGTCTTTGCCTTGATTTTTTTCCTCTGACTTTCCCTCTCTAAGACCTCCAGCTCAGACTTGGAGGATTGGTATGAACCGACGCCCATGGATATGGTTCCAGCGAAGAGTTCTGCTATTCCAGTTAATAGAACAATGTAAGGATCTGTAAAGGCTCCGAATGCTCCTACCACGAACGCTAGGGTCGAGACCAAACCATCGTTGGCTCCGAAGATCAGGTCCCTCACCCCTCCACCGCCCCGTATCTCCCAAGCTTCCATGCCCAACACCTCCGTCTTCATCCGTTCTAAGTGCATCCTTTCGTCAGAGGCAAGCCTGCTCCAATTCTCAGAAGTGGCTGTGTCCCTTATCTTCTCTGCTTGAACAGCTAGATCTTGGATGCCTTCTTCTTCACCTACCACGGCCCACTCAAAGAATCCTTTTGTTCCAAGGATGCCCATCATCAAGCTCACTTTGCGGTCCCTGAGATACGCTCCGATTCCCCTTTCAGGGCCACCACCTAGCTCTTGGATTTTGGAGAACCAGAATTCAGCGTGTTTCTCCTCATCACTGCTGATGCGAATCAAGAGCTGTTTTATTCTTTCGTCCCCAGTCCGTTCAGCGAGTCTCCGGTATCCTTTAATTTGCACGAGCTTGTGTGCACGAATTTTCTTGGCTGGGTTGAGAAGTCGCCTTCTTTCCTCATCAGTCAGTCCGTTCATTAGCATTCTCTCAAACAAACTATTTGGGTGACATTTAAGAAAAGCTTAATGCTACAGTATTCATATGTCTAGGCGATTGAGGGGTGTTTGATGTGTCGGTAGATTATGTTCCCACAGGCATTCCTGGCGTGGATAACATTCTTGCGGAGAAGGGGATGCCAAGAGGTCATACGATTCTGGTGAGCGGTGGACCGGGAAGCGGAAAGACAACATTCGCAATGCAATTCCTACACACAGGGGCAACCGAACATAACGAATCAGGTGTCTATGTTACGCTTGATGAGGAGCCAGGCGACATAAGGGCGAACATGTTGAAGTATGGATGGGACCTGCAGAAGCTGGAGGATGAGAAGAAGCTTATGTTCATCAACGTCTCGCCAGTTCGCGTTGCGCCGTCGCAGACGGCGGGGCTCATTCAGATTGGGATGAAAGAGTTCAGACTCATCAAGTTGCTGGAGGCGATCAAGCAAGGTGTGCAAGAGGTGGGTGCCAAGAGGGTGGTTGTGGATCCGGTGACGATCTTTACGCTTCAGTATCCTGACGAGATTGAGCGCATCTACGCGATGAGAGACCTGATGAGAGAGCTGAGAAAGACCCGCTGCACCAATCTCCTGATTTCCGAGCTGAGGGGCACGGGATGGGAACGGGAACACCAGTTCGAGGAGTATCTGGCGCAAGGTGTTATTCTGCTCCGCACCTTTCTGAAAGGTAGCAGGCTGGTTCGGGTTTTCCAGGTGGAGAAGATGCGTGGATTAGCCATAGACAATCAGCCGAGACCCTACGAAATATCAGACAAAGGAATAGAAGTATACCCCAGCGCAACAGTCTACAAATAAGCGTTGTCCTTAGGCTTATTGGAATCTCCCAGACAAGCTAAATAAGCCATTATCCTTTATTCATCAATGGGATGATTATTGGTATCTCTAGCCCAACTACAGGAAATACCACGAAAGAACGTGGTCTTGTTGGTTGGTCCTCCCGTGGCGGGAAAGTCGACATTTTGCCAGCAAGTTGCCCTCCAGAGCTTGGCGGTGGACAGACCCATCATATACGTGACAACTAACTGTTCCCCATCCGAGGTCGAGAAGGAATTAAGAGATAGAGGATTGGGCGAGGTCGAGCCAGGCCTGCTGAACTTCGTTGATGCGTATAACGAAACGGTGGGGCTCTTAGTCGCGGATCGCCCTGACACCGTTCGTGCGGACTGCGACGACCTCTCCAGCATAAGTGTTGCGATCTCCAAGCTGAGTGAACAGATAGGGAGAAATGGCGTCTTGCTGACCTTCGACTCCCTGACTTCTCCCTATCTTTTTAGCGGCTCCGAGGTCCTGAGGTTCATGAAGAGGACCCTCTCAAGGTTTGCGGCTGAGCGAAACAGCGTTTTAGTCTGTTTTGATGAGGGGAGCGGCAAGGAGGAAGATCTTGTGGCTATGATGAGCCTCTCCAGCGGCGTTATAAAGCTGGAATCGATGGAAGGAAAGACGGTGCTAAATGTGGTTAAGCATCCCGTGATGGAGCCCACAAGAATTGAGGTCTCTAAGACCAAAATTGGCGGGACGAAATTGTTTGATACTGCGCTTTGGGATCAAGAATTGGCGAGACGTTCTTGGGACGTGAGTAGAGCCGGCGGGATCAGAACAGAGGTTGGGGATCACGTGAACTTGTTCTGGCCGAACTTTGCGTTCTGGAGTGCCATGGTGTGGGACCCTGAAAGGTTCCCGGAGATGAGGTATGAGTTAACCAAGAAGGGCGGCGCCCAGATGAGAGAGTTTATCAAGTTTGCCCCCTTTCACATGAGACTCTTCTTCAAGTTGTCCATGCCCAAGAATTTCACCAAAGTCAAACACATGAAAAAACTGTCAAGATTTTTTTCAGAATTTGAAAAGGCGGGAATGGGCATCATGGAGTACCTTGAAGACGACTCCAAGACGGATGAACATTACTATAGAATACACGAGAGCTCTGAATGTTGGGGATTCGAAAACGTTGGTGCCGCGGTAGCCTCAATGTTACCCGCCGCCATTGCAGGCTGGACTCAAGGACTTGAGAAAGAAGAGAGAGACTGGAACGCCATCGAGACGAAATGCATCGGGTTAGGGGACCCCTACTGCGAAGTCAAAGTGGTGCCCGGAGAAATCGATGAGTTAAGGGATTCCCTGAAGAAAGACAGATCGGTTATCGAAAGGACAAAGGAAAGGCTGATGCAGCGTCTCATGGGTTTTCTACTCGAAGAGAAGCCTCTTGTAGAGAGACCTAGGTTGGGGAGCGATGTTCACATGGAGGCGGTCTCCCACGTTGCAGCTCTCCCCGCGATGGCTGGCGAGAGATATCGGATGGCGTTGCGGATGGGAGGTGCCAAGGCGGGGAAGGAGGTCGGCCAACGCCTGACTGACGCAGGGATAAATGAGGATGATGCAGTGAAGCGTATCGTCAGCTTCCTAGAGCATTGCAAAGTCGGAAAGATTGCAGTGAACGGCACTATTAGAATGAGGGAGAACTGTGAGAGCCTTTACACTAAGCTCTTTTGGACGAAGCGCACGGAGCCCTCGTGTTATTTCACCACGGGCTTCCTCAGCGGCTTCTTCTCAACCGTCAAGAATCAACACGTCAAAGAGACCAAGTGCATAGGCATGGGCGACCCGTACTGTGAGTGGGAGTTCAGCTAGGTAGATTGAAAACGATTCATGGTTAGCCAGCGGGAATGTGGCAAAGGTGCCGAGTCGTACTAGCATTGAGATGCGTGTTTCGGTAGGCTTTGCAGCCAGTTTCTTCGTTTCTTTCCTAGTGATGTTCCTAGGTTGGCAGGAATTGACCTGGGATCAAAAGGAGGCTGTTTGGGCAGTTGCCGTATCCGCTGGTTTCATTAACCACGGAATATGGACTCGGGAAAAAGGTTTGATTCTCGGCGGCTTATTGAGCATCATAGCGACATTGATCGGCATAGTCGTTGTTCCTAAATTCTTCCCAATGGGATGGATTATCTTGGGCTGCGCCACAGCGGCTTCAGGTTTCTACCATGCTCCAAGAGCAGAGGGCGTTGTCGGTGTCTACATCGCGTTGGGGGGCCTCATCAGGTTGCTGTCTGCATATCTTTCGGCAAGCGCTGTCTCGGTATGGATGGTCTGGATGGTGCTGATTGGCTTAATAATCATCACGGTAGCCTCAGAAAGCAAGAACCCCGTTATGCGTTTCACAGGAGCCTCATGCATCTTGGTTACTGTTGTTACCTATACTATCCCGAAATCATGTTCCACTCGGTCCTCCTCGTCTACGCCGTAGGGATAACGACGAACCTCATTTACCTGTACAGACTTCTTGGAAGAACGCCTAAGATTGGAGAGATCTTTTCATTTACCACCCGCGCCCTGTCCCTGCATGGTCTGAAGAAGACCATAGACCAGTATAGAGTTCTAGTCATCCTCATCAAAGGAAACATCGGAGCCGAAAACGTCATCCGGGACCTTATGTCTCATCTTGAGCCCAGATGTGCACCTATACTGTTGTTAGGTCCGACCTCGCCAACTCAGCTCTCCTTTGCTAAGAAGGACAAAGTTGGCTGGGTCACCACAATCTCTGGTGTTTCGAAGTCGGAGTATTCCATCCTCTCCCCTGAAGACCCTTCGATGGTAAGCGTCTTCATTACAAAGACCGTAGAGACCTTGCCTAGAGGCAAGAGACCCGTTATCATAGGAGACTTTCTGGACAACATGATTCCCCACATGACCGAGAGCCTCTTCTACAAGTACTACTCTGATCTAGCCTCCGCTGCGAGAATCTCGAACTACACTCTTGTCTTCGTAGTGAAGGCTGACATCCACAGTGAAGTGGACATTAACGTTGTGAAACGCTTTGCGGACGTAATTATAGAGAACAGGGAGCGAGAAGAGAAGGGTAAACTCATCAAGGAGGTCAGGGTGAGCAANCGGGTGGACAATATACACACAAACTGGGAGAAATACTAGCTAGCGATAATGAATTTGTCAAATGCTAGCGAACAAGTAAAAAAGTCTGCCAAATAGAATGTTCTGTTGTACACACACAGATCTGAAGAGAGCAGATAGCTATGCCTGAAATTAAGAAGATGAGGGTCTACTCCCACAAGGATGCAGAGATCAAACCATTTCTGGAAAAATTCTCTAAGCAGACTCCACAACTTGAAGCTCTACGAATGCCCTATTGGATCTTTGTCCGAGACTCAAACCCAATAGGGCTCGTCGCGGTCGGAAAGGAGCCAATACAACTGATAGCGTCCCCAGGAACCCCTATGGCCATAATAGACTGGATAGACACAGAACAACCTAAAGAAAATATAGGAAACTTCGCCCGACAAGCACTGGAACTGGCCACCGGCAAAGAAATCGAGTATGCATTGTCAGTATTCCCTTCTGGAGAAAAGGAAGCTATCAAGCAGTTCAAGGAGATAGGTTTCCAAGACTTAGACGATTCCTACAGAATGGTCTGTCGACTAGACATAAACTTCGAATCCTCAGATGAACTCCGATTTCGCCAAGTCCAGAGAGAAGAGATGCGTCGATTCACTAAAGTTGCAGAGAGGTTCCTGAGCGGTT
>JGI24422J19971_10001850_pt1 | contig 13014 bp, 14 predicted proteins | sample DeeMarSWOR152_54_FD_19971 | JGI IMG/M metagenome (IMG submission 19971) | reverse complement strand
CCACCAACGCATCAACAAATCCAGCGAGCTCGCCTTTCATCATTTGAATTTTCATCGAAACAGCGCCGACAATTCTGCCGTCGTATTCTCCAACTAGAGTGCCTCCGTTCTGTTTCTTAGCGCTGTTTTGCGCGCTTTCGAATGAAAGACCAAAGACGATCCTATCAACAATCCCCAAGCTTCTTGCGAAGAGCTTCTCCACAGCCTCTTTTTCATCTGGGAGCATCTCGCGAACGAAAACCTGCATGGTTTTGGCTTCTCCAAATAATATCGTAAGAGCCATTCGGGCATATTACTCTTGCAGTCTCTAATACCAGTAGCAGGCTAGAAATAGCATGAAACAAGTTTGCGCATTTTGTTCCATTCCCTCGAAATGACTTTGGATGAAGTAGGCGTATATTTCAAGACAATTTGGAAAGTATCTCTTCTCTTCTAAATAATTTTACACCTACCCTGAACACAACCAAATCGATTACCAAAAAAAGCCCGGCAAGAGCCAAGATAACGATGGGACCGAGGATTATCGCGCCTGTAACTTGCCCAAATATCAGCGCCAGAACTGGAATTAGCAAAATCACGCTAATCTGTTGAGCTTCTCTAAAACCTTTCACTTTTGCCGAAATCATAACCGTCAAGCCGATGCTTGCAAGTGCCACAGTGGGAGCTAGACCAAAAATCAGCAGAATCCAATCAATAGTTGGAAGCAACAACATACCATTGAAGATGCCATAAGCCATAATATCGAAAACTGCTGTGTAAACTCCGAAAGAGATCATTGTGATAATCATAGACGGTATGAAGGAAACTAGCATCTTTCCAAGGAAAAGTTCGCCATCAGATATGGGTGTGGCAAGAAGAGCTTCAATCGTTTTTCTCTCTTTCTCCCCCGCAAAACTATCTGAGGAGATTACGCTTGACGCCATTAGAGGGATTATTAGAAAAAATGGTGCGAAGAAGTAGATGGCCATTATGGCTATCATCACTTGCTGCTCATTCATCCATGCCAAATGCTCCTGCACGCGAACAGGCAAGCTATTAATCAGATTTTCAGGACGGCGTAATGATCCTTCTTGTGTTGCGGCTATGCTAGGGATAATGGTGAGGACCATCGGAAGAATCACGGACATCATGAGAGGCACTACCACTATCGGCAATATCACTTGCCAATTCCTTCGGATCTCGCGCCAGTCTTTGCTGAAAACAAGCATCGCCTTTTGGATTCTCATTTTTGTATCTCCTTTATTAGCTTCAAGTAAGCTTCCTCAAGGGATGGACGGAGAACATTTACTGAAAGAATCAAGCCACCAGCGTCAACTATGCTTTTTACCACTTCAGGTGTTCCTGAATTAACGTCATCAAGAGTTATGGTGAGCGTGGATTCGGCTTTGTCTGCGTTGACCTGTTTCACATGGCTTTGTCTCTTTGTGACTTCGACCATCTTTGAGTCGAGTTTTCTCAAGTTTATATGTACTTTGGGCTGGCCACCAATTCTGTTCCGAAGCTCGTCTGGAGTTCCCGAGATTATATTTTTGCCCCGATTGATTATCATTACCCTATGGCATAGTCTTTCAGCATCTTCAAGATGGTGAGTGCATAATAGAATCGTGTGCTTCTCGTGGCGACTGAGTCTTTTCATTAGGTCTCTGACTTCCTTCGCGGATTCTGGATCTAGCCCTGCAGTTGGCTCATCCAAGAACAAGATCGGCGGATTGTGCACAAGGGCTCTTGCGATAGCGAGTTTCTGTTTCATACCTTTTGAGAACGTTGCTACCTTATCGTTTCTCCGTTCCCAAAGGTCAAAGAACCCAAGCAACTCTCTAATTCTGTCCTTTTTTTCTTGTTCGTTTGTAAGCCCATAGGCTTCAGCGAAAAAATCCATATTCTCTTGAGCTGTTAATCTCTCGTAAAGACTTGGGTTTTCAGTCAATATTCCCACTGTTTCCCTAATTTTTAGCGGATGTTGACTAATGTTATATCTGCCTACTTGGGCAGCACCTTCGGAAGGTGAAATAAGACAAGCAAGTAGGCGAATAGTCGTTGTTTTACCTGCCCCATTTGGACCCAAGAGACCAAAGACCTCTCCCTCATTAACTTTGAAGGTCAGGTGGTCAACAGCAATAAGGGAATTAAAAGATTTTGTTAAATCCTCAGTTGCGATAGTTGACATGACCTTAACTCTGTTTTAAATAACAATAGCTGATTTTATATGGTTTGTCTTTGTTATGAGCACTGGCTTCGTCACTATTTTCAAAACAACATAATCAAGCGGAGTCCTAAAATGTAGCATAAAGGATTAGCAGCATGGTCGTTGCCACACATAATAACAACCAAGCGGTTTTGTTCCGGTTGAGCATCTTCATTCCATCCCATACGAATCCGCTGCAGCTTGCAGTGGTATGAGGTTGAAGATCGTTATTATTAAATTCATTATGTAGCCTACTCTTGCCAACGAGACCAATAACTCTTGGGTTCAAGAAGCTGACACAGCCCAAACACGAAAGCAAAAACTATGCTGACAAGCGGTCCCACCATAAGCATGCTTCCAATCTTATCTTGCTTTGGATTGTAATACCAGTCAATTTGCCTAATGTAAGTTGAGCCAAATGCTGGAAAGAAGCCGCCAACTAATCCTAAAAGCAAATTTGGCAGTATTAATAAATACTCTGCCTTTAAAGTTGTTTTGACTCGAAGCTTTCTCCCAACCAGTTTTTGCGTAAGTTCGTGACTCAGGACGCTTATCGCAGTAATAGCAAAAAGAAGTGGAAAATGGGATGCAGCATATTCATCCAAAATGCCATTGTACGTCCCAAAAGATCTGGCAAAAGCCTTAAAGGAAAATGAATTGGCTTGGAAGAGTTTTAAGACGTTCTCGAATTCAACGAAATTCCAGCACATTTACTGGGTTAAGAGCGCCAAAAAAGATGTAACTAGGCGGAAAAGAATCATTGATGTTGTGAAGAAGGCTGCCCAAAACATTAAACCCTCATAAGAGCGCGCTGGAGACTGTATGCATACTCAAAAATTCTATAAAGGCCTCATAATACAACTTGTTTATTATGCCCGACGAAGAGAGGGTTTCATCAAGCTACTCTTGGAAACGTGATCCACTGTTCTGGACCTATAGTATCCTAATGTTCATGCCAATCATAATGGTGTTTGTTTTTTACAACTATTACAGGCTCGATTTCCTTGTGTATTCTGGATTGGGTCTGATCGTATTCAGTGTTGTCATTATCTTCTTGGCTGGTGGTGAATTCCGAAGGAAGGGTGAAGCGCCAAAGGGGGAGAGCATTGTTCACACCACAGTTCTAGTTGACAGTGGAATCTACGCTGTTGTTAGACATCCACAATATTTGGGTTTCATCTTGTTTGTGTTTGCGCTGGTTCTAATGTCTCAACATTGGCTAAGCGTGTTCTCAGGCATTATGGGCTCTGTCTTGTTTTACATAGATATATTGAGAGAAGAGCAGATGAGTATTGAAAAGTTTGGCGATGATTACAAACGTTACATCCAAAAGGTGCCAAGAACGAATCTAATTCTGGGGGTTATGCGTTTTCTACGTGGAAAGAGAGGGAAAGATCAAGTTTTAATCCAACCAACTAAAAACGAAAAAAGGGAATAAAAATTTTGTTCCTTTATTTGAACACCGGATAGTAGCGAATCTGTAGCAGCTTAACGCCATTATTTGTCATTTGCCAAAAGTAGCCTTCAAGTCCAGGTATGTTGAAAACCCATTGGTCGACACATTGCAAAAAGTCTGTACTGTTGAAGAATGTGCCGTCGGCTAAGAATAGACCGGTTCCGTTGCAACATACAGGTTTCCCTTCGCGTTTCCCTGCGACTTAGCGCGCATTGACTATTAAACTAAGTCCGTTCCTTGGCGCCCGCTTGCAGTGGGAGTAGCGTCCGCTGTAAACGCTCCTGAGGCAAACACGCTAGAAAAGGTAGAGAAGATAAACCAGAACGATAGCATCGTAATTTAGCCGGAGGAAGCAGAAGACAAAGAACAACTGAAAGAATTAGCGCCTGAAACACTAGAAGAAGCAGAAAGAAGAATCTATTTGGTAAGACGCAGATTTCTAATGTGCACTTGCGACGGCGTGCAAATAATGCGGTATATCTACGGGAACGGCGTATTCGTAGGCACTTACAATTTTGGCAAGCGGTGCTGGGGCATATGCGGCAAAGGGGCGCTGGATTCTACGGTGGCGAATTGTTCTGAGGTAAATACGACAGTGTAACATGGAAGGCAGAATACCTGTCCGGTTTAGAATACTCCTATGAAAGATACGTGCTATTCCCACCACCTGCAATAGCAGCTGGCAACGCAGCATCTCAATAGGGTATGATACATATCTCTCATTTTTTAGTGGCGCATTATTAGATAAGAAACACTATATAGTGAAGTACAGAGAGCATTGTTTATATTTTTCAGCGCAGTTGATATTAGCTGTGACGGCAGGATGAACCATTGGGAAATGGAAAACGCGATCGCTCTGGGCGTCGCGCTGAAAGAAGCGGGCTTTCAGGTTTCCCGAATATGCTGTTCACGCCCAAGCTGCTTCGACTTCGCAGCAAGGAAAGACGACAAAACCGTTCTGATAAAGGTTAACTCTGATGTGGACACTTTTCCCGCTCAGGACTCTCGGGAGCTCAAGGTAATAGCTGGCTGCCTTTCCGCCGCTTCCTTGATAATCAGCCAGCAAGCGCATGGCAAACCCTTAGAAGATGACACGGTGTACTCGCGAAACGGGGTTTTTGTGGTAACGGAGAAGACCATAAAGAACATAGCGCTGCAAACGGCGAATCCGTTAATCTACGCAAGGCCAGGAGGCTATACTGTTGAAATTGACAGTGCACTTATTGAGAAGAGACGGAAAGAGCTAGGTCTCTCTATTGGCAAGCTTGCGGCAATGATAGGCGTTTCCCGCAGGACGCTTTACGGTTATGAGAGAGGCATGACTAGAGCGTCAGTGACGTCAGCGTACAAATTAGCTAGAACTCTGGGGGTTCCGGTGGCGAAGCCCATAAGCGTTCTTGAAAGAACACGAAAGCGAAGGCAGTGTCTTCTCATAAAAGCGAGACACGCTATTGCTGGAAAAGTGCTTCTTCAAAAAATTTTCAGGAAATTCGCTTTCTGCGACATTTCTGCCGTTCGCAAGGCGCCTTTCGATTTTGTCATGAACGTTCCAAACGGCGAGTACGTGATAGTGGGCAGCGTGGCTGTTAACGGCGAAAGGAGTTTGGATAATAGAATGGAAGAGATCCTAAGCATATGCCGAGTGGTTCGTGCGTATCCAGTTTTGATCACGGAAAAACGAAAATACGCCAGCAAGGGCTTTTCCTGCGTTTGCATTGATGAGTTATCTGGGATGCGTAAGCCTGAGGACTTGATTGCTAGCGTTTAGGCGAGTTTCTTTTGCAGTGTACCTTTTTCGTTTTTGGCTTGTTTTGCGGGTTTCCAAGATTTTCTCACGCAGTCAGCGTATTCAGTGTTTGTTTGTAGCCACTTTTTCAGGAAGCGGATGGTTTTTTGGTCTGTTGGGTATCCGCTGCCGAAGTCGCCGTACTTGCCTTTTAAAGCTGCAATTTCTTTGTCGCGTTCCACTTTTGCGATGATGGATGCGGCGGAAACAACAGGGTAGATTTTGTCAGCTTTGTGTTTAGACACGATTTTTGTTTTAAAGGTTAAGCCTTCTTGAATGTGGTGTTTGAAGCGGTCTTCGATGACATCTGCGGCGTCGATATAGGCTATGTCTGGTTTTAGGGTGTTTATTATCTGTGTCATAGTTTGTGCTTCTAGTCTATTCAGTTTGTGTAGTTTTCTTTTGCTTTCTACTGCACGGTCGATTTCTTTTGGCGAAAGCTTTATGATGTGGTATTTTTCGGCCAAGGTGGTGATTTTGGAGACCAAGGTTTGGCGTTTTTTGGGTGAAAGGATTTTTGAGTCTTTTACGCCTAATTGGGCTAGGAGGGTTAGGTTTTCTTTCTTTATTAAGACTCCTGCGATGATTAGGGGACCAATGATGCATCCGCGACCTGCTTCGTCAACACCTGCGATTAACATGTGTGGTCTCGCCTTGTCTGTGGAATGGTTAGTTGTTGTTCTGTGTTATAACGTTTTCACGTCGCTGGTTGTTGTGTGTTGCAGGAGGTGGAGCTCATGTAGGTTGTGGGCTATCTTGGTTGTGTGCGTGGTTGGTGTTCTCTGTTGTTCTATTTTTGACTTATAGCCCTCTCTATAAATATATCCATGAGCCTTAGACTAGCGTTGGCTAGGCGCTCGGAAAAAAAACTCTCATATAGCGCGCGCTAAGCCAGAATAAGCAACAATACACTAGTAAACTCGATTGCTTCAAGGAAAACTGAATCGCCGCACATGAAGATATGGCGCAAAAGCCAATTTGCTAGTTGTTTTGGATTGTGTTTGGCGAGTTCCTAACGCTAGTTCTGAAAACTCTTTTAAGGTTAGATAGTTAAACTCCCACGTTGGGCTTCCATACCTGAGCCCCGAGCATGTAGCGTCTGCATAGATGAACAGTTTTCTTCCGCCGTAATTGAATGAGGCTTGGCGTGCTTGTCCATACTTTGGTTCCGACAGGACCTTGAAGGGCCATAACTTGCAAGCCTTGGGTTTCATGTTTTGAAGACCGCAATAGTACGTGTTCCCGAAATTACACAGAAATGAGCAGGAACCGTCGTCGGCTCTTTTGATGTATAACTTGTCTAAACCCGCAACGGTTTTCTCTACGCCAAACGTTTTGACAATTCTGAGCCACTCGGAAAAGCCTAAAACGACACTGTACAGTTTGCAGCAGTAACCACACGCTATGCATTTCCAGTCTGCGATATACTGCCAAGGAACAAACCGCATTAGAGACACATGCAAGAATAAAACAGGTACAAACTAAAAATCTTTTTCGGGCAAAACGAGAAACTATGGCGTTTCGTAAAGGTAAATAGTGTGTGAAGGATAACCTAGTTTAGGGTTTTCGCAGAAGTTCTCCACCTTTGCGGGTTTCCACCCTACCATCTCGTAGTCATGGGAGACCACTCGAACTCCCTTTCTAAGTTCAGTTTCCAACTTTGGTCTGATTTTCTCGTTAGCACTCGTTGTCAAGTACAGAAAAACCACATCGGCAGAGTTTAAATTCACGCTAAACATGTCGCCGTTCACTATTGTCACTCTATCTGCAAGACCATTACTGTAAATGGTGCTTAACGCTTTCTTAGCTAAATCTTCTCTTAATTCGACACCCACGGCTCTAGCGCCAAAAGACTTCGCAGCCATTATAACTGTTCTGCCATCTCCCGCTCCCAAGTCAAACAGTACCTCGCCAGCCTTCAGATCGGCCAATTTAAGCATATACTGAATCACTGGAAGAGGACTTGGAACGTAAGGGGCAATGAACATTTCTTAGGCCTCTGCTTTGGTGTAAAAGGTTATTGCACTTAAAGGTTTTATGCATTTCCTCATGCTACGTAGGATTCTTTCTTCGGTCTCGGTCTTTTGGCTTCGCCGCACTTAACGCAACTTTGAGCGCACAGTTCCAAGTACTTTTTTTCGTCCTTGGAGCCTATGGCATCAGCGGCTTTTTGGCAGAGTTCGCTGGGTTCGGAGCATCCTCCTTCTCTGCAAAGATTTGATATGTAAAGGCAGATATCCCGCACATCTTTGGGTTCCAATACTGCTCTGTTTGTGCGCACTAGAAGGCACAATTCTCTAGCCATGACACACGTTTTAACGTATTTGATGCGCTTAAGAACCTCACTGCGGAGCTTTTTTCGGCTTATTTCCACGCTTTTGGGTCTCCTATGGTTGCTACAAGTGCTTACGCACAATAAGGCAACTTACCGCTTAAATAGTTGTTGTTAACCCAACCTAAACCTTAGCTATTGATCACAATAGAAGAAAAAGAGTTCTGAGAAAAACCGCTTGCGTAATAAGATATTCGCTTAGTGATTTCCTACCTGAATCGCTTGCTTAGTGCTTTGCGTTCCGCTTCAAGAACCAGCTCATAAAATCTGTCGGTAAGTTTACGTTCCTTTTCAAGGATGCCCACAACATCTGATGAACGAACCTTGCGGGCGCTCAGAGCCACAGAGGCTAATTTGCCATATTTCGCCACTAGCTGCGCGCTTTGCAGTGCCTGCATCTGTAGTTTCTCTTCAGCTTTAGCCAATTTACGGCCTTTCTTTTCGATCAAAGGAAGCGCCCTTTCTTCATCCACCTTCAAAAACCCAATAGCTTGAGACCCACACCGTGGGCATCTGGGCCGGTCAGGCAAGTCTTTTATGCGAATCATCTCCATATAGTCCCAGCAGTTTACGCACACGAAGTTGCCAGTTTCGTTCAGCAGCCTTGCTTTAGCTGATTCCACAAGCACGGCACGCATTCGTTCTGGAGGAATAAGGTCTGTTTTCATGCTTACTCTTGCGATACCCACGCGGGCGACTGGAGTTGCGTTGCCGCCAGTCTCCAACGCTTGCAATCTAATTTCGCCGTCTCGAATTCTGCCCAAAACATGGACAAGTCCGTCTGCATCAAGGTCTTTCGTGAAAACCTCCTTTAAACCTTCCTCGTAGATGGGCGTATTCTCGAAACTTGTTATCAGCTTCTGGAGACTTACGTTGCTGAAGTCTGCCCATTTTTTCAAAGCTCCAAAACGGCGGGCCACATGAATTATGCGACGTTTGAAGAGGCCTGTTTTCACTGTTGACCTCGTTAGCGTGTCTTTAACTGACTGTTCGGGCATGGTTCGCAATTCATCAAAAATTTCGAGTATGCGGGCTGCGTTGGCTGCGCCGATTGTTTGCACGAAGATGCGGTACGGATCATGCTGGACCACTATGCCGTGTCCAAGTTTCTCTGAGAGGACCTGCCCTAGCAGCTGGGCCAAAGCTCTGTTCGTAAGGGAACCGAAGTTGGCGTGGATTATAACGAAATCTTCCCAGTCTTCGATTACTATTCGTTTCTCCGTGGGAACCGCCAAGCCCGCTTTCACCTGCTCTATCGTTTCCGCTAATGCGCGCATTATGGTGTCCTTATCAGCGGGATACTGTTGACTGAGCAACTCGCTGATTTCTTCTGGCGAGAGACCGCTTCTCATTTTCTCTTCAACGAAACCTCTTATCGAAGCCACTTCTTGCGCTATTTGAAAGGGCACCGGAATTTCTTCGCCTATCCAACTCGGTATAGCACCTGTAGGATCGTCAACTGGTCTCACGTGAACCTTGTCTTCAGTTGTGTGTATTATTTGCCACGGACTGCCTCTGATGATGAATTTGGTTCCAGCTTTGCCATATTCTGCCATAAACGCTTCGTCAAGCACACCAATCGAAGAGTCATTTGACTCGTCAATTACGAGAAACTGTTTCTCTACAGGGATCATGGATAAATTGTCGAAATAGTATTCAAAGAGCGCCTTCGTTCGCTGAGGCTTCAAAACCACTTGGTCCTCAAAAGAGACCCAAGCTAAACGTGGAAAACGTTGATGCATGTACTTAAGCGCTTTTTCAACATCTTCCATTGTTATGCTTTGGTAGGGGTAAGCGTTTTGTGTTATCTCCAAAATGTCGTTAAAGGCTAATCGCCTGTTCTTAAGCAGTAATCCCGCGATTTGATGCGTTAGCGCATCATATGGTTTAGGTGGAATTTCAACAGGCTCCAAATCTTCTTTTAAAGCTCTTCTTGCTGTCACCAAAGCCTCCAAAGTGTCGTCGGAGTCCATTCCGATAATCACGCCTTTAGCTACGCGGCCAATTCTGTGGCCTGCTCTTCCCACTCGTTGAATAAGCCTTGTAACCTGTCTGGGACTCATGTATTGAATGACCAGATCGATTCGGCCCACATCTATACCTAATTCGAGGCTGCTAGTAGCGATAAGCCCCTTAAGTGCGCCTCTTTTCAGCCCTGTTTCCGCCGCTATTCGCGATGGCTTAGCAAGGGAGCCGTGATGAATGGATACTGGAAAGTCTATGTCCCATACTTTGAATCTGCTTGTTAGCACTTCCGAGACCGCTCGGGTGTTCGTGAACAAAAGCACGGATCTATGTTTACCCATATAATCGCGGATTCTCCTTAATCGGGCTGCCACTTCTGGGTGCGTGTAAAGTTGCCCTGCAAGCCTCGCGTCTTCCTCTGTAGGTTGGGGAAAGATTACTTGTAGCCGCATCATTTTGGCGACGGGTACGCGGGTGATTTCAACGCTTCGATTGTTGCCTACGAGAAACTGGGCTACTTTCTGGGGGGTACCGATGGTGGCTGATAACCCTATCATTTGAAAGTCTTTGCCGATCAGGTTTCTGACTCGTTCCAAAGCCAGAGACAGCTGGCTTCCGCGTTTGCTGTCTGCCAGTTCATGCACTTCGTCAATTATCACCCACCGCAAGCTTTGCAGGTGCTGCCGCAGCAGCCACCCAGACAGCACGGCTTGCAACGTTTCAGGTGTGGTTATAAGAATGTCAGGTGGGCTTCTTGACTGGCGCGTTCTCTCTCTTGTGTCGGTGTCGCCGTGGCGAACCGCCAGTTTTATGTCCAAGTTGTTGCACCACCATTCAAGCCTCTCCAAGAGGTCACGATTTAAAGCACGCAACGGCGTGATATACAAAACTTTTATTCCAGGCGTTTGCGGCGCCTGCAATAGCATGCTGAGCACTGGGAGAAACGCGGCTTCGGTCTTTCCTGTTGCCGTAGGCGAAATCAAAAGGACGTTTTTGCCTTCGAGAATTTTCGGAATCGTCTGCTCTTGAGGTTCGGTGGGTTTAGGGAATCCTTTCTGTTCAACGAGCCTTCGAACTGGCTTAACAAGCAAATCAAAAACGCTTTCAGAAGTTTTCTGCAATCTCGGATGAACCTCAGGTGCCGAGAACATTAGCGGGGAATCCGCTGTAAAAACGTTTTGGCACACTTAGCTAATTCGCCTATTCACTTATNCGGTAGACAGGGGATAGGCGGTTGCAACATAATCTCGGGCAAAGAATCCGTCTGNGNNTGGTGCCGAGTACTTCGACGATGGGTGAAAGAAAGTTGCAAAAGCCTCGAAGCCATTTCGTTTTGTCTCCGTCGTCCAACCTGAAGGGGAAAATATGGTATATGCTTCGGTTTTAACATCACCATAACCTTCCACGGATAGACATGCAGGCGGTAAGTTATGCGTTGGAGGCAGCAGAGTTATTTGCACAGTCCAACCTGCAAATAAAGTGTTACCGTATATCTGTATTTTCAGTTTTTTCTTCTTGACTAGTTGAATGTTTCAGCTTGCTAGAGTGTCTGCGCATGTTCCAAAAGCATACGGTGTCCTTTTCAGTCGTGCGGGCGCTTGGTTTGGTGTTGAGCACGCGGTTGTAGTCGCCTCAGAGACGCTGAGTGTGATCAAGGAGTCCTTCAGGTCTTTTGCGCGCATTTTGTTTATACTATGCTTACCTGTTTTAGCTAAGTTTCAACAGTCTTTTACAATAATATGTATAATTTCCATGTTCAAATGCAAATTTTCTATTCGAAAACAATGGAAAGTTATTTATTTACCATTATAAGAAACCATGGAAGCGTAACATTATGGAGGAAAGTAAATGGCTAAATGTCCTAAATGTGGAGCCGACGTTCCAAATCTGAAGAAGTCATGGAAAATGGCCGGTCGCCCAGACAAGCAAGGNAAACGAATGCAACTGGAAATCGGGCTATATAAATGCCCGAAATGTGGTGCCAGCTTCCGGGAAGTGCTGAGTAAAAAGAAAATCTAAGCGCGCAACAGCGAAAATGATTAGCGCAACTTCACTGAATGCTAAAGTTGAAAATTACTATTTTATTCCCTCATTTTCTTTTTTCTATAAAAAAAGCGGTAAGTTTTAAAACATAGAGCGCTTATTGAATAAGAATACTTCACAATTAAACCGGGGCACTGCTTTGACCTTTACTCTCAAGAAGCTTTGGAAGAACGAGTATTTCCAAACTGCCGTTGTTATTGGCTTAATTGTTCTAGTAATTTTTGGTTTTTGGTATGGTTCACAAGTTGTGCTGAACACGCCGTATCCTGCGTTGGCGGTGGTAACTGGTAGCATGTGCATTCCCTATGATGGTCAATGTGACGGGTGGGTTCATCCTTTTGCGCGTACTTTGCACATAGGCGATTTGATAATTGTTCAAGGAGTTAACCCAGCGGACCTCAGTGCTGATTATCCGAACAGCGACATAATCGTTTTTCACAAACCCAGTGATCCAGCGGAGCTTATTGTGCACAGGATAGTGGCTAAAGAAGAAAGGGACGGCGCATTNTACTTCTANACTAAAGGTGATGGAAACGGCGTCAATANGTGGCCAAGCACNCCTACAAGTTCCGAATACGACCCTTGGAACAATAGACAGGGAGTTCCTGAGGACCTNGTGGTTGGCAAGGTAGTCATGCGCATTCCTTGGCTGGGACACCTTGTCCTGTTCATGCGCAACTCGATAGGCTTACCCGTAGTCATAGTGCTCATAATAATAGTGGTAATCATCGAGTTTATCGTTCCCTTGCTGAGAGTGAAAAAGCCGCCCGAACAGCAGAAAGAAGCACAATAGCAACCATAGATGCATTTTTGTGAATACAGCGCGTGAAGTTTCAAAGTCCTTCTTTCTTACTAACTATCCGGGCGAATAGCACTTGGTCTTAGAAAACCAAAAAGAGCTATACTATGGATGGGATTAGCCGGAGAAATTGAATCAGTCGGCAAAGATGTAAAACGATTTAGACAGGTGACCAGGTTTTTGCATCTACCTACAGGTCTGGTTTTGGTGCTTATGCCGAGTACAAATGTCTACCTGAAGACGGGAAGGCGCGCACAATTAAGAAAGAAAGCATTGATAGCTAATGATTATCACATGGTGCGAAATCGTTAGTCCGGTTGAGGCAAGATTTCCACGCCCCGCGAGCACGGCAGATTCTTTGGCTATGCAGAAAGAGGGGTTTGTGGGAGATGTCATCAGTGTGATTCGAGACATCACACTTTCTAGTGAAGCTCCCGCTCATTAATTG
>JGI24422J19971_10001847_pt1 | contig 13022 bp, 8 predicted proteins | sample DeeMarSWOR152_54_FD_19971 | JGI IMG/M metagenome (IMG submission 19971) | reverse complement strand
ATCTTTTATACAAAAATGGAACCTGATTCCATTTTTCTCCATTTTTTTCAAGGCTAAGGTTTGCGCATCTTTTCTATATCAGGCTCTATATGAACCAGGATATTAGAAGGATTGGACAATTCCTTCTTGATTTTTGCTTCGATCTCCATCGAGATATCATGACTTTTCTGCACCGACAGCGCAGGATCAACCAAAACATGAACATCTATGAATAATTCAGCACCAAGCTTTCTTGTCCGGAGGGCATGCCAGGAGGAGATGCCCTCTTCCTTGGATAAGACATCTTCTATTTTCTGGATGGATTCACTGTCTGCAGAATGCTCGGAAAGCTCGATAAGACCATCAAAGAGAATTTTTCCTGCTACGCCTATTATCATGAAGCCGACAACGATTGTCGCCACCTGGTCTGCATGACCCCACCCTAAAAGGCCGACCACCCCCCCGATAAGGACGGCCAAAGAAGAAAGGGAATCTGATCGATGGTGCCAGGCATTTGCATACAGGAGTGTGCTTTGAGTTATCCGGGAAATNCTTCTCGTTATAAAGAATAGGATTTCTTTGGAGACAACAGAAACAAACGCCACTACAAGTAACATATAGCCTGGATAATTGTGCTTACTCTGGTAGATTGCAAGTCCCGCTGACCAGATGAGGCCAAAGCTGATGACAAGAAGCACCAGGGCAATCAGAATTGAAGCGATCGTATCCAGTTTTCCGTGACCATAAGGGTGAGTTTTGTCCGCAGGCCTGCTGGATAAACGCGCCCCGATTAATACGACAAAATCCGTAGCCAGGTCAGAAAGCGAATGAATACCATCAGCAATTAGAGCAGAGGATCTAATCAATACTCCTGAAACAAGCTTTAAAGCCATAAGAAAAATATTGAGCAGGACGCCCCATAGAGTTATCGATCGAATTTTTCTCTGCTTCTCACTTATGGATTGAAGCGGCATTAATCTTCCTCTTTCCTTATGTGCGGAACCTGACTTTTCCTTTGTATTATAGATGAAGCCATTAAATAAATAAATATGTTGATTTGACCCTGTTTCTTGTTTCTTGTATTATTTAGCGAACTCCAGGAGAGATCAGTTACAAAGCTGCAAAGAAGCCAAGAATGACCTTTCTGAATGCTCCTACCTTCAAAAAATATCTTTTGCCTGGGCTAGTCTTCCAATCTGTGGTTATCGCTGGAGGTTACGGCACAGGACGGGAGCTGGTGGAATATTTTCTCAACTACGGACCTCTTGGAGGTCTTCTGGGTATGCTCATAATCACAACCGTGATGTGGTCAGTACTGTTGGCATTGACTTTTGAGTTTTCAAGGAAGTTTCGAGCTTATGATTATCGTAGGTTTTTCATGAAACTCCTGGGGCCATTCTGGTTTGTCTTTGAAATCCTATATTTTATTCTGCTTTTCATCGTCCTTGGTGTGATAGGTTCTGCGGCAGGTGCTTTACTCCGGGATAATTTTGGCCTTCCTTATATAACCGGAGTAATGATTATGCTGGCAGCCGTTGGCTTTTTGACCTTTAAAGGAAGCGGCTTGATTGAAAAATTCCTTTCGAGCTGGTCAATCGTCCTCTACATCGTCTACGGGCTTTTTCTTATCGCCGCAGTTGTTAAGTTCGGCCCAGAGATTCAGAAAAATTTTTCAAGCGGTATCGCCCTTCCTAAATGGCCTCTGGGAGGATTTAAATACGCCCTCTACAACATGGGAATTATTCCCGCCGTATTATTCTGTGTCATCCACATAGAAAAAAGAAAAGAAGCTATCACTGCCGGTCTTCTTGGTGGTCTTATAGGCATCCTGCCAGGCCTTCTCTTCTTTATTGCTGTAGTCAGTCATTATCCGGCTGTTTTACCCAAGGAAGTGCCAGCCGACTATATTCTCCGAAATTTTGGGTTCAGTGCATTAAGAATCTTATATCTTGTTGTGCTTATGGGAACCTTAATTGAAACAGGCACAGGTTTTATTCACGCTGTAAACCAACGAATCCAATCAACTCTTCAAGCGAAGGGAAAAAAGCTTCCTCGGTGGCAAAGACCTGTTGTGGCCCTGGTTCTTCTTTTAATAGGTCTGGGGCTTTCGACGTTTGGATTGATTCCCCTTATAGCAAAGGGCTACGGAAGCGTAAGCTGGGGATTTTTCATCGTCTATATCATTCCCCTCGTGACGTTTGGTTTTTATAAGATTCTCAAGAAGTAGGTGAGTTAAAGCGATATAAGTAAATTATATAAATTTAAAAGGTGGGCTTGATGAATCAAGCCCCTACATGAAATTTAAACCAAATATAAGTAAATCATTCGACTTTAATAAGGTGGGCTTGATGAATCAAGCCCCTACAATAAAATGGAGCCAGGTCCCATTTTATATTAAAGGAAATAAGTGGGTGGCCGTCCCTACAAGAAAAATCCTGCAAAAAACCATACAAATATATAAAATCCATGCTAAATGTATTCGATGGTGGCGGGGGGCTTAGGCGTAATTTCATAGGCAACGCGCACTACCTCCGGAATTTCCCCGGTTATTCTCTTGGATATCTTCATGAGCACNTCCCAGGGCATTTGAGTAGGTTCAGCAGTCATGGCGTCTTTGCTCTCCACTGAGCGAACAATGACTATTTCTCCAAATTTCCTCTTGCCTTCCTCGATTCCTGTCCCTCTATCACTCAGCAGAACCGCAAAAGCCTGAAATGGCTTTAAGGACTCGATTTCTTCTTCAACTATCCGCGTTGCTCTTCTGACAAGAGAAACTCTCTCTGGTGTCACCTCTCCTACAACTCTGGTGGCTAGGCCAGGCCCAGGAAAGGGCATTCTGCTATAGATCATTTCCGGAAGACCAAGCTCTTTGGCCACCTCTCTGACTTGATGCTTAAACAAATCCTTCACAGGTTCAACAACCTTAAAACCGAATCCTTTCTCGGGATCTATTCCAATCTGCTCGAGAATGTTATGCTGAGTCTTTACACCGCCCTTTGTTTCGATAATATCGGCGGCAATAGTCCCCTGCACCAAGAATTTTGCTTCGCTTTTCAGTACTTCTCTTCCAAAAACAGTGTAAAAAGTCGAGCGAAAAGCTTTTCTTTTCTCTTCGGGGTCAATTTTGCCCTTTAGGGCCTGAAAAAATTCATCTTGAGCATCAATAATATCGACCTCAATTCCCAGCTCTCGAAACGCCTCGCTTACTTGCTCTGGCTCTTTTTCTCTCATCAATCCGTCATCTATAAAGATAACCTTAAGGTTTGAACCGATAGCTCTATGAGCCAGGACTGTGCAGGCGGAACTATCCACTCCCCCGGATAAAGCGGAAATTGCTTTCTCAGAGCCCACAGTTTCTTTTATTTCGTTTATCCTTTGTTCAATAGATTTTTTATCGTTCATCATTCGACTCCTCGTTTTTTTCTTTGGAATAATACATTATCTTAGAAAAAATGATAACAGAAATTTTCCTTTTTAATTATATAAATCTTAAAAATACAATAAGGTGGGTTTGATGAATCAAACCCCTACGAGAAACTTAAACCAAATATCGGTAAATCATTCGAATTTAATAAGGTGGGTTTGATGAACCAAACCCCTACAACAAAACCATACATAAGAAAATGGGGCCTGGCTCCATTTATTAAATCATGAAGAAAATAGGGCCTGGTTCCACTTATTGGCCCTTTTTTAGGCGGAGAAAAGGTCTTTTGTGGAAAAATTTGGTTCGCTGGTAAGGTTAACTCCCAATCTTTTCAATCCTGCTTCATCGCCCGGAGTGGGGATATGTGTTAGATGAACTTCGCAACCTTCGAGTTCTTTCAATTTCTGCAGGGCTTTCTTAGCGGTAAGGTTGGTAGTAGCACTTATGCTTATGCTGATCAAAGCTTCCTCCAGGTCCAAACTTATCGATTTTGCACTTAGGATATCTTTCTTTAGACTCGATATCGATTCTATGATGTTGGGTGGAACTAAATGCACCTTATCAGGAATTCTTGCTAACTCTTTTATCGCGTTCAAAACAAGACTTGAGGCAGCATGCATAAGTGGAGAGTTCTTGCCAGTCAGAATTGTCCCATCTTTCAATTCCATGGCTGCTCCGCAGAAAATCCCCTTGTTTCCTTTTTTTTGCTTCTCTGCCTCCAGGGCTGCCTTCCTGGCGGGTTTAACCACTCTTCTGTCCTCTGGCGTAACATTCAGCTCTTTCATCAGACGTTCCACCCTCTGGACAGTGTCCTTATCCACAAATCCCATCGCATACTCACAGGAGTATCTAAAATATCTCCTGATCACTTCCTGCGTGGCTGCCCTGCTGACAACTTTATCATCGATGATACCGGAATTTGCCCGATTCACACCCATATCTGTGGGAGATTTGTAGATGGATTCGGTTCCGGTAAGTTTCTCCAGTATGCACTTAAGGACGGGGAAGATCTCAACGTCGCGGTTATAGTTCACTGCTGGCTTGCCGTAAGCTTCGAGGTGGAAAGAATCTATAAGATTAAAATCCCCGATGTCAGCCGTGGCAGCTTCATAGGCAACGTTTACAGGATGTTTTAAGGGTAAATCCCAGATGGGAAAGGTCTCAAACTTGGCATATCCGGCTTTTATTCCCCGCTTATAATCATGGTAGAGCTGTGAGAGAGACGTGGCTAATTTTCCGCTCCCCGGGCCAGGACCTGTCACTATTACTAGAGGTTTTTCAGTAGGGATATATTCGTTGGCCCCGTAACCCTCGTCGCTGACTATAACTTCAATGTCTGTTGGATATCCTTCAGTAAATCGATGAGTATAAACTTTTACGTTCCGCCGCTCTAATCTATTTTTGAATATCTTAGCTGCTGGTTGATCATCAAAACGAGTTATAACAACACATGAAACCTCCAGACCCCAATCTCTTAAATCATCGATCAATTTAAGGGCATCAACGTCATAGGTTATTCCAAAGTCGGCTCTCACCTTTTTCCTCTCAATGTCCCCAGCATAAATACAAAGCATAATATCTGCCTTATCCTTTAGTTGGGAGAGGAGTCTCATCTTTACGTTTGGATCAAATCCGGGCAGAACTCTTGAGGCATGATAGTCAAAGAGAAGCTTGCCGCCAAACTCAAGGTATAATTTATTATTGAACATCTTCACTCTTTCCAGAATGGCAGAAGCTTGCTCCTTTATGTATTTCTCATTATTAAATCCTCTTTTTTCTTTCATTATTTTAACTCTTTTTTTCTTCTTACGAAAAAACCTGCTTTTCTATTCCTTTCAATAAATATAATTTCTCTGCTAAAGTCAATATTTTCCTTTATCCGACTTAACCTGCCTACCTAAAAAGTTAAGAGTTAGAAATAAGTCGTTTATTATCTCACCTTTAGAGGTGAAAGAAAACACAGCAAAAATCATCATCAAAACCACCCTAAAAGGCGATTGTATCAATTAGCCTTATGGCGCATTATTTATGTCGGAGGCGCTATTAATTTAACTTGAGGAGGGCTGTCCAAGGCGCTGACTAGACAGAATGGGAGCAGGCTGAATTGAGGATCCTCTCCCTGCCCTCCTCTTCAACACCGCGCCCTAGGTAAATTGGCTTAAATTTTATTATTGTGACAAAATTTGACACATTAAGAAAAGAATAGAAGGGACCGGCTACTTTTTAACAGTAGAGAGCACAGTCCTTAGTTTCGAGTTAGGGTTTTAGAAATCAAGTCCTAACAAGCACGGTGGGCTTGACAAATCAAGCTCAAATACATAATGTAGGATTAATAAATTAAATCCCTACAAGATGTAGCTTGATGAATCAAGCGGCTTATTTAAGAAAAAAGGACAGGCCCTTTGCCAAAAAAGTAGCCTGTCCCCTTTTTTTAAGGTTGACGAAATTGAAATTATATATGTATAATGAGCTAAAATAATGCATGGAGGAAAGGGTCCAATGAATGGGGTCAATAGAAAAGCTGTAACAATTTTTGTGATTTTGCTATTTGCTTCTTGTGCTGCACCCAAAATTGCTCATTTTGTGAATTTGGACACAAAGGTATCGGAATCAGAGACAATGGTAGTTTTGACCACCTCCCAGCCTGTCCAGTATAAAGATACAAAGTTAGAAAATCCTCCCGGCATAATTCTTAGCTTTCCCGATAAAAAAGTTTTTAGCAGCGAAGAAGATGTAGTTATAGTAAATGAAGGGCCGATTAAAAGAATAAAAAATGAATATTACCAGGCTGAAGGTGAGGGCAATCGCCAATTGAACCTCGTGATAGTGGAACTCGTTCAGGATTTACCTTACAAAATCTCTCATAGTGGCAGTTCAATAATAATACGAATAGAAAATCCCAAGCCATCTGAACTCTTACCCGAGGAGGAGAAAGCAAAAATTGGCGGTGATTCGCAGGCAAGAGCCACGGACCCCCTTGCTGATGCAGGATATCTAATAGGACCCGGAGACATCCTGAACATAGAAGTCTGGAATCATCCTGATATATCAAGAGAAGTCGCCGTGGACTATAGAGGTGAAATTAAGCTTCCACCTATAAGAAGAATGAGTGTCATGGCTTTTACTACTTATCAATTAGAAGAGGCACTGACTAAATCTCTTTCCAAATATTTAATCGACCCTATAGTCTTTGTTAATGTAAAAGAATTTAACAGCCAGAGAATAATAGCTTTAGGTGAGATAACAACTGGGATGTATAGCTTGAAAAGAAAGACTAGTTTAGTCGAGTTTCTCGGTCAAATTGGCGGCCCCACAGCCAATGCCAATGTTTCTAAAATAAAATTGATTAAAAAAGATGGAGAAATATCCGTTTATGATCTAAATGAACTTATTGGCGATCCCATAAAAAGCGAGGAAGTTCTCGTTTCTGCAGGAGATACAGTCTATGTGCCTCCTTTGGAAATGAATAGAGTTTCTGTGCTTGGCGAAGTAGAAACGCCTAAAATGATAGTTGTCAAAGGACAGCTTACCCTGGTTGAAGCTGTCACCGAGGCAGGGGGATTTACTGAAAACGCAGTTAAGAGCAGTGTTATCGTCTTAAGAGGTGAATTAGGTGCCATGAAAGGATACAGGGTAAACATGGCACGAATTTTTAAGAAAGGTGATATTGGTCTTAATATCGAGCTTGAGCCAGGTGATATTGTGTACGTGCCAAAAAGCTTTATCGCAGATGTAGAGCGATTTCTTAGAGATATAACAATGCCTATAACATGGTATTTCTGGTATTTGAGATAAAATAATTTATATTTGATGATATAAAAAAAGATAATCAAGGATTGAAGTAAATGCCTAAAATTGAGATGAATCTAACCGATTACTTGCGAGTAATTCGCAAGAGAAAGCGAATCATCGCTTTATCTTTTGTCCTAGTGTTTGCTTCTACAATCTACTACACCAGTAAACAAACTCCTGTTTATAACACGTCTTGTAAAGTAAAAATCGAGCAAAGAAAATCAGTAGCCGAAATATTAACTGAATTGATCACATGGTCCCCTGGAGATGAAATGGCTTCCCAGGCAAACATCATAACCAGCTATGAAGTCATTAGGAATGCAGCCTTAAAATTAGGCTACATAGAACCAGATATGAAAGAAGAAGATGAAATGCCAATAGTAAAAGCCTACCAGGGTCAAATTACTACTGAACAAATTGAGATGACAAATATTATTTCTATTACTGCAACTTCAAGTAACCCTGATGAGGTAGCGAGATTCGTCAATACAGTCTCCGAAGTATACAAAGAAACTCACTTTGAAAACAAGAAGAAAGAAGCATCCAATGTTAGAGAATTTGTTGAGGGGCAGTTAGATAGCTATGCTTTGGCACTGCACCAAAGCGAAGAGGAACTTCAGAGATTCAGGGAAGCAAATCCGTTGGTCGTAGAGAGAATTTCAACTAATTCCTCTCCTGCTCAAACTGATCCCCGCATAGCAAGCCTTGAGCAAGAAATTGTCAAGGCAGAGCTAGAGTTGATCTCCTTAAAGAGCAAATATACGGATATACATCCAAAGGTTATAAGTATTAGGCGGCAAATAGCAAAATCTAAGCAAGATTTATCTGCGGCTGTAGCTGAATTATCAGCTCAACAAAAAGAACTTTCCTCAAAAGAGATCAGGCTTGTCCAGTTAAAGCGCAATGTTGCTATGGGCCAAGAAGTTTATACGATGTTCAGGACAAAACACGAAGAAGCACGCATTCTGGAAGCAGAAAAAGCTGAGGATGTCAGCATTATTGAAAGAGCGATGGCCCCCACTGATCCCATAAAGCCAAATAAAAATCTTAATATGATTATCGGCATTTTCAGCGGACTCTTGATTGGCTTAATCATGGCCTTTGTCAGTGAAAGCTTAGATACCACAATTGGCAGGATTGATGACATAGAAGAATTGCTTAAAGTGCCTGTTTTAGGCATTATTCCTTATACGGGATTGGAAAAAAGAAAAGAAGGTCTTTTGAGTTTATTAAAAAAAGAAGATAAAGTCTCAGAAACTCCAGATCTCCATAAAAAATTGGTTGCCTTATTTGATCCAACGTCTGTTGCAGGAGAGGCTTATAAATCTCTGCGTACGAACCTAGACCTTACAGGTCTAAAAAAAGTTGGAAACGCCATTGTTATTACCAGTTCTGCCCCGCAAGAAGGAAAAACACAGACTTTATGTAATTTAGGTATAGCTATGGCCCAGGCAGGACAGAAAGTTATCATCATCGGCTCTGACTTTAGAAAGCCGATGATTTATAAATTATTCGGACTTAAAAGAAGCCCTGGTTTATCAGAGGTTTTGATAGGGAAAGTCTCTTGGCAGAAAGCAGTTAATACTGCTACCGATATTCTGTTAGGTGGACTTGAGTATGAAAAGATATTGAAAACCCAAGGTATAGAGAATCTGCATATTATGACCTGCGGAGCGCGTACACCCAATCCAGCCGAATTACTCAGTTTTCCTGAAATGGATAACTTAATTCAAGATCTCAAACAAGAGTTCGATGTAATACTGTTTGACAGCTCTCCTACTCTTCCGGTAACCGATTCAGCTGTTTTAGGAGCTAAAGCAGATGGCGTTATTTTAGTCTATCAGGCTGGCAAGACCGCAAGACAAGCACTTTTCCGTTCCAAAATTCAATTAGAAAACGTAGATGTTAAAATTATAGGAGTAGTCATAAACAACTTAAAAGCTAAATACATTGAAGATGTTACGCCTTATCAAAAATACCGCTATTATGGATATTACGGAGAGAAACGGCAAAGAGAATAGCAAAACACTCCTCCTGCCTGGCAATCATAAAGCCAAAATATTCGATAAAAACATAATAATGCGCAATATATTTTGGAAATCTGAGCTATGCCCGTAAAAATAGACTGGAAATCGCCAAGAGTTTCCACTATTGCAGCCCTCATAATAATCTCAACAATCGGAATTTCTTTGGGTATTGTTATCAGCAAATTCTCCTTTGAAGTTCCCCTTGCCCTGGTTCTCGGAGCCATTGTCTTTATATTAACCCTGGTAAATACTGAGGTGGGACTGGCTCTATTGATCTTCTCGATGCTCCTTTCCCCGGAACTAATCGTGGGCGAGGTTCCGGGCAGAGATATAGTTATCCGCATTGATGATTTATTGTTGATAATTATAACCTTTGCCTGGATGGCGAAAACAGCCATAAATAAAGGATTAGCCCTATTTGCAAAAACACCCCTCAATAAAGCTATCGGTGTTTATATATTGATATGCGTAATCGCCACGTTGAGAGGCATTGCTTTAGGATATGTGGTTCCTGAGAAAGGACTTTTATATACTTTAAGGTATATCGAATATTTCTTGCTTTATATACTGGTTGTGAACAATATTCACAGCAGAAAACAGATAAAATTCTTCCTTACTGTCTTTTTCATAACCTGTGCTATTGTTTCTGTCTATGGGATATTACAGATCCCGCACGGCATTAGAGTAAGCGCACCTTTTGAGGGAAAGAGCGGAGAGCCCAATACTTTTGGTGGATACTTACTTTTTATATCTTGCCTGGCAATGGGACTTCTTCTGAAAAAAATGCCCAAAAATACAAAGTATGCTCTGGCTGGGCTGATTATTTTAATCTCCTTTCCATTTTTATACACACTTTCGCGGGCATCATACATAGCTATTATCTTCTCCTTCCTTACATTTATATTATTCAGCAAGAGAAAAATCGTATTGATTACAGTAATGGTTGCAGTAGCCGTATCAATAATCCTTATAAAGCCAGAGGCGGTTTTTTTCAGAGTAAAATATACATTTTTGTTTGAAGATGAATCATTAGCCAAAATCGGCGATGTCTATCTCGATTATTCTTCTTCGGCAAGAATTTTCAGTTGGCTGGATAGCTTTGAAACCTGGAAAAAGCACCCTATTCTGGGTCGTGGCATCACAGGGATTGGATTTTTAGACGGACAGTACATCCGCATGCTCCCTGAGGTGGGCATTATTGGTCTCTTCGCTTTCTTATGGCTTTTGTGGACAATTTATAAGAATTCATACGGCATCTATAAACAAATGGATGATAACCTCTTCAAAGGCCTTACTCTTGGTTTTATAGCTGGGTTTATTGGCTTAGCTGTCCATGCTATCACGGCAAATACTTTTATAATAATTCGCATAATGGAACCTTTCTGGTTTGTTACGGGAATGATCATGATGCTGCCTAAGGTGAAAGAAGAGGAAGAAATAGAAATGGAGAGAATAGAGGAAGAAAAGAAGAAAGAGGAAGAAGAAAAAATGAAGAAAGAAAAGGAAGAAGAGGAAGAGAAAGAAGAAGAAGAAGGAGGAATAGAAGGAGGGTGGCACTGGGATTATTAAGGATTTTATCCTTTTTTTCTTCCCAAAGATACTCTGATAAAACCAAAAAGCTGCACAATCCTTTTCAAATAAAGCACCCAGACTTTCCTGTTTGCTGAGCCAGGAAACACCTGCCTCAATATTTCCGGCCTCGGGAACAATGTTTCAATAATAAAAGAAAAACGCGCCCTCAGTCCTTTTCCGGAGGAAATAAGAAGAAGAGGTGACCAGATTGGAAGGGAATTCCTTTTTATTCTTTCCTCCAGAGCCTTTTTTTCCAGGAAACCGAGCCTCTTTCTCTCCAGAAGCTGGCTGGCTTCGGAGGGGAGTTGAAAATCAAAAAGGCGAAGGAGGAAAAAAATATAGACAAGGGTTTTTTCCTGACCTAAGTCCCCTGCGCGATTGATGAGTGCCTCCCAATCAGAACTCTTCCAATCTGCGAGTAAGCTTTTGATATCTACTACCCAGACAAGTCTACTCACGTTATGCTTGAGTGCATGAAGACCCAATAATAGGACCTGGTCGTATTGGCTAAGACAAAGCACTTCCTGGCCCTCAAAGTCGGCGACCTGAGTCTCATGATAAATATCTTCCTGGCTTCTCGAGAAGAGCATCTCGCTGGTCTTGATGCGATCAGCCCAGGGAATTTGAGTATGAAGATCAAAGATGGTCGAGCCTTTTCTGAAGGTATTGGGATAGAGCTGATCTCTCTCATAACCCTGGCTACTCAGTATATTTATTAGTCCGGCATAGTCCTTTTGTAACACCCAGAGGTCAATATCTGTCAATGGTCTGAGGCCAATATCATCATAGATCGGCAGGAGGAGAGCAATCCCCTGGAGGAGCACAACTTTTATCTTTTTTTTATCGAGCAGATTCAGGATTTCCTTTAAATCCTGGATGAGTTTTAGATTGGAGAGTACGGTCTGGTAATAAAGGGTCTGAAGTCTTTCTCTTTGCTCAGCGCCAAGGCTTTCCAGCGCATCGGATTTAACGAGGTTCTTATAGAGCAGGCCAGCCATCCCTTCCCTGTAGGCTAAGTTGATCAAGTGGTCCACATCAACATCAAGGGACATTAGCTTGCGCATCTTTTTCTGCTGGTTTGAATCAGGATTCAACTCTGTTGCGCAAGCTAATATTTTCTGTTCTACGGAAGTCATCCTGATATCCTTTCCATACCCATAAATGATTTATATTACATTATTAACCATTAATTCAAGACCGGTCAAATGTTGTAGGGGTTTGATTCATCAAACCCACATGTTAATTATAAAAATTATTCATCGAATGCAGAGACGCAAAAAACAAGACCTGCCCCCATATCCTTATGATTCCGTTTTTTGTAGGGGTTTGATTCATCAAACCCACATTTTAATTATAAAAATTATTTATTGAATGCAGAGACGCAAAAAACAAGACCTGACCCCATATCCTTATTCTACTTGAGCCTTAGGGTAGGATCGCCTAGCAGGATCCAGGTTTTGCGGACATCCGCGTCAGTGACAACCTGCTTGGCTCTCATTATCGCTTCACCTATGGTCAGTCCCTCCCCGTTGAACAGCAGCCGAATCAGTTCCTTATTCATGACGAGCTGCCCTTCAGGAACTGTCAAACCTGAAGAGCTCCAGACCGCCACAGCTCCTCCTCGCTCCGCTTTCAAAAACGTCTCAGCCAGGCTCTCGCTATACGGATGCTGGAAAAATCCGTTCAGACAGGTCATGCTGACCAAAAAGGGCAAGTAAGGAGAATTGGTTAGATTCCAGGCATCCAAGGAAGTGAGCAGATTTCCCTTCCATATTTTTGCAGAGCCATGACCGATATAATTGACCAGCAACTGCCCCTGGTTGAGACTATCCAAAAGATCACTCCTTGCCGTCGGGCTCTGACCCCGGAAGATCTCGTTAATAGTCATATCTCCAGGCAACAGGCTCCCTACCTCATCACTGGCACCTTCAAAATTAAAGAAGTCATTGACATCAGCCACCAGCAGCGCTTCGTTCATAAGGCCGGAGGCACGCTCATAGCTGATGATCTTCGCAACCACTGCTGTTGCCTCTTCAGCGCTTTCCACAGGCAGCCGTCCTATTGCCATCTCAGGCAACTCATCATCGTCAAAATCCACAAACCAGTCATCCGAAGCCGTCTTAAGGTACTTCGTATCCACAAATTTGGTGGGCACCAGGTCGAATTCCCCGAACCCCAGGTAGTCGCGAGGATCATAGCTCGCATCTCCCACCAGCACCACGAAGCGC
>JGI24422J19971_10001845_pt1 | contig 13024 bp, 10 predicted proteins | sample DeeMarSWOR152_54_FD_19971 | JGI IMG/M metagenome (IMG submission 19971) | reverse complement strand
TCGTTCAAGCATATTTCCATAATCTCTGCTTCAACATTCTCCTCAATTTTCTCCTCAAAATAACCCTTTTCCTTTAATCTTTCACGTAAAACCTTCGGGTTACACTTAAGAACGATAACTAAGTCAACAAGGTCTTTAGATATCAGATCTGATACATGGCCATCCATAACCAGAAACCCCTCTTTTTCTTCCCCTTCCCTTTCCATGATCTCTCTAATTTTTTCTCGGAACTTTTCTTCATCCATTATAAGCGTGTCCCTTCCATGGTCGTATCCAAGGTACAACCCTTCCTTTTTTATCATCTCACCAAGTTCTAAATGTTCACCCTTTTTACCTTCTTTTACAAGCGCTTTTCCAAGGACTGTTTTTCCAGTTCCAGGCGTTCCAGAAATAATTATCACTTTCTTTAATCTCAAAAAAACCCTCTCTTTTTGAGAAAATTAAAGAAAATATAAAGTTTAGAATTATTGAATTTTTTGTTTTTTACGTGTTTAAACTTAGTTTCTTCATCTTTTAATTTATTAATTATAAACTATTTTTTATTAATAAAAAACAACTTTTTCATAATATTTAAATAGTAACTTTCTATAACTAATAACATACGATAGAGTTATCCTTACTTAAATTTAAACTGAGGAAAAATTTTTTTTACAAAACATTTAGAATAAAGCAAAAACCATAAAGACAAATCTTAAATATAAGCAGATATGAAATAATTTAAAAACTTTGGTTCTTTATACAAATTTTTGTCAAAATCAAAAACAATAATGAGGGATTTTTTTGGGACGAAAAATAAAAGCAAAAATGGGCAAGCTGGAAATTCCAGCACTACGTGCAGAAGATTTTGAGATTTCGATCGGTAGTCTCGTAACAACAGAGCTAGACGAAGTATCAGGACCAACACCTTTTCCAAAAGTTGAAGACCTTCGCGGATGGGATTTTAAATTATTAAAGCGGTATCCTATGTTCTACGCCCCATTTACTGATTCATGCGAACTATGTACCTTCGGCAAATGCGATTTAACCGCTGGAAAACGAGGAGCTTGCGGAATAGACACCTCAGCGCAACAAGGAAGAATAATTTTGCTAGCTTGTTGTATAGGTGTATCTTGCCACGCAGCACACGGAAGACATCTTTTAGATTATTATATTGAAAAATACGGAAGAAACATCCCAATCAGCATGGGAGAAGGCGTCAACATCGAAGCACCAGTAACAAGGCTGGTATGCGGAATAAAACCAGAAACCATCGGAGACCTAGAGGAACCAATGGAGTACGTAGAAGAACAAATAACCCAACTTCTCGCAGCAGTCCACACAGGTCAAGAAGGAAGCGCCTTAGACTTCGAATCAAAAGCATTACACGCCGGAATGTTGGATCTACTTGCCATGGAATTAGCGGACATCGTGCAGATTGCTGCTTTGGGATTTCCAAAGGCTGATCCAGAAGCTCCCCTGATCGAGTTAGGTTACGGAGTAATTAACGTGGAAAAACCCGTAATTCTCTGTGTTGGCCACAATGTTGCTCCCGGAGCAGAAATTATGGATTATTTGGAGACTATGGGTCAAGAGGATAATATAGAAGTATGTGCAATATGTTGTACCGCAATTGACATGTCAAGATATCGGAAAACCGCTAAAGTGGTTGGNTCTATGAGCCATCAACTCAAATTCATAAGAAGCGGTGTACCTGATGTAGTAGTGGTGGATGAGCAGTGTATCAGAGCTAATATTCCTGAAGAAGCTGCGAAAATAGGAGCACCTGTCATAGCTACAACGGCGAAAGTATGTTATGGTTTCCCCGACATGACAGAGGAGGATCCTGATAAAATCGTTGAAGGATTTGCTAGTGGAAAATTACCCGGCGCAGTGATATTTGACGAGGAAAAAGTTGGCGAAGTAGCTGTAAAAACAGCTTTGAAATTAGCCCCTCTACGACAGAAGAAAAAGACTATTCCCTCTGATGAGGAGTTCAAAGAGTTTATCGATCTATGCATTGAATGCGGACGGTGTAGACGTGTATGCCCCAACGATTTGAAAATACCTTACGCAATGAAAGCGGGAAAAGAAGGTGATTATGAACCCCTTGCAAAACTTTTCGATCACTGTCTTGGATGCTTAAGATGTGAACAAGAATGTCCAAAAGACATCCCTATAATGGGTCTAATTACGAAAGCTGACGAAAGGAGAACAAAAACGCTGAAGTTCAAAATGCGCGCTGGAAGAGGCGCGATAAGCGATGTTGAAATAAGGGCAGTAGGTAGCGCCATCGTTTTAGGCGAAATACCGGGAGTTCTAGGCGTGGTAGGTTGCATGAACTACCCAGAAACCGAACAAGACGTACCAAACCTGATCAGAGAGTTTGCACGCAGAAGATATATCATCACCACCAGTGGTTGTGCAGCCATGGATACAGGCTGGCAGTTGAACGAAGAAGGCCAATGTTTGTATGAAGAGTATCCAGGAGATTTCGATGCTTCAGGCATAGTTAACGTCGGTTCTTGTGTCTCCAACTCTAACATAGCTGGAGCAGCGATAAAAATTGCGGCTATTTTTGCAAGGCGACCCCTGAAAAACAACTTTGAAGAGATAGCTGACTATATCCTTCACAGGGTAGGCGCTTGTGGAGTTGCTTGGGGTGCTATGAGCCAGAAAGCTGCATCAATAGCTACAGGATTTAACCGGATCGGCGTGCCGGTAGTGATAGGACCTCACGGGTCAAAGTATAGGCGGAGTTTTATGGGTGATAAAGATGACGATTCCAAGTGGCAGGTATTTAACGCTAGAACTGGTGAAAAAACGTATATCGGCCCGGCGCCTGAACACTTGCTATATCCCGCAGAATCGTTAGAAGAAGCTGTGCCATTAATCGCTAAACTTTGCATAAGGGCCAACGATACAACAAAAGGAAGACAGATAAAACTAGCCCATTATGTCGATTTACATAAGCGATATATCGGCACGTTTCCTGATGATATCCACTACTTCGTAAGATCTGAAAGTGATATACCGAAAACCGTGATGCATGAGATCCAAGAGCATTTGGCGAAATTTGATTGGAAGCCAACACCGATACCGGATCCAACATTGCTTGAAAGGCTTGTCAGGAAACCAAAAACTTAAAATTTTTATAGAGAGCTAATAAAAATTTTTAAAGAGGTAGCAAAAATGTCTGTAACTCCTTGGCAAATAGCAAACGTTCCAGGGCATATAGTGGCAAAAAAGCTCAAGGCAGAAAAGCTTGTTGAAATACTTAAAGAGTCCGCTCACCCTCTATTGATCGTGGGTAAACTAGAAGACTATGAGCTTGAAATCGCGAAAACTTTCATAAATAAGATAAAAGAGAAAGACGGAACAGTTGTTTTTACACCTATAGCCAATAAAACCTTTCTAGAAGACGGGATAAAACCTGACATGATCCTTGGTTTAACAGAGGTTACTTCCAAATTATCTCGCGGGTGGAGAAATGTAGAAGGAAAGGAGTCTTTCGACTTACTGATTTACTTTGGAGGATACTACTATCATCAAAGCCAGATGCTATCAGCTATAAAACATTATGCGACAGACCTAAAAAAGATCTCCCTAAACAGATACCACCAGCCAAATGCGGACTACAGTTTTGCAAATCCAAGAGAGCAAAGATGGCTAAAAGAAATGAAAACCGTTCTAGAATCCATATAAAAATCTTTTTTTCTTTATGCTGTTTCTGTTCTCTTTTTTTTATTGCTTTAGAATAGTTAGGCCTAGTTGTTTTCTCTTTTTTAGTTTTGTTTTTCTTTATGCTGTTTCTTTTATTTCTGAAAGTAAAGACTTATCTTAAAGTAAACTCCATCTTTTTTTAAGGCGGGTTTTTTAAAATGTCTGTAATTCCTTTAGAGGATTCACTGTTGGCTGGCAAGTTGCAAAAGTTGCGTGCTTTTTTGGAAGGTAGGCGTGTTCTTGTTGGTTTTTCTGGGGGGGTTGATAGTTCTTTACTCTTATTTTTAGCGGAAAGATTTTGTAGTAAGGTTGTTGCTGTTACTGTGGATTCGGTTATTTTTCCCTTAGGTGAGATTGAAGAAGCAAGAGTTTTTGCTGAAAATTTAAACGTAAAGCATATAGTTGTTAAGGTTGATTCGCTTAAGGATCCAAACTTTGTTTCAAACCCTGTTAACCGGTGTTATTACTGTAAAAAACAAATTCTTGAAAAGCTGGAAGAAGTCGCTCGTGCTGAGGGTTGTGATTTAATAGTGGATGGTACCAATGCTTCTGACGTAGAAGGAGATTATCGACCGGGAATTCAAGCCTTAAAAGAGCATGGTGTTTTAAGCCCTTTTGCTGAAGCGGGTGTAACTAAAGAAGAAGTGAGGCTCCTTGCTTTAGGCTTTGGCTTGAAAAATGTCGCAGGAAAGCCTTCATCTGCCTGTTTGGCTTCAAGAATTCCTTACGGTAGTAAGATAACAGAGGGGAAACTCAGGAGAATTGGGGAGGCTGAAAAGTTCATTAAAGAGGTAGCTAAAATACGGGTTTTAAGGGTTAGGGATCATGAAGGGCTTGCCCGTATAGAGGTGGGAAAGAATGAACGAGAAAAACTTTTCAACATAGAGCTATTTGAAAAAATCGCCGATAAATTAAAAAATCTGGGTTTTACTTACATATGTTTTGATATAGAAGGCTATAAAACAGGCTCTCTTAACTTGGTCCTCTAAAGGCCGTTTTTAGGTTGTTGGGATAAAAGTTGAAGTGTTTTTATATTGATGCCTCTCTTGCTGGTGTCGCTGGAGATATGATGCTTGGAGCCCTTGTCGACTTGGCTGGCGACATAGAGCCCTTAAACAAAGTTTGTAAAACTTTAGAAGAGATAACTGGGGCTAGGGTGAAAATCTCTGCAAAAAAAGTTCATAGAAAGGGGATTCTTGCCACTAAGATTATCGCTGAAGGTTTTGAAGTGAAAGTAGAATCAGAAGACCTGATAAAAATAACAAAAGAAGCCTCTAAAATGCTTTCAATTTCAAAAAAAGCGGAAAATTTCGCAGAATCCGTAATCCAAACCCTTCTTGAAGCTGAAAAAAAAGTCCATGGAAAAGAAGAAGAAAATCAAAACTACCATGGACACCCTCATCTTCACGAATTAGGAACTCTTGACACTTGCCTCGATGTCTTAGGAACCGCTGTTTTATGCGATGAAATCGGTTTCTTCAAAGATTCATCGGTCTTCTGCTCCCTTATAGCCGTTGGAAGCGGCTACTTTGAAAGCTCCCACGGTAAACTTCCTGTACCCGCCCCAACAACCCTCGAAATTTTGACCAAATCTTCCTTAGAGATAATCGGAGGTCCTGTGGAAGGCGAGTTAACAACGCCTACAGGGATTGCTATCCTTGCAAACTTGGTGGAAACACAAAGCAAAAATGTGCCTTCAATGACTGTAGAGCGAATAGGGCATGGTGCTGGTTCAAAAAAATACCCTATAGCTAATGTTTTACGGATTATAGAAGGGGAAAAAACCCAAAAATTGCTGCAAGAAACAATCACGGTATTAGAAACAAATGTGGATGATCTTAGCGGAGAAATTTTGGCTTATGCTGCAAAACAAGTAATGAATCAAGGGGCTTTAGATGTCATAATAATCCCTGCAGTCGGCAAAAAATCGCGACCCAGCCAAGTAGTACAAGTAATTTGCCGTCCAAAAGATGCAGAAAACCTCACAGAGACCCTAATGAAGGAAACAGGGACGTTGGGCGTTCGTCAAACAATCTGCACACGTAACATCTGTAAAAGAGAAATCCTCGAAATAGACTATGAAGGAGAAAAGGTTCGAGTTAAACTTTCCCGTAACAATGAAGATAAGATCATCCAGGTCAAAGCAGAGTACGAAGATTGCCAGAAAATCGCTGAAAAATTACAACTACCCCTCAGAGTAATCAAAGAAAATGTGGAAGAAAAAGCTCGAAAAACGTTTGGGAGCTGAATAATGGTTTGAATCTTAGAGAGATTTTAAGTAGGCTGGTTTCAGGCCAAATCACCCTCGAAGATGCTGAAAAAACAATTAAAACTGATTATATCGAGAGAATAGGGGAAATAGCTTGCCTCGATATAAACCGTGAAATAAGAAGCGGCATACCAGAAGCGATCATGGCCTTAAAAAAAGAGCCAAAAATTTTAACAAACATCGCGGAAAAAATAGTTGAAAAAAAAGGCATAGTATTAATCACCCGCCTAAAGAAAAAGCATGTAAAAGCGATTAAGAAACTCGAAGAAAAAGGATTAAAAGTAGAAATAAACAAGACAGGCAAGCTTGCCATCGTAAAAAACCCCGGATTCCAAATTAAAAAAACCGGAGGGAAAATCGCCATAATAACCGCAGGATCATCAGATCTTCCAGTATCAGAAGAAGTAAAAACAACCGCAGAACTCATGGGATGCGATGTCATCACAGCCCAAGACGTAGGAATAGCGGGAATCCACAGGCTCATAGAACCGCTAAAACAAATAATAAAAGAAGAAGTAGAATGCATAGTAGTCATAGCAGGTATGGAAGGCGCCCTCCCTTCCGTCATCGCCGGTCTTATCGACATCCCCGTAATAGGCGTACCCACCTCCACAGGCTACGGTCTCGGAGAAAAAGGCATAGGCGCCCTAACCACCATGCTACAATCATGCTCCCCAGGCCTTGTGATAGTAAACATAGATAACGGTTTTGGAGCAGGAGCAACAGCCGCCCTAATCGCAAACCGCATAGCAATGGCAAAAAACAAAAAATAACAAATAACCCCCCCCTAAAAAACCATCTAAAACCCCCATTTACCCCTTTTAAAAGATCTATTTTTGCTTAACCAAAAAGCAAAGAATTTTATTACTTAAACCGTATATATTATATATCTGATGAAGGGGTTTGTATCAGGTGAGTTCAACATCTTCCCCAGTTAGCGGACGGAGCAAAAAAAGAAGCATTATTATCGCCCTCCCTACCATCGTGTTCATCTTGATTCTAATGTCTCCCTACTTAACCCAATGGGGGAAAACCCATCACCAAAACCCTGAAGACGCACCCCAATCCACCCTCGACCCCGACTGGTATAACAATGTTTTTGACGGCATAAACCCCGTAATACCCATAGATGCCCTTCCCGACTACATACCCCTTACCGCCCTCTCCCAATTTAGCTTAGGCATACAAGACCCTCAAATGCTCGTATTCCAAGTTCAATACGGTTCATCAACATTGGCCAGCAATTATGGTGCTTATTGGCGTCTTGAGTGTTATGACACCTATACAGGTCACGGGATTGAAAAATCTTTAACCAACTCCTTTGATTATTATAGTTTACCAAACCACGATCCCATTCCTCCTATTAATACCCCAATGACTGTCATTAAAAATATGAGCTATTCACCCTACCCCGAGTATATCCCTGCCCACTGGTCTTATGAACAAGAGGAAAGAATCTATCCCGACATGGTATTGATTAATGATACAGGCGGTTGGGTATGGAGCGTTACAGTTGAAGGTACAGAAGCGGGAATGCAAGTAGGTCAAACAGATTACAGGACGTTACTCTTCACCCTTGAAGAGACTGGCGTAAGTTCCTACAAGCTTCAGTACGACACGCCCTTTATAACCGATGATATAGGCGATATCTCTTCCCAGTCTTTAAACCGTGATGATATACCCCAAAGCGTCCTAGATAATTTCATGATTCTACCTGACGGTTATCCCGAAAACTTTAACGGTAACAACCTGAGCACCACAATACAGCTAGCAGCCGATCTAAACGAACCTAGCCTAAATGTTTTTGGGCAAGCCATGGCTGTTCTTGGCTATTTGAGCACTAATTACTATTACGATTATGATATGCTCCAATCAGGTTCAACGGATACACCCTCAGAAGATGAAGATTATGTAGAATGGTTCTTAGATCGAGGAAGCGGTGTATCGATTCATTTCGCCATGGCTATGGCTACATTACTAAACCTCGAAAACATAGCTGCTAGAGCAGTGACAGGTTTCGTTTACGGCGATCAAGACAACGACATAAGAAATGTTAGAGCCCTTTATATTCATTCATGGGTAGAAGTTTACATACCCCTTCCGGGAGGGGAAGGAAGATGGGTTGGTTTTGACCCAGGGGAACACCCAGCAGCTGATATCTTGGCCAACCCCAAAGATCCCAACGTAGTCAGAAGCGATTATGATATAACAATAATTTCCACAAATCCAGATCCGCCCATAGTTACACAAGGGGATCTTATAACAATTACAGCTATGGCTACTTCAGGTGATTCTCCTCCTGTACCTCAGCAAGGAGTACCGATCACTTTCGAGAACCTCAACACGACACAAACAATAGGTACAGATAATACTGACTTTTTAGGACAGGCGAGTATAACCTACGATACTACCGGTTTAAGCCCAGGAATGTATATAATCCGAGCTTACTTTGGAACCGTTGAAGATCGAATTCCAATATACGTAAATCCCCCCTATACATTGAATGTATGGGCTAATAACACAGTTATAAATCAAGGTGAATCGATAGAAATATACGCTCATCTAACTGATGTTGGTGGATTACCTCAACCAGGTGAAAACATAAATTTCGCAGACCAAAACTCCGTATGGTCTGACTCAGACATTACTAAAGGTTCAGGAATAGCTACTGTAATCATTGATGGTGCTGATACAAGCAGTTGGTCGCCAGGACCTCACACTATACAAGCAACATGGCCAGATGAATCACTTGTTAACATAACAATTGTTGGCGTTATAGGTCAGCCAGATCCTTTATCTATAGGTGAAAACCCTGTTAAACCGTTAAAAACTTCGACAGAGGTTCCTTCATCAACGACTTCTAAGTTCTATGGTATGATGGGTTTATATGGTCTGCATGTTTTTGTTTTACTACTTCTTTCTACTGTTTTAAAACCCTTTATTCTTCCTTTTTTTGAAAAGCGCAAAACCTTCCGTCTAAAACCGATGATATTTCATAGTTAAAGCCAGGATGTTGGCGTTCTTATGAGCCTTCAGCCCTCTCTAACTCCTTTAAATGGTAGCATTTGCCTTGAAAAAGGCTGTTTTGAATGTTGCAAAGAAACCGAAATGATGCTAACCGGAAAAGACATTGAACGATTAGAAAAATTAGGCTTTAAAAGAGAAGAGTTTTGCATAAAAGATGGAAACTTTCTAAAACTACGCAATATCAAAGGCTTATGCTTCTTCTTAGATCTGGAAAAAGGTTTGTGCACAGTTTATGAAAACAGGCCTGAAGGCTGTAGACTATATCCAATAGTTTTTGACCTGTTGCGCAGGAAATGTGTTCTTGATAAAACCTGTCCTTATCGTGACATGGTTTCTGAAGAAGAGTTGTTAGAAAATTGTGAAACCGTACAACTGTTGGTGGCACGCTTAATCCGTGGAGCCCCTTAAACCCCCTAATTATCCGTTTTTCTTTGACCCAATAAAATAATTTGACCCAATAAAATAAAAAGCTTTTTTGAGTTTTTTAAAAATAATTTATTTCTCTTGAAAGAATATTAGTTTTAAAGGGGTAAAAATCGTTGCATCTTATCAAAAATTTTTCTGAGCTAGTTGAAAACAGCGTTACTCCCGAAGACAAAAAAGCCAGGTTTCTCGCGTTATCAATGATTGAAGCCGCTATTCGCGAGGCAAATCCAAAAACCGCTATAAAAAACCACGTAAAAATAGAAAATAACGCTAAACTTTTAGTAGACAGTATATCTTTTAACCTGAACGACTTTAACCACATATTTGTTGTAGGAGGGGGAAAAGCAACGGGCTTAATGGCTCAAGAGCTTGAAAAAATCTTAAAGAATCACATAACCACAGGCATCATCACCGTTTTAAAAAGTACAGAACACGAATTTCAAACCTCCAGCATAGAAGTTATCGGCGCATCACACCCGATACCCGATAACGAAGGAGTTAAAGGTTGTGAAAAGATCTTTAACCTCCTAAAAGATGGTGAAAAAGAGGATCTGGTAATCGCCCTAATTTCTGGAGGAGGATCCGCCCTATTACCATTTCCCGCAAATAATATTAAACTAGAGGAAATTCAAAAAGTCACCAGCCTACTTTTAAAATCTGGGGCAAATATCGGTGAAGTTAATACTGTGAGAAAGCATCTCTCCCAAATCAAAGGTGGTCAATTAGCAAAAGCAGCCTACCCTGCGACAGTGATCTCACTTATAATAAGCGATGTCGTGGGCGATCCCTTAGAAGCTATAGCCAGCGGTCCAACCGCCCCCGATACCACCACCTTCAAAGAAGCCCAAATGATTCTCAAAAAATACAACCTCCTAAAAGATTTACCAGAAACCGCCCTAAATCGCATAAGAAAAGGGTTAGAAGGCATAATACCGGAGACCCCAAAGCCTGAAGACCCGATTTTTAAGCAAGTTTATAATGTGATAGTTGCCAACAACGCCCAAGCTTGTGAAGCAGCAGCAAAAAAAGCGAAAGAAGAAGGGTTAAAAGCCATAATATGGACTACAAAAATGCAAGGAGAAGCAAAAATAATAGGCTCAACCATAGGAAAAGCTGCAAGGGAAAAAACGATAAACTCCCAAACCTTCTCTCCCCCCTACGCCCTAATCTTTGGCGGAGAAACAACAGTAACAGTAAAAGGCAAAGGGTTAGGAGGCAGAAACCAAGAACTTACCCTCGCTGCAAGCAAAGAGATCCAAGATCTAAACGCTGTCTCAATAGTTTCTTGTGGCACCGACGGAATTGACGGCCCTACAGATGCCGCTGGAGCCATAGTCGACGGCAAAACGGTAGAAAAAGCCTTGGAAAAAGCCTTAAACCCTGACTCATACCTTGAAAATAATGACGCATACAACTTCTTCAAAAACCTAAAAGACCTAATTATGACAGGTCCAACAAAAACCAATGTTACAGACGTAGCCATCCTAATCGACATAAGCTAAAAACTTTAGACAAGTCAAATATGAAAGAAATTTATGGTCGAGGTTTAGTTTTTACTTTTTTCTTTCTTGTTCTTGCTTCTCTTTCACTTGAGCTGCAACGATAGAGGGAAGACCCCAAAGTTCTATGAAACCCCTCGCCGCAGTCTGATCAAAGCTTGAATCGATATTATAGGTAGCCAGATCATAACTGTACAAGGAGTTAGGAGAACTTCTACCAACAACTATGTAGCTACCTTTGTAAAGTTTCACTTTAACAGTGCCATTAACCCTTTTCTGTGTCTCATTAATGAAAGCGTTAAGAGATCCCATTAAGGGCTCTACCCATAGGCCGTTATAAACCATCTCAACCCATTTAGCATCTATCAACGGTTTAAACAATACCTCATGCCTTGTTAAAACAAGTTTTTCAAGATCATGATGTGCTTCAATCAAAACTGTTGCCGCTGGTGCTTCGTAAACTTCCCTGCTTTTTATACCTACAAGCCTGTCCTCTATGTGGTCAATCCTTCCCACTCCATGGGCTCCCGCTATTTCATTAAGCTTAGTAAGGAGTTCTGAACCGCTAAGTCTTTCACCGTTTAAAGCTACAGGCTCTCCCTTCTCAAAGGTTATCGTAACATACTCTGGCTTACCCGGTGCCTCTTCAGGAGGGACTGTCCATTCAAAAGCATCAGTCGGAGGTTCCTTTTCAGGATATTCAATCTGTCCACACTCGATACTCCGACCAAACAAATTCTCATCAATACTATATGGGCTTTCTTTAGAGACGACCTCAATACCCCTCTGCTTTCCGTAATCTATCTCCCATTCCCGCGTTAAGCCGAAATCTCTTGGAGGAGAAACGACCTTCAAATCTTTAATATCTCCCGCTAAAGCCTTAATAGTTACATCAAGCCTAACCTGATCGTTGCCTTTTCCTGTGCATGCGTGTGCTAAAATATTTGCTCCTTCTTTCTTCGCTATTTCCATCAAATATTTAGCTATTAAAGGACGAGAAAGCGAAGAGATCACAGGATATTTACCTTCATATAAGGCATTAGCTTTTATAGCTTGAAAAACATATTCTCGAGCAAATTCTTCTTTGGCATCGATGGCGTAATGCTTGATAGCACCATATTTCAAAGATTTCTCCCTTAAAAGTTCCGGGTTTACAGGTCCCCCGACATCAAGAGTAACCGTGATAACTTCTGCTCCTTCTTTTTCTTTAAGAAAAGGTATGGCAACACTAGTATCAAGACCACCACTGAAAGCCAAGACTACCTTTTTTTGCTCCATAATACTTTTCTCCAGCGAAGTAAACACTATCCTTAATCATGTTTTTAAAGCTTTCTTTCGAAAAAGCGCATTATCTATAAATCATTCAACATTCTCTTTTTTTTAGATTTTCTAGAAGAACCATCGCTTCCTCAATCCATGATGGTTTCTTCCCTCCCTCTTTTTCTTCCCTTTCATCTAAATTCATTGTATATTCTAAAACCTTTAAAGCCTCTTTTTTCCTATTCATTTTGCCCAAAGCTGAAGCCATTACAAACAATGCTTCGCCGAACTCAAAAAACTCCATCTTCTCTTGAGCAAAAAGTTCATCACCAAGCAATGTAGCTTTTTTAGCACAACGCAAAACTTCCTTTAAATCCCCTATTTTTTCATAAATATTTGCACAGCAAAGAAACGATTTAAAAGCAAAAAGTAGTTCGCGATTTCGCAAAAAACATTCTCCAGCTTTGTCAAAAAAGGCAACAGCGTCTTCTAATCTTCCTTCTGCTTCCATTTTTTTAGCAACTTCAAAAACACTAAAACAATCATTTTTTTCAGTCGTCAAAAAAAACAACGCTCACAAGAAAATCCATAATTTAAATTCGATAAGAAAATCTTACAATAAAAAGTAAAAAAATAATTTCTTTTCCATTTTTAGTAAAGACTTACTTTTTTCTATTTTTCTTCTTTTTCTAATCTTTCTATAAGTATATTTTTTAAATTGCCAAGCTTTCCAAGCTTTAAAAAGGGTATCATCTCTATGGTTTCAGGTATATGGCCGTCGATTATTGCCTCACAAGCCATGATGAGCCTTTTATTGTTCTTCTTATCGTTAAGTAAAACGCTT
>JGI24422J19971_10001844_pt1 | contig 13029 bp, 11 predicted proteins | sample DeeMarSWOR152_54_FD_19971 | JGI IMG/M metagenome (IMG submission 19971) | reverse complement strand
ACTTTGACGGGTCTATTCTCAGAGCTTCGATGGCTGAGAGGGTGTCACCTCCTCCCACGAGGGAGAAGCCCTTGGAAGCGGCTACCGCTTCAAAAACCGTCTTCGTTCCCTTTTGGAAGTTCTTATCCTCGTAGACTCCTGGGGGTCCCTTCAATATTATTGCGTTGGCTTTACGTACGATTTCCCCGTACCTCGTAGCAGTCTCTGTCCCTATATCCATGATCATGGCGTCCACTGGAAGATTACCCACGAGCATTTCCTTCCTGTGACCTCCTACGTTTGCTGCCACGTCTAAGGGAACGCCTATCTTCGCACCGTAGTTCCTCACTGTTTCTTTTGCTTGCTCTAGTATGCTCAAGAAGTTCTTTCTCTCCATGAAATCCTCAGTAGGTTTTCCAAGTGTGTGGCCCTCCGCTACGAGGAAGATCTGTCCTAGAACTCCGCAGGACAATACTTTCTCTACAGCTTCGGGTTTAGTGGCTAGAACGTGTTGCGCTATGCTGAGGCAGTCATCGGGTTTCGCTCCACCCAGCAAGAAGACATTGCCTCCCCTTGGGTCCCAAACCTTGTCCACCGAGGTTAGTTCGCGTTCCATCACTCTACCGGCTGCTGATGGAAGAACTTTGGTGAAGCCGACGATTGAAGCATGAGATCTGTGAGATACAGAGAAGGCGTCATTCACAAATATATCTGCCAGAGGCGCCAACCTCTTGACTAGTTGTCCCTCCTCGTGTTCCTCGGGCGATAGCTTTCTCGTCTCTTCGTCCAGCAGCCTCACGTTGTTCAGAAGAATGATCTCTCCGTTCCTCATCGCCTTGATTGTTCGCTGAGCCTCCTCACCTATCACGTCTGCCACAAAANTCACCTTCTTTCCCACGTGTTTACTCAGTAGTTGACTATGTTGTTCGAGAGAGGTGAAGTCTGGGTCTCCCTTTCTTCCCTGATGACCCATCACCACTACTTTAGCTCCTTTGTCCGACAGCTCCCTGATGGTCTCAGCGTGCGCCTTTATCCTCTCGGAGTCCGAGATCTCCTTTGTCCCCTCGTCATAGGGAGAGTTTACATCTACTCTGAGCAGAACGGTCTTTCCCTCAAAATTGAAGTCGTCCATCGTAAGATACTTCTTTGCCAAATGTACTCACATCCTCCTCTAGCTAAGCGCGACAACAACAATAAAAGAATGTTGCTGAGGATGACCCCGCTGGACCTGCGTCGGGAGTAGGTATGGGTCGAGGTACGCAGTTCAGCTGACTTCTGACCTCCGCCTAGACAAGGCTTGAACGTGCACGTGTTCGTTGATGCAGCTAGAACAAATCCGAACGTTTCTGGCACTGGCGTCAACTACAGTCGAAAGTATTCACTCGACATCAAACTGATTGATCAAATGGTTTTGACGCGAGTTCGTTCGATCCACCTTCATACGCGAAGCTTAAATACACAATAACGGGGGTCTTGCATTGGAGAAACACAGCACGGGTGGTGGAGGGTTCTCTCGGGCGCACCAGCGCTCGCGCCTCTGACTTCGTTAGGGTCGACCACCCGTCAATAAACAACCCATTCTCTTTTTGAACAATTCTTACGTGAGCCTTATCTCGTCTGCAATTTCATCCAAGGATATGTATAGATCAGCGGTCGTCTTCAATTCCCTTCCTATCCCTACGGTGAAGGCAGCTACTTCTACCCTCTTACCCAGACGTTGGATCTCCTCAACGGCTCCAATCAGATCGTTGTCTCCACTTACCACAATTGCTGTGTCGTATGTGTTTTGGAATGCTAGAGCCAGCATGTCTGTCACCAACGTCACGTCAACTCCTTTTTCGACATGAGTATAGACTTTCTCGCTGCAGTAGGGGCATTGATACTCACGTCTCCTCAGCGGCGAGGTCTTTACGTTGATCCCGGAATGCCGCAGTGCGTCAAAGAACTGAATCTGCCCCTTGTTGGGAGGGACTCCATGAGGCCCATAGAAATATGGCCTAACAAGCTTTCGTCCAGCAACTAATCTTTCTATTAGCTTTCCATAGTGTACCTTGAAGCCTCGAGAAAACTTCGGGGCCGTATGAAATATGTTTGATCCATCGATGAATATGGCAACTCTCTCCTCAGACACAGTTACCCCTCGCCTTATACAGCTACAAACACAACTCTTGAGAAAACGATATTTAAGCGTGTTACGCAGATGGATTGAACGGATGGTCTATGGGGATCTTTAACGTCCCGATTGAGGGGGCAGGAGATGCTTTCNAGGGTTGAGGGCTCTTTGTGCCTTCTAATTCGGGGCTTTGGAGGGGAGATTCTATTGGAGGTCTATCAGGGTCTCACTCCGCAGAGTATTGCGGTCAGTAGTGATGATGCGGTCAGNTCAGCTGTCGTTCCTGGGTTCAGTTCATTGCCAGCTGTACGTAGCTCTTCATCAAACGCCTTTAGTTCCCGTTGTCCGTTGAGAGTTAAGAGTCCTCCTGCTTTCAGCACTTGGGACGCCCTCGACGACACTCTACGTGCTTCCTTCAAACCTATCTTCGTGGCGTGACGAATATCCTTCGTAAACCGTGTTCCAACCTTTCGTGCGATGAATGTATCTGGGACTCTATCCAGAATTGTAAGAAACGTGTGAACTGTGGCTGTGTTCACCTCGCCTGTGTCTCTATAGGTTTTGATGAAGGTAGGGCACCCAATCTCGAAAGTGACGTGCATGTCGCTTGTCCATTCTCCTGCTATGTTATCCCACTCGGCTGAGGTCTTCATGACTGCAAAAAGGGTGATTCCCTCTTTGGCTATCCTTGATTCAGCGTTCTTCTCGTTTAGGCTGGGAGCCATCAAGCTCTCTAATTCTCCTAAGCCAGCAGGTTTCGCAAGCCGGATTGCTCTGTAGACATCCAACGTGTCTTTTGTTGTGGTCGCGCGCACCACCTTCGCAACGTTCTTTCTAAGGGAGCGGATTGTCAGCTTGCCAGATGATGCAAACGTGAGACCCGCTGATGCTGCCAGAGGGATGAACAGTAACGATACGCCTAGGTGTGTATTGCCTCCTCTGTGCCACGAACGAACATCGGAGACGGCCTTCTTGATGCAGTTCCCTAAACCCAGTTCTTCCATTGATATCTTACCTGAAGCCTCCAGAACTCCGCGTTTGGCTGCTCGTCTCACTGCTGGACCAAGCGCGATTGATCCTGCTAAGAATTGTTCGAACCTAGTATCGGCGAAATCAGCNACTCTATGGACGTTTCCCGGCTTTGGCCAGCCACTCACTTCTAGGGCGCCTGCCAGTTGAGCCGCCCGCATCACTTCGTCTGGGAAACTCCGCAACCGTATCTGCATCCGTTCCTCGCCGTTTCAAGTTCTGTCATCTACCGCGATAGAATGGTCATTTATCCTTTTTGTGCCTCCCGTCTGTTTCTTGGTGTTCCTGACGAACATGCAATAAACGGGTTGTACGAAACCTTTGACGATTCGTTCTTGAAGCTTTGTGTAATGGTGAGGGGGTGGTATTGTATAGATAAAACCTAAAGCATCGGTGTAACTATGTGGGCTAGGCTTGGACCTTAGAGATGACTGCCCATGACGAACACAAGGAAAGCTTAAACAAGACCCTCGATGGAGGAGCAAGAGGGAAGCGCGCTAGCACCGACCTTTGAAACACCTGAAAGAAGTGTTGCGGTGTGGGTGAGTGGACGAAGTTTAAGCGGGTTATGGCTGCGGTTCAGTTGCGTGAAGCTGACCGCGTCCCCGTGGTTCCGCAGATAACCTACACCACTGCGCATATTGGTGGAGTGAATTTCTTAGATGGATTAAAAGATCCTCAGACCATGGCGCGATTGCTGGCCACAGGTTTCCGGTTAGCTGGATATGATGGGGTTTATGTCGGTTGGGAGTCCTCTTTCGACCTTGTAGCAGAAGCTATGGGATGTAAACTAGAGTTCAAGCCGGACGAGATACCGGTAGTGAGAGAAAGAGTCGTCAAGAACAAGGAAGACGTGAAGCTGTTGCGGGCAGTAGACCCTGAGAGCAGCGGCAGGATTCCGATTCACCTTAAGGCCATTCAGCTCGTGAGAAAACAGATTGGAACTAGCGTCCCTATTTTCAGATATGTGCCAGGCCCATTAACCTTAGCTGGCGCACTCATAGGGCCAGAGAAAATGTTGATGAGTCTCATTAGGGATCCTTCTTTCATCCGCCAGGCCTTGGAACCCGCAACCGAGTCCACCGTTAGATTTGCTGCTGCCGCTGTCAAGTATGGGTCTGATATCATCGTCGTCGCTGATCCCATAGCTTCTACTACTGTGATCTCACCGCGAATGTTTAAGGAGTTTGCTTACCCTTCGTTGTGTCAAGTAGTAGAAAGAGTATTGGAGGTTGGAGGTATACCGTCTCTGCACATTTGTGGAAAGACAGAGTCCATACTTGAGGAGATGACGCGTACGGGGAGCAAGATACTGGAGTTAGACCACTCGGTAGACCTTGCAGTAGCAAAGGCTAACATCGGCACGCGAGTTTGCATCCAAGGTAACTTGAATCCAACCGGTGTCTTGCTAACAGGTGACTCAAAAGATGTCGAGGCAGAGTCACGAATATGTATCGAAAAGGCTTCGAAGCACGGAGGGTTCATACTTAGTTCTGGCTGTGAAGTACCACTACGCGCGTCCCTGCAAAACATCAAGGCTATGGTCTCTGCTGCTGAGAAGTTTGGTGTTTATGGAGATGCCTAGGAATTTCATGAGAATGAAGGAGAGTGAACTGTTCAGTGAGATTCGTCGAGCTGTGATCGGCTACGATGAGAAGACAGCCGTAGAAACTGTGAAGAAGACAGTGGAACTCGGAATGAGCCCCAAGCGAGTGTTGGAGGAGGCATTAATACCTGGCATACGGGAGGTCGGCACCCTCTTTGCTCAGGAGAGAATCTTCATACCGGAAGTCATGCTCAGCGCAGAAGTCTTCAGCTTAGCCATGAAAATAGTCAAGCCTGCAATCCTTAGCAAGGGAGAAGAGGTGGAGAACCTTGGAACCGTTTTGATAGGAACTGTTGCGGGTGACGTCCATGACTTGGGGAAGAGCTTGGTAGCCACCTTGCTTACAGCCGCGGGGNTCGAGGTGTTCGACCTGGGAATAGATGTCTCGACCGAACTGTTTGTTAAAAAAGTGAGAGAGCTAAACCCAGATGTTCTGGCACTAAGCGCTCTTATGAGCACGACTATGCTTGAACAACGCGAGGTGATAAAAAGTCTGAAAAAGCAAGGACTGCGAGACAAAGTCAGAGTAATTGTTGGCGGCGCTCCAGTCACGAATGATTGGTCCACTCAAATCGGAGCCGATGGATGTGCTCCTAATGCTCATGAAGCTGTTGAGTTAGTTAAGAGAATTTTAAGAGAACGCTAACTGTGAATAAATATGGATGAGCATGGTGTAAAGAATAGGCCCAATCTGAGGTTGCTGTCGAATGAGGTCATAGAGCGAATCCATGAGTCCTCTATTCGGTTGCTTGCGGACATAGGAGTAACAGTAGAAAGCCGTGAAGCTTTGGATATCCTAAGAGAAGGAGGTGCCAAGATCGACGAAGTGAAGAGAAACGTAAAGATTCCTTCATCTTTGATCGACGAGACATTGAGCAAGGCTCCTCATAGATTAACCATCTACAGCCGCGATAGAAGACATGACCTCAACCTTGCAGGAGACAACGTTTATTTTAACCCTGGATCAGCGGCTATATCCATCCTTGATTATAGCAAGGCTTCACCAAGACCTCCCGCTCTCAAGGACGTAAAGGACTTCGCTGTTGTTGTGGATTCATTGAAAAATATTCATGCCCAAAGCACAGCACTAGTGCCAATGGATATGCCAGAGACTATGAGGGACAGGATTCGTCTCTACGTTGTTCTGAAGTACTCGACGAAGCCTATCGTAACCGGGGCCTTTACTGTTGATGGAATTTCAGACATGAAACGTATGCTTGACATTGTTTCAGATAGCGGCTCAAAGAAGGCGGGGGCTATGGCTATTTTCGATGTTTGTCCGTCACCTCCCTTGAAGTGGAGTCGCCTAGCTGCCAAGAATGTGATTGACTGTGCTGAAGCGGGTCTGCCCGTTGAGCTGGTCTCTATGCCCCAGATCTCGGCGACAGCACCAGCCACTCTCGCTGGGTGCCTAGTGCAACATAACGCCGAGGTGCTTTCAGGAATAGCGTTGGCTCAATTAGCATATCCCGGAACGCCAGTTATCTATGGGGGCTCTCCCGCGCTATTCGATCCGCGATACGGTACATCAGTAATGGGTTCTCCAGAAGTGTTACTTTTGTCCTGTGGATACGTAGATATGGCTAAACACTATGGACTACCCAGCCACGCCTACCTCGGTATGAGCGACGCCAAAGTGATTGATTACCAAGCTGGTTTCGAAAGCGCACTCGGGGCTTTGATGGGAGCTTTGAAAGGGATAAACATCATTTCTGGCGCAGGTATGATCGAGTTTGAGTCTTGTCAAAGTTTGGAGAAACTGGTGCTTGATGATGAGATATGTGGTTACGTACATAGGGTTGCCACAGGCATTGACGTGACTGAGGAGACTCTAGCCAACCAAATCTTTCAAGAGTCTGTGGCAAAGGGACATTTCCTTTCACAGAAGCATACAGTCAGGTGGCTAAGAAGAGAGCAATACATACCAAGTGAGTTGGTTGACCGCAGGGATAGGAGCATGTGGAGAGCTCTCGGTAGGCCTGATGCCCTGAAACGAGCACGGACACGAGTGCAACAAATACTCTCCGACCATCAACCGGAACCTCTAGAGCCCGACATCGAGAAAGAACTCACCCGTTTTGCCGTTTCGATCTGTAAATCACATGGAGTCCCCCGCCTGACACTCTAAGGTTTCTATACGCGCGGTCGTGCTGCATTCTTGTCCGCAGATAGTTTTCTCCTTGTCCTCGACGTTCCAGTCGTGTCGTAAGAGCGCGTATCTGCATTCAATGCTACCAGTAGGTACTTCAACACAAATGCTGATCCCAAAGGTTTAAACCCACCGTTGTCTCGCATGGTACCGTGAGATCGTTAGTAACGAAGCTCAGCGCGGCCTTTCTTCTGGGCTTTCTTTGTCTAACGCCCCTGTTCAGAGTACGTGGAAAAGGATTGTTTGTAGATCAACTAGAGCTCTCGGACTTGGAAGTAGAGGTCGTGACTTGGATCCAACCTCATACTGCACGGCCCCTCGCACGGTACGACGTGAAAGCAGAAGTAATTATGGAAGGCATGTTGATTGAGAAATCTACGGTAACCGATGACGATGGAAAAGCCTTCATACCAGCCTTGGTTTGGCTCGGGGCAAAGCTGAACATCTCCGTTGAACCCGAGAATGAGATGCTGAACCCCGGAAGTGATTACTACCGTGAATTCCTCAAGAGTCAGGGAGTCGACTATGTGGACAGGTCCAATGAGTCAGTAAAGAACTCAGTGCCGGTTGAAAAGAAAAAGATTGCTTTGACCGTCGACAAGATCAGCCCCAACCTACCCTTTAAGGTTAGAGTGGATTACACGGCTGTCACCGCGGTTATCACGGATGCTCTTGGAAGACCCCTACCAGGGGCTTGGGTGGCTTTGGTGGATGTTTCAACCGGACTCCTCGCCGGATGGTCGTACACAAATTGGTCTGGACACACCTCACTGATTAATGTTCCAGTCTCAGAGGGAGAAGATGGAGAGTACTCAGTCCAGGCTCATTATCTTGGAGAAGGATTACAGGGAAAACCTGTCTGGCCATTCGGGGCTTATGGCGTTTGGCCGTGCATATATGATTCGCGGCTAGACGAACAGCTAAACAAGTCCATCACAGTTTATGGTCTTTATGGAAGACATTTGAATATCACTACCCATGTCTATAAAACAGAGCTGAACTTCTTCTACGGGCGACGAATACCGATAGATGTCTCAGTAGTTATTCATCCAAAGCATCTCCGAATCGAGAATGTACGTGCTACTCAAGGAACTGTCGGGATAGAGAGGCTTCCCAGAGGACTTTACGGTGTCACCGCGAAGTGGGCTGACATCGTAGTTGGCTCGGACAACGTGAACGTCACCAAAGTAGGAGGCGGTCTGTTCGTCTTTGAGATGAATGTGGCAGTGTATGACCTGAACCTAACGATAAAGGATGCGGCAAATACTCACACAGTTCCAGATGTAGAGTGTGAAATACATGATCCGCTTGGAAGGATCACTTATGTTGAGGCCCCCAGCGGGAGGCTGATAGTTCAAACACTTCCGAAGGGATACTATACATTAACATTTAATTGGATTTCACCCTACACAGGTGAAAGGATAGACATCGCTAGCTTCGCAGGGAACATATCATACTTAGCGTCAAACACGGAAATCTACACAAACACATACGATGTTTCCTTTGCCGTGAGAGATGGAAATGGAAGGCCGGTGAGCGGAGTTACAGTCATGGTGGGAAGGAGAACAAATCCAACCAACCCAATGGGCGAGGCCGTATTCACCCTCGTTCCCGCTGGAGAGTACGAGGTGACGGTCTCGAAGGAACATATAGTCCTAGAAAAAAGGACAATTACCATACATTTCTCTTTCAGGAATTTCTCTTTTACCCTATCGAACTTGCTGGATTTGAATGTGAAGGTAGTGGACCAAGAGGGTCGGCCAATTGATTCAGTCGTAGTCATGCTTAGGAAAGGTGACGAGATTGTCGCCTCCTCCAACACCAACCAGCAAGGCTTGGCAACGTTAAGCCAGATGGTTGTAGACAACTACACTGTCGAAGCGACCTATGATCAGTTCACCGGAAAGCTTCTGGTAATGGCGCAGGAGTTCCAGAAGTCAACTCCAATTGTAATAGAGTTGCCCTTGAGTCAGGGAACAGTCTCCACTACACAAACAACCACGATGGAAGGCGGACTCCTGGGTGGAACCTTGGTCATCATTGCTGTGGTTGTAGTAGCATTGGCGCTCATCGCATTCGTCGTCTCACAACGGCTGAAGCGTACGGCTGCACCATAGATAGCTCGGGTCAAGCGAGAAATGGGCGGTGGGGATGCACCACATTTGGTGAAGATTGTATAGCTGGGCCTTGCCACACATCACCAGATTTATTAGTTGCTCAAGGACTGATAGAAGCCTAGGACATGAGAGTAAAAGTGGTTCCTGCAGTGGGTGGGGGAGAGCCGCTTGAGCTTGAAGTGGCGCCTACAGCTACTGCGGCAGCCGTCAAGGCGAAGGTGTGCAGTATCAAACGTCTACCTGAGGATGTGACACGGCTAACCTACAGAGGACGAGCACTGAAGGAGACGGAGACCCTGTCAGAGATTGGTGTAGAGGATGGAGACAGGTTAGTTCTCCTCACTCGAACCGGCGGCGCGGCTTTACTTAGATGATCTCTACGGCCGATAAGTCTCGAATACCTCCACAACAAACCCTCAGCGACTGATCAGACATTACGATCGATCGACCGCTTACTGTGGTGGGTTCTTGAGACGACCTCTGAGAACGTGATCGATCCGTCTCCTCCGTTGATGATAATAGAGGCGCTGCACTTCCCACCTGTAAATTTGGGGCGTGACTCACAATAATGTGTAACTGCCTCGGCATTTATCTCTCGCCAACTAATTGAACTGGTTTCTATTGATCGATCTGTTCAATGAGCAGAGAGGTTCTCTTATGTTGCTTGTCGGAAGAATGTTCATTCTAATCGGCTTATGACTGAACTGTGATCCTGCCTATGTTTTCTTGACCCTAGGTTTCAATATCTCGGTCATTCTCGTCCTAAGCTTTTCTCCCTTCAGGTTCTTCTTCGACAGAGAGTCGAGTTGTCGTATTACTCTCTTTTCTCCGAGGAGGGTAAGCCATTTCTGGAAGTCTCCTCTGTCAAGGTGAAACTCGAGAGATTGAGTGTTTACCTTTTCGACACAGTTCACGAACTCAGGGAGATTCGTGGCGAGGAATTCGGTGGGCATGTCAGTTCCATGATAGAAATGGAAGCCTTTTTCCGGGGGGACTGTCTTCCGTTTTTTCACCGTACAGCTCACTTTCATTAAGCCGCTGATAAGCCTCTACATAAGCTTTACTTATGTTACTCTTTGACTCCGAGCAATGTCTCCTGTTCTCCACCGTTGAGCCCGTCCGCAAACCTCGTCCACAGATCCTTCAGATGGAATCGAAGGCATCGGACTTCGATCATTGAGCTTCGAGATACAAATCTAAGACTCTTTGAGGGAACGGTGAAGAGTTATCTGTATACGAAGGGTTTTTATCTGTTTCATGTAGTGGAGGTGAGCATTACCATCGTGAGCGTGGAATTGATGAAACTCCTTGAGCTCTCTTGGGAGTTCTATCCTTCATTGGTCGGCGGGCTCGGAACCTACGCATCCGAGATATGTCGTCAATTTGTAAAGTTGGGCACAGATGTCACGGTGTTGACGATCAACAAAGGTGACCTGAAGAAGAGAGAGATCTGGCAGGGAATCGACATTCATCGACCTATAATAGTGAACACCGAGGACTTCTTTGGCAGCATAATTTCTGAGGAGGTGAGGGAGTGGGGAGGAAGGGGCATTGAGTTCTTTTCGAATATAATTGCTTACAACATCTTGTCTGCAAGTAAGGTAGCGAATGATTTGGTTCGTATTGAAGGGATGGAGTTCGATGTGATCGTGGCCCATGACTGGCTCTCAATAGCTGGCGGGCTAAGCCTCAAGCGGGAACTGAACCTCCCTCTGGTTTTTCATATTCATTCTACTGAGCGAGGAAGAAGCCTTGGAAACCCATCGCGAACTGTGGAGCAACTGGAGTTAATTGGGGCACAGAGAGCTGACTTGATTGTTACTGTGTCTCAAGCTATGAAAGGAGAGATGTCGACGATAGGTTTTCCCTCAGAGAAGATCAAAGTAATCTACAACGGTGTGGATGAGAGGAAGTACAGGTCCTCCAATGTTTCTACAAAAAGAGTGAAGGAGATTAGAGAGCTGTACGGTGTTGAAGAGGAGGAGTTCATGATACTCTTCATCGGCCGCCTGGTCGCTGTCAAAGGGGTCGACAAGCTGGTTCAATCCATGAGTTACGTGAAGTCCAAGTTTCCCAATGCCAAGCTTTTGGTTATTGGATTAGGGGCTCTACAGGAACACTTGAGAAACTTAGTTCATCAGTACTCACTGGACAAAGAAGTGGATCTGAGATACGAGTTCATAAGCGAGAAGGAAAGGCTGGAGCACTACGCGGCTTGCGATGTCGCGGTGTTTCCCAGCCTCTACGAGCCATTTGGCATAGTTGCCTTAGAAGCGATGAGCATGGAGAAGCCCGTTGTTGTGGGCGCGCGAGGCACAAGCGGTCTCAGGGAGATCGTAATTCCGAATGGAGAGAAGCAGTGTGGCTACCATGTTAATCCATATGACCCTGCGGACATAGCATGGGGGATCAACAGCTTGCTGGTCGACAGAGAGAATATGGAGCGCTTGGGAGACAATGGGCGAAGCCGTGTTCTCGAGAAATTCACGTGGAATGGGATAGCAACCGAGACATTACATGCCTATCAAGAACTCCTTCAATCTAGTTGACAGTGTTCGACGAGGTGCAACAACGAAAACAGCGTTTTGCTTGTGCGTGTGAAGGGAAAGCGTGAGGCGATCGATCGATTAAGGTCAACCCCTGCGGCGGCCTCAACTCGGATTCATTCGATCGATCGAACCAGAGATGGAACAGTTCGGGTGGCGAGTAGATGAGTGGAAAAGAAATAATAGTGGCGATGTGTTAGTAGCTGAAGAGGAGACGTTGAAGACAGCTGATCAGGTGAAAAAGGAGATAGCTAGGAGATACAGCGTCGACCCTGATGGATGGCAAGTTCTGTACGGCAGAAAACCGGGTGGGATTAGCGATCTCATGGTAGTCCATGGCTCTGACATGTGGATGATAAAAGAGAATCCTGTAAATCCCCGCCGATCGATTGGATTGGGAGCGAAGGGACATCTGAGGGAAGGCGAAGAGATTAAGACTTTCTCTCCATATTCATTTGGCCTCAGACCGCTGCCGAGAGAACAAATGGAGGAACTCATGCTACGGCTGGTGAGCGGAAAAAGCACACGGAAAATGATGAGAGCGATAATGATGACTAGACCATCGTCTCCAAAAGACATAACAAGTCCCGTGGTTATGCAGGGGCCAGTCGTCTATTCAGAGAGGCCAATTGAACTGATTAGCGAAACTCACAGGGAACTCAGTGAGAAATTGGATGAAGAGCTGGAGAAACTTCTCTACAAAAAATATCCAAGCCGGATGGGCATGTATCGATAGCAAGCGCAGGAGTGCTGAAGAAGTCTTCATCTACCACATTACGTAGGCGAGGCTGTCTTAATGAATGAGGACACAGCGAAAATACGTTCTTCACAAAACGACCCAAGTTGAATTACACAGCGTAGCGACAGTGGTGAAAGTATCTGTCAAGCCCATCTTTGGATAAGCTTCTTTGGCTGGCCGTCGTCATCTTGGATGAGTCAGTTTCTATCGAGCGTTCACATCAGCGTTGATCCTCTCTAAAAGAACGTGGTTATGGCAAAAGACCATCACCTTCTTCACCTCCTTTTGAGCTAAAGCAACCTCTCTGATTGCTAAAGCAATGCTATAGACTACTGGGCTGTAGGGTGTGCTGCATACAAAATCCATCTTCAGCACCCCTCCTCGGTCTCATTCACACCTGTGATTAACCTCATAGCTCCAAGAAATAGCTCTGTGATAGGATCAACCGTCTTCTCGATCTTCTCCCGGACAGCAGCTTCGATAGAGAACTGGACCACTTCTCTCAAAAGCGAAATAAGTATAAGTTTTTATTACGCGCGGAGAGTGAAACTCACTGCAAGCTTGCACGAAGGCGGAACCGACCTTGAATAGAGCCTCATCAATCCTACTCGCGGTGACGCTGGTTCTCGTGTTGACCTCAATCTTAAGCGCCCGCGTGGCTCAAGCGTCCGTCGTTCAGAGTACGCCCACCAGCATATCTAGGCTCGTCTCCGTCTCGAACTACGGTCTCACGTTCATCACGGATGAGATT
>JGI24422J19971_10001843_pt1 | contig 13032 bp, 10 predicted proteins | sample DeeMarSWOR152_54_FD_19971 | JGI IMG/M metagenome (IMG submission 19971) | reverse complement strand
TCAAGACCTGACCCCCTTTTATCAGCCATCCAAGCCATAACGGTTTCGCGGAGCCAGTCCTCAAGTCCCCTGACCATGTAAAATTTGGGAAAGAGAAGATCGTCATCCGGTGGGATCAGGCCTTCGGCGACGGCAATCTTTGCCAAGGCGGTGTACGGATAGATACGAATGCCCAGGGTTATTTTTAAGGCATCCAGGTTTAAGGAATCTGCAAAGGCAAAGCTCTCTTCGACCGATTCCTTCGTCTCACCAGGTCCACCGAGCAGTAAAAAACCCATTTGCCGGATTCCATTATCCGCCAGCATCTCGGAAGTTTCGCGCACCTCATGAGTGGTAAATTTCTTATTTATGTTCCGCAGGATTCGATCGCAACCGCTTTCGAATCCCAGGCTGGCCTCCTTACAACCAGCCCTCGCCATGCCCTTAATCAAATCTTCGGTGACCTTCCCGGGGTAAAGGATTGACCGCCAAGATGCTTGCAATTCCTCTGCTATCAAACGCTGGCAAAGTTCTCGAGCATAGGAGGAAGGGATGTTGAAGATATTGTCGACAAAGTAGAAACATCGGAATCCAGCCTCGACATGCCGAGCGATTCCCTCAACAGCAGCCCCTGGAGACCGTTTTCTGAGGGTGTGGCCTTCGATGGTTGGCGTAGAACAATAACTGCAGTTCATAGGACACCCCCGTCTGGTCTGAAACGGCATCCAGAGTTCGTGGTCATCGGGAGCTGAACGGTACCACAGGTGAGGATCAGGGAGGGGGAGCGTATCCAGGTCTTCCGTGAATTCCCTTTTCGCCTGGAGGCCACGCCGCGGCAGATAAAGGCCAGGCAGCTCCGAGAGGTCGGCCCCCTGCTGGATTCGATCTAATAAGGCCGGGAACACTGTCTCTCCCTCCCCCTGGATTCCCATATCCGCCCCCAAATACGCTAGGGCAGCCCCCGGGAAGATGCTGTAGCCAGCACCCCCTACGATGATGGCGGCGTCTGAAAGATTTCTACAATCCATTACTACTTCTTTGACCTGATCTAACAGGAATCTCGGGTTTTCCATGTCTTGGTCATCGATGTTTCTCACCGAGATACCGACAATATCCGGATGAAATCCTTCAATCGCCTCCTCGATAACCGGTTGGGTATTCTCCTCAATCATCAGGTCAACCAGCTTTACATCATGCCCGGCGTATCTCGTTGCCACGGCAACGCAGTTCAAACCAAGGGGCATTGGAAGTATATTGATCCGTTCGGTGTTAGCCGAGATGAAGAGCACCCTCATGGCCTTTGCCCCTGAATTCCTTCAGTTTATCACCCAATGCCTGATCCCCTGTCCTCAGTCTAGCCATTTGTAAGGTTTTTGCAAGAAGCCTTACACAATCTCAAGACTAAAGGCCCAACCCTCCTATCCTCAATAGGATGAGAAAGAATTTTGCTGAGGCGGTGAAAAATTTTCACAACCTGGAACTGAGGATGCGACTGAGGATTTGAGGGGCAGAAAAGAGGAGAATAGAAGGGGTGAAATTACCCGTTTCACGGGAAGGGATGAGATTTATTCACCGTGGTCAAAAACGTCCCATCTTGTCAAACGCATAAAGCAAAGTGTTGACCCCATTATGCTCCAAAAGAGGTCCCTCCACTTACTTCTTCTTGAAGAGGTCTTCCAAGAGTTCCAGAGCCCTCTTCTCAGTGTCTTTCCGCTCTCCTTTTTTCGTACCCTCTTCCTTTATGATGTCCTTAAGGAGTTTCGAGGCCTCCTTTTTCAAAGCTTCGTCTTTCACTATCCCGCTGAGGTCGGGCCGGAATTGGAGATTCGAGAGGGACCCGGAAATCACGATCGGTACCATCACACTGTATCCCGGCTTGGTGTCGCCCTTCTTCTTCAAGGAGGCCACAAATTTTGGTTCTATCCTGTAATCGATTATTTCCCTTGCGAGGTCCACGTTGCCCTTTCCCACAACTTTGAGGAGGGACGAATCCAGATAGGTGGCCGGATTGTTAAGGAGGCCGTTTTTGATGGTAAAATTGCCTTTCAGATCCGAGAACTCTGTTCTGGATGTTTCCCTCCCAGCGAGCCCCAGCACAGTTCCCACGCTTCGGATCATCTGGGCAATGTCGAGTCCCATAATAGCACCATCGGTAAAAGCGAACTCCCCGGATCCATTGAGCGATTTTCTGATCTCCCCTGCTTCTGTACCCTTCGCCGAGATGTCGAGCCGAAAATTCATAACTCCATCAAGCTTATCCGTGTACCCTAGATCTTTAAGGAGGGGACCAGCCTGTACCCTTTCCAGACGCTGGGCGGTTTTGATTGTTGGCGTATCGTCTTGGACATTCAAGGTGACGTTGCCTAAAAGGGAACCCTTATAGAGGTTCATGGAAATGGGGTCCACCTTGATGATTCCATTCCTCGCGGTAACATTGACCTTCACATCGGACATCGTGGCCCCGGAGACCTTCAGTCGTCCGATTCCAACCGTCCCATCCGCCACGAGCTTCCGAAGGGGCGTGTAGTCGGGTTTCGTGCCCCGGCTCTTTTTGGGAGCGGTCCCACCAGTCCGTGGTTGCTCCTTTTCTTTGCCTTTAGCTGGTGGAGGGAGGTATCGGTCCAGGTCAATGCCATCGAGAGCGACCCTAAACGAGAGAACCGGTTTCTCAAACTGTTTAGCGTCAAGGCCAAAAGTCAGGTTAGAATCATCCAGCTTAAGAAGCCCATCCTTGAGTGTGACGGCCTTGGGTGTGCCGGCGACGCTTACTTTCAGAGACATTTCCTTGAGCGTGTCCGGATCCCTCGTCTTCTTCGAAATGTCTACCTCCATCGCCTTAGCGAGCTTCCGGGGGGAAAACGGCTGGACTTCCATCGTCATATTGAATCGGGCCTGCCGGTTGAGGTCGGCCACGAAACCCTGGAGTCTGGCCACAATGGTATCCAATGCCCTGGCCTTGAGCAGGATTGGAACTTCCCCCTCTCCTGGAGACTTCCCGAGGGGGCCAACTTTCCCTTCGATTTCTAAAGGTTTCCCGTTGAGACGCGTAGAGAGCTCAAGGCCGATGGGTTGATCGAGGGAAATGCGGTCGAGGGCCAAGTTGACCTGGGTGAGGCGCTGTTGGGTGCCCTTCTGGTGATCGATCCATACAAGCTCACCCGAGGTGATAGCGAACTCCCCGACCATGAGGGTTTTGATGCCGAAGGAGGCGGATTTTTCCGGCGCCGGTCTCTTTTCGGGCTTCCTCTGCTCCCGCGGTTTGGTGAGATCTTCCCAGTTTCCTCGACCGTCCTTGCTTTTTTCCAGCACGATCCTCGACCCCTTCAACACAAATCGCTTGACCTGAAGGTCCTTAAAAATCAGCGGAATTAATTTCACTCTGACCTCAAAATATTCCACTGAAACAAAGTCCTTTTCCCTAAATCCCTTGGAGTTGCCGAGATGCACGTCGGACAAGGACACCCCTGCCCAGGGAAAAAGGGTAAGGTCAATATTCCCCCCAATAGAGAAGGGCCTCCCCGTGGATTCGGTCACCATGCTTTCAATTCTCGGTTTGTACTTATTGATATCCACAAAACGGGGAACGATAAGGAGCAGAGCGATAATCAGAACGATCAGCACACCGACAATGATGCCAACCCATTTCAATACCCTTGCCATAGCTTTGCCTCCTCATTTTGCCGCTTATTTGAAGCTTAAAGTTTTACTTCAGGCTGTGTCAATGGTGACGGGCGCTATTTTCTACACCTGTGCTACGCAAATCGCCAGCGACCCTCACGAACAACGTAACACCCATCGGTATCTGGCTATTGCGAGCGACTGAAAAAACAAATCATCGAAACGACCTTTTTATTCGCTGACTGGCTCGAATATGAACAGGCCGAAAAATACGAGATGGATTACCAGCTGGATGTACCGTCGTTAAAAGGAAGGACAAAAAGAATGAATGGCGCACCTTCAAGGTGAGACCGATCAGGGGTATCAGGACGCGTTGCCACTACACATCGCTGAGCCATAGTTGGCGCTTCGCCTGACATCGCATAAACGAAATTACGGGGCCGAGATGATGATACCGGACCCCTGTCCTTCAAACGCGGCGAAAAGATCGTTTTTCCAGTGTCAAGGGCTGGCCACTATTCCCCTGCTAGAATTCCAGATCAATACTTCACGAGCGCTCTATATCAAGCAGAAAGTGACAAATGAAGATGTGACCCCTTTACCTCCCTTTACCCCTCTACTATCTCGTCGAGAACCGGCAATATATACTTCCGGAACAGTTCCGGGTTTTCGCTCATCGGAAAGTGACCGAGCCCCTCCATAATGATGACCTTGGAGCCCGGAATTTTCTTTCCGGTTCGCAGCGCATCCTCCGGAGTGCAGGAGAAATCATACTCCCCCGTCATAATGTAGACCGCGCAACGCGAGGTATCGATTCCGGCTACACGTTCGCGGAAGTCAGAATCGACTCGGTAGAAATAGAGATCCCCCTTGAACACGCCGGGCCCCCCCTGCATGTAACCCCATAGCGTCTCCCAACGATGCTCATCCGGACTACGGGATCCCATGTTACCGGAGACGAGTGCCGCGCAGACTTCACCGCCGTGAACGTCCGGACGATGCAGCCAATCAGTATCGTACCAGGGCTCCTGGTAGTCCGCGCTCTCAAGCCCGATCACTGCCCGCAGTTCATCGGCGTGCCGTAACGCCAGTTCGAGCACAATGCGTCCACCCATGGAACAGCCCATGACAACTGGCTGGTCTAGCTCCAAGGCTCGACACAAGGTCATTACAGTATTGGTATAGAGATGGGTCGTAAGGCGATATTCCCGATTTTCGAAGCCCACGGGTGGATTCGATTTGCCGTGCCAAGGAAGATCGAAGGCAATAACTCGATAGCGCCCAGTAACTGAGGAATCGTTCATCAGATGCCGATATTGACGAGCGTCCGACCCAGCAGTATGCAGGCAAACGAGCGGAATGCCCTGACCGGCCTCTTCGAAGTAAATGCGGTAGTTCGTCCCGTCAACTGGAAAACGTATGTATCTGCCAACGATGGGCTCTATCTCAGGCATTGTATTCCTCCGCAGCCAGCCGCCGAGGGGACTGCAGCAGGTCCTTGAAATATTGCAGGTTCTGCATAAACAGAAGCCAGTCACCGCTCACCTCAGCTTCACCGCTCTTGCTCATTCCGAAGATATCTTGATAGCCGGGCGGCGGATAACGCTCCCAAAACTTCTCCCAAGCTTCCGTCGAGGCACGAACCGCGATATCACACGACCGCATCAGGAAGGGTCCGCGTTCAACCGCCACTACGCGACCCTCCTTGATACCCACCCAGTACTCGTCATCCCCGACGACGATCTTAATTACAGCGGTTAAGAACCGTCCTCGGCGCACGAGGGCCTCATCATTGTTTACCAACTCCGGCAGTTTTTCGATCAAGATCACCCCAGTTTTTTCCATACGTAATGCAAAAATATTTAAGGAGCACACAACTGTACACGACTGGAGGAGGAGAGTCAATTCTTTTGCGGGGATTACAACCCGGTTAATATTTCTTGCTTTTCCGTGAAAAGTAGTATATACTTCATCCAAGTAACAATAGTTGTATAGAGCCTCTTTGGCAGCAAGACGAAAACCCGTAAAGAACTCTAGACAACTTCTTTACGGGTTTTTTTATTAACGCTTTACAAATTTCATTCTCAAAGGAGGAGGAACATGAATATTTATGTTGGGAATCTATCCTATGATGTGTCAACGGAAGATCTTCGTCAGGCTTTTGAGGCCCACGGCGAAGTAAGTTCTGTAAACCTCATTAAGGATAAATATAGCGGTCAATCACGGGGTTTTGGTTTCGTAGAAATGCCCGATAAGGCTGAAGCTCAAGCGGCAATTGAGAACCTCAACGGGAAGGACCTGCGCGGGCGGCAGATAACGGTAAGCGAGGCGCGTCCTCGCACGGAGCGTGGAGGACCCAGAGGGCAAGGTGGTGGCAGAGGGCGGTCAGGTTTTGGCGGTGGAAGACGATACTGATCTGGTTGTTTGCCGGCTCCTGAGCCGGACAACGAAAAGAGGTTAGAAACAATACCAAGTCTTTCCCCCATTTCTGCATGATGCAATCATTGCTTGCCCGCACGTCGCGTGAAATCGTGGAAATCATTGGTTTGACCTAAGAAAGGAAAAGGGTAACTCCCTTCAATATCGACCGAGTTGCCTGAGGATTGACGATGAAGTTTTCAGAATTAGATTTAAGGCCGGAAATTCTCAAGGCCCTGACGAACATGGGCTATCAGGATTTGACACCCATCCAGGAAAAGACCTTCTCTCCTATCCTGAACGGCAGGGATCTTATGGCCCGGGCAGAGACCGGCTCGGGCAAAACAGCAGCCTGCGGTATTCCACTAGTCCAGATGATCGATCCTTCGCTCAATGCCATCCAGGCCCTCATCCTGGTCCCTACCCGTGAACTAGCACTTCAATACGTGGAGGAGATCGATCGAATTTCGAGACATACAGATATCGTCCCCTTTGCCATCTTTGGCGGATTCTCGATGGAGATTCAAAAAGCAAAATTAAGGAACACGGTCCATATCCTCGTCGCAACACCTGGACGATTGATCGATTTCCTCTATAATACCACGTCGATTAAGCTCTCTTCTGTGCGCACGCTGATTCTGGATGAAGCGGACGAGATGCTGAAGATGGGTTTTCTTGAAGATATGGACTTCATCATGTCCTGTCTCATCCACGAGCACCAGACATTGTTTTTTGCAGCGACGATGCCCGAAGAGATCGATCGATTGGTCAGGGCCTATCTGAAAGAACCCGTCAGAGTGGAATTAAATAAGGAGCAGGTGGCCCCCCAGAGTCTTGTTCACCATTTTCAGTACACGGGGCGACGTAATCGGTTCAATGCCCTGATCCAATACCTGAAAAGAGAGAAGATTTCCCAGGCCATCATCTTTTGCAATTCACGACATCGCGGTGAGAAACTGATAAGGGATTTGAAGGCACAGTTTAAATCGATAGAGTATATCCATGGAGGCCTGGAGCAATCGAAACGAACATCGATCTTCAGGCGTTTCCGCCGAAATGAGATTACCTTCATGGTTGCCACGGACCTTGCCGGTCGCGGACTCGACTTCAGCCATGTCAGTCATGTGATCAATTATGACTACCCTTACGGCATGGAATCCTACACGAACAGGACGGGAAGGACCGGGAGAATGGGGCGGCCAGGCATTGCCATGACCTTTGTCACCGATGAGGAATTGAGGGTCTTAAAATCCCTGTTTACGATGAATCGTATTGATCCCGTGTGGCATGGCAGCATACCGAACCTCCAGGCTGCCTCCAAACATAACGGGAGACGAAATGGTAAAAAATACTTCAAAAAGCGGTCCCGGCCAGTACCTCAAAGTCAACCCCTCGGCTCCCCGGCCTGAAGGCCGCAACGTGCCCTCGGCGTGAGTTTGGGAATTCCCCGGGGCCAAGAAAGTCATAGTTATAGCCTCTTAATCCATATGTTCCACATGTTCCACTGCTTTTCTGACCGGATCCCTCCCCATCAGCACCATTGCAAAGTGCTCAAGGTTCTTATCCGTTTTGGCATCAACATCATGCCAGCGTGCAAGAAATTCCCCCTCAGTCAACCATGTCCTGCGGAATGATGAGGGGTCCTCAAAAACTATTATGTTCCCGCGGTGACCAATAACAACCACATAATGCCCGTCATCATAATCAACCTTCCAATCTTCAAGTGTCATATACCTCTCTGCCCATGCCTGCACGAGCACGATTACCGGGTATCCTTCATCGATAAAACGCTTCAGTTGCTCCAAAGAGACCCCAGTGGCAGCATAAACCTTAAAACCCTTTTTTTCTGCAACCGAAACCATATTATCAACGGAAGTTCCATCTTTATCCGTTCCTAACCCCTTCATTAATTCATCTTCGCGCATCTCAACGCCATAATATTCCATGACCGTTTGCAGTGCCTTCGCGCCACAATCAAAATCAAACGTTTGTCTCACAATTCGCAGGTCAATCATGTAACGGTCACCCATTTTCTGCGTAACGGGCCAAAAAGCAAGGTCCGACTCGCTGCTTCAGTCGGCCAAGGGACCCCCTTATCCTGAGCTATTTATTACAGTAATCTGGTCATTGAGCGTCCAGAAGTCATACAGGTATCCCAGGCCAAACACCCCGCCCGTTAACAGGTAAATAATCCCGGTGAACCACTTACCCATATACATTCGGTGAATGCCGAATAACCCGAGGAACGTGAGGAGAATCCATGCCACCGTATAATCGATGAGACCTGCACGGAACCTTAGATCCGCCTGCCGATCCATTGAAGGAATGAGAAACAGATCAATCAGCCACCCAACGCCGAGAAGCCCGAGGGTGAAGAAATATATAGTCCCCGAGATCGGCTTACCGAAATAGAAACGGTGAGAGCCGGTAAACCCAAAAATCCATAAGATGTATCCCATAGACTTAAGGTGCGTATCGTCAGTGTAATTCACCTGAATATCTCCCATGTGAGGAAGTAAAGTATGCAAAGCTATGACTGCAGAGCTACATCGCAGTCGCCTTGAGCCCCCTGCCGTTGTTTATACAGAAAAAATTCCGCCCAATCAAATAAAACCAGAATCGGTTTCGGTCAATTGCAGTAAAATCTGGATAAATTTTGAAGGCAGCGAGAAAAATTTTTACGGCCTGGAACGTAGGATGCGACTGAGGATTTGAGGGGGCAGGGGAGAGGAGAATAGAAGGGGTAAATCGGCTCATGAGGACCCTGGGCCGATTCCCCTTCCTGTTCCCTGTAGGTATCCCTCAAAGACTTTCCGAAAATGGTAGCCGTAAATCGAAAGGGACACACACAGGGGGAAGAGTCGCGGGCGTCGGAAGAGGGTCCAAAGGAGGGTCTTCCAATAATGAAAGCGCTCCTTACCCCGTATACCCAAGGCCCAGAGAGAGTGGAAGAACGCCTTAATGTGGCAGAATTGTATGGGCTGGCTCCTTATCTTTGACGGACGATAATTCCTCAGAAAAGTGATAAGACGTCTATGGAAATGGCGGGGGGAATAAATGCGAGTGACGATCTCCCTGTATCCTTCCACGAGGCGCTGGTAACCCATCTTGGGGATGAAGTTTATGGAAAAGTCAGTGTTGTCCCCCCGAGTCTCACCTATAATCCTGCCTTCTTGCTGGAGCCGTTCGTGGAGCCTTGTGCCTCTCAGGGCACTCAAAAGGCCTACCATAGCGGTGACTATCCCGCTTTGCTGGATGAAATTTATCTGCCTCTGAAAGATGGTCTGAGGATCACTATCGAAACCAACGATGAACCCCCCTGAGACCTGAAGACCGAATCTCTGCATTTTCTTGACCGCTGCCATCAGGTCCCTATGTTTATTCTGAACCTTGTGACACTCAGAGAGGCTCTCCTCTTCAGGGCTTTCGATCCCCACAAAAACCTCATCAAAGGCGGCCCTTACCATAAGCTCCATCAACTCCTCGTCATCTGCGAGGTTGACGGAGGCCTCGGTGAGGAAAGAGAAGGGATATTTCTTCTCTTGCATCCATTTTATGAGGGCGGGTAACAAATCTTCTTTTAACGTGCGGGGTTTCCCTATAAAGTTATCGTCTACGAAGAAGACCGTATCCCTCCACCCCCTCTGGTACAATCCCTCAAGCTCCGCGAGAACCTGAGTACTCGTCTTCGTTCGCGGCTTCTTCCCATTCAGGAGGGCGATGTTGCAGAAGTCACAATCAAAGGAACAGCCGCGGCAGTACTGAACGGACATGGCGGCATATTTCCGCATATCCAGAAGATCCCACTGGGGTATGGGAGAAGAGGTAATATCGGGCCACTCGGAGGAAGTATACATGGGTTTTCCCGTTCCCCTCTCCACGTCCTCGATAAAGGGAGGAAGGGTTGCCTCTGCCTCGTGAAGGACCAAATGATCAATGTCCGGAAACCCATCGGGCGAGATGGTGAAGAGGGGGCCGCCCGCAACGATCTTTTTGCCGAGGGCCTTAACCTTCCTGACGATTTCCGTGACCGATGGCCGCTGCACCGCCATGGCGCTTATGAAGACGTAATCAGCCCAGTCGATGTCCTCATTCCTCAGCACATCCACGTTCAGATCAATAAGTCTCCGCTCCCAAGTCCTGGGGAGAAGGGCCGCAACGGTCAGAAGCCCTAATGGTGGATAAGAAGCCTTCTTAGAGATGAACTTGAGTGCATGCCGAAAACTCCAAAAAGTATCCGGATAACGGGGGTAAACAAGCAGGATTTTCACGATTTCTCCATTTGTTTGACATTTTCGTTGAAATTTAGCACGCTAGTGCGATTTATACAAGTCTCATAGAGCAGGAGAATTTTGCCAGCTGCCTCTTAACAAGACCGACAGGCTAAGATTCTTAGTCTGACTCATGATTCACCCGCCTCATTGATTAGTAAAGACTTTATCATAAAAAAAGATACATTGCTCAGAAATCTTTGACCACGTACCCAAAGACTACTTCCCACTTCCAAAATCCTCGTTTTCATTTCTTACAATACATGAGAAAACCTCGAAGAGGAAAACTCGGGAACTCCGCTTTTAATAAACAACCCAAATGCAGACTTCTACCTATGCGGACCCGCTCATCATCGATCCATGTCAGATTTCAAGCGCAAACCAAGAGAAGGGGAAAGAAATCTTTCGGGCCCGCTGCCTTAGCTACTTCCCTCCATGGCATGTCTCTGGTAACACCTCCCTGCTTTGGGGGAAAGGAGAGCTCGGAGGAATTAATGGGGAAGAAATGCGGGTTACTTGGTTCGTTCTTCGATCGCAGAGATGGCCCGTTCTGCCATTATTCTCAAAGCAGAATAGGCCGGGGGATCGGGATTAGAATCATCAACGGGCTCCGCAGCCTCATCGCTCCATTCCTCGACCTTAGATCTGAGTGCGGCCAGGGCTTCAGTAGTGCCCCCGTTGGCCAATACAGCCAATGCCCCCATCATCAGCAGATGATTTTCCTTTCTGTTCACAATTTCCAACAGGCGCTCAGTCAATTTGGGGTCTTCGAGGGCATTGAGGACAGAGGGGACCTCTGATTTTCGTTTTACATCAAGCCGGTCATATTTTTCCCAAATTCGATCCCCTATCTCTGTCGGGCCGAATTTTACGAGGGTATGCGCAACGGTCAGGCGTCTCTGGGAATCGTGTGTACCGAGCCCAAAGGTGCTGAAGGTTCCCTTCTTAACTAATGCTAACAGCATGGCCTCAAAGAGCGGTATGGAATCAGTGTCGCGTAGTTCGACGATGTATCCGGCTGCCCTCCTCATGACCAGAGGATCAGGGCTCTTCATCAAGGCCTGCCTGATGTACGGCAAGGCATTTCTTCCCTCTTTTTCATAGATTTTCCTCAGGTCGGCCAATGGCCTATTGAAGCGTTCATCGCCCGAGCCATAGCCTGCAAAGCAGGCTTCACACGCCTCCACAGAGCATCCCAGCCCATGCCAGAACAAGGGAATCAGAAGGAAAACCCAGATATATCTCCTTTTTGTCACAGCTATCATCTTCCACCTTCCCGTAGTCATCACCAGGCGCTGTCCGCTACCCGGACTGCCCATCTGGAGATAAAACCCCGCCCCTTTGGGGGCAAGGGCAAAGGTTTGATAAGTACTCGTTTTGGGTTGAGGGGAATTTACTGAAACCGGAGGTGTATGTCAAGGAAAAAAGAGCACAAGACAGAGGGTAGTTTCTTGGGCCGGTCGGGAGACAGCCCGACACGAAGCCATAGCAATGGGATAACGGCAATCTCTTCTCATTGAGGTACAATGACGGTTGACTTTTCTTTCAATGTAATCTTTCATCCGGTTGACAAAACAATTCTTCCATCAGCGACCGTAATCAACGCAAAGGGGAGGAAAAGATGAATACGTTTTCTGGAAAAATTGCCCTGATCACGGGTGCCAGTCGTGGTATCGGCCGGGGGTGCGCAGTAGCACTGGCTGAGGCCGGCGCGGACATCGCCGTCAATTACCGCAGCCGTGAGGAGGCGGCCCTGGAAACCTGTTCCCTTATTAAAAGCCTCGGGAGGCGCGTAATCCCTGTCCAGGCTGATGTCTCAAAGTCATCAGATGTTGGCCGCATGATAAAAACCATAGAGCGGGAACTTGGTGTGGTGGACATACTGGTAAACAACGCCGGCGTCGCGACACGCCACCCTTTAGATGAAATGCGGGAGGAACATTGGGACGAAATAATCGCGATAAACCTCAAATCCGCTTTCCTGGTCACTCAAGCAGTGCTCCCCGGTATGCGCGCCCGCCGTTGGGGACGGATAATAAACATATCCTCGGGGGCAGCACAAATTGGCGGGGTCGTCGGTCCGCACTACGCCGCATCAAAGGCCGGAATCTTGGGATTAACCCATGGTTATGCTTCCCTCCTTATCAAAGAAGGAATTACCGCTAACGCCGTTGCCCCATCCCTCATCGAGACTGAGATGACCACCCATGATCTTCAGGTGAATCCGAACATTGTTCCCCTCGGTCGATTCGGCACTGTGGAGGAAGTCGCCGATGTTGTTGTGACTTTGGCGAGAAATGCTTATATTACCGGACAGACCATTTTCGTCAATGGCGGCCGATACATGACCTAGAAACGCAATAAACGGGGGTTTTACCCCATTATTCAAAGCGGGAGCGAGATGTCTTTGCCATGTAATTCTCATCCTCAGAATCTTATATTTCAAGAGCTATCATCCCTACACCCTTTCCTTACTCCCTTTGACGGCTAAATGCTGACAACTGTTGTGGATGGGGCGAAAAATCTCCACGATCTGAACTTTGCGAGGGATTTTGGGGATTAGGCTGGGAAAGGGGGGAAAATTGGCGGGTTACCAATTACCCATGGTCTTAAGAGTCCATCGAATCTATTCAACAATTCAACTACGTTCCACCCTTAAAAACTTATAATATCGGGATAGGGGGCACCTGCCGAACATTTAGCTGTGCAGGATGCCCGCCCCCCACAGATCCGGACGAGCGGATTT
>JGI24422J19971_10001841_pt1 | contig 13041 bp, 13 predicted proteins | sample DeeMarSWOR152_54_FD_19971 | JGI IMG/M metagenome (IMG submission 19971) | reverse complement strand
CATAATGTAGTTGCCGACGACAGTTTGGTGGAAAGAGTATCCAATTCTGACGCCATAATAGCTCTCGACTATTCGGTTTCGGCTAATGGTGGTTCCATTAGAATGGTTTGAAATAATGATCCCTTCCGCAGCATTTCTCTTGATGAGGTTTTCGTGGATTTCGTTGCCCTTTGAGGTCCAGTAGAGATGGATGCCCTTGTTGTTGGATTCAATAGTGTTGTGGGCGATGAAGTTGAAAGAGGCGTTGTTGAGGACGATGCCTCCAGGGTTGAAGTAGATGACGTTGTAGATTATCGAGTTGTGGTTGCTGAGGACTGCTTCTATGCCTCCATTGGTGCTGCAGTTGTGTACTGTGTTTGCGTGGGCTGAATTGTGGCTTCCACCGTTGAATGCAATCCCTCTGCTGCCCGTGAAACTAACGATGTTTTCAAAGACTTCGCAGTATTGAGAATCATCAACCTCTATGCCCATGTTTCCTCCACCACTGTGTGTAACCCCAAAGCCCACAAAGCTCACGTTGTTTGAGCCTATGTGGACGAGGGGCCCACCAAGCTCTAATCCACTACCGTTGATAATGGTGTACCTAGGGTTCTCACCAAGCAAGGTCAGTCTTTTATCCACGTTAACATTTTCATAGTAGACGCCGTTCTTCACATGAATTATGTCGCCAGGACTCGCTCCATCGATGGCGGCTTGGATCGTCGAGAAGTCAATGGGAACCACCCACTCGGTAGGTTCCGACTTGCTAACTTCCAAACAGAATGCAGCTCCCAACACGGTAAGCATTAATAATAGAGGAAGAACCTCAGCCCTCACTATTTTCTTCAATTGAACCTCACCAACGTGAATACATCTAATAGTGAAACAAACGGTCATAAAAGCTATTATGGAAATTACTTCTACTCAGAGCACCAACGCTTTTGCTTTCCACATGCCCGCGCCTCTGTGCACATGCATGCATAAATTTCTCAATGTCAGAGATTGGAGTAGGTGATAAGGAGATGGAAGTGAAGATTAAGTCTATAGGGATAATTCGTTCGCCTTACAAGAGCGTTAAGGAAATTCCACGGGATTATGGATCAACTATTGGCGAAGTGGTGGTTTTTGAAGAGTATGAGCAAGGGTTGCAGGATATTGAAGGATTTTCCCACCTTATGATTTTATGGGTTTTCCACAAATCAAAAGGGCATTCGCTACTCGTCAAACCCTTATACTATGCAGGGGTGCATGGAGTTTTTACCACAAGACATCCAAATAGACCAAACCCAATAGCGGTGACAGTTGTGGAATTGCTGGAAAGAAAGAGGAACACGTTGAAAATAAGGGGAATAGATGCTGCAGATAAGACTCCAGTCATAGACATAAAACCCTACACACTGCGCGACATGAAAGAGAACATCAAGACAGGATGGCTACACCATTAAGAGCTAATGCAAGCATGCCGAAACGGAAGCATGCATGCCCCTCAATGCGCTTGCACAAGTCACAAAGCTTTGGGAGTTCATTCGTGCATAGGAATAGGTGAGAATTCAACCTTCAACGAAACGTACGAAGAATATGCATGCTGCATGGCATGGGCGCATACAGGTCGTCTATCTTAAGCCTCTCAAGCTACTCCTTTCTTCCGATTGTCCACATATGTTTTTGCTCGAATTTTCTTCTTATGTGTGCAATGAACTCGTACAGAAGACTTACATTTTCTACAGTTGGTTACTATACCTGCTCTTAAGCTACACAACTAAATCTACCTCTTTGACAAGATTCGAAAAGACTCCAGTTACTGTAAGCCAAGCCTATACAATAAAAGAAAGCTCTTCAGCTATTGTCGTGCTTGCGCTCTTATAAAGGCATAGGTGAACACGCGCGCACGGAATTCTGGGATAATGGAATCCTGCCAAACTGTAATGCATGCATGCTTGACGGATGCAGCAGAGCGCGTATGCATTCGCAGCCGCAAACAATATTGAGGAGAAAAAAGAATGAAAAAGCCTGGACAATATCCAAAGGGCTTAGAATAGTCAAGTGCTGTTGATGCTTGAACAGGAGTGGAAAAGATGAATGACATGAAGGTCGGAATTGTTGGCGGAGGCCCTGGTGGACTTGGATGCGCGATGTCGCTAGCTCACAACGGTTTTGATGTTACTGTATTCGAGCAAGCAAGCGATGTTGGAGGAAGAAACGCATCAATTCGGCTAGGCGATTTCGCTTTTGACACTGGACCGACCTTCTTAAATATGAAATTCGTTTTGGACGAGCTCTTTCAACTTTGTGGACGCGATAGTTCGGACTATTTGAAGTTTAAGCTTCTTGATCCCATGTATCAGCTAAGCTTTGTAGACCGGGAAATATTGATGAGTAGCAATAAAGAAAGCATGAACAAGGAACTAGAAAGAGTTTTTCCGGGAAACATTCATGGGTTGGAAAAGTTCTACGTCAAGGAAAAGGCAAGATTCGAAAAGATCCTGCCGAACCTTCGAAGGGACTTCTCCAGATTGACTTCATTTATCTCACCCAAGGTCATAAGAGCGATACCCTACATCTTCGCTGGTGGGTCAATCTATGATAACCTTGGAAAATACTTCAAGGAAGAGAAGCTTCGAGTCTGCTTCACATTTCAGTCGAAATATTTGGGGATGTCTCCATGGGAATGCCCAGCCGCTTTCACTATGATTTCCTTCGTTGAACATGAATTTGGCGTCTATCACGTAATGGGCGGCTTGAGCCAATTGTCAAAGGCAATGGCCAAAGTTGTAATTGAAGAGGGCGGCAATTTAGAAACTGGAGCTAGAGTTGAGGAGCTGGTGACATCTGGTCGTAAGGTGACCGGTCTCAGGCTCCAGAGCGGCGAGGCTTATTCGTTTGATTACATCGTGGTAAATGCAGATTTTGGATACGCGTTCACAAAGTTGGTTGAGCCGGACAAGCTTAGAAAGTATTCTCAGCAAAACATTAGCAAGAAGAGATACTCTTGCTCAACCTTCATGCTTTACTTGGGTGTCAAGAAGCAATATTCGGCACCTCATCATAACATAGTTTTCTCACATGATTATCGTTCAAACATCAATGATATTGTGCAAGGTAGACTCTCTGATGATTTCTCGTTCTACGTACAGAACGCTTGCGTAACTGACAAAACGTTGGCTCCGCAGGGAAAGTCCACTGTTTATGTTCTGGTTCCTGTGCCTAACAACTTTTCCGAAATAGATTGGGGTGAGGAAAAGCCCGGTTTCAGAGGGAAGGTTCTTGATGCAATTGAGGCTAGAACATCCATGAAGGACATAAGCGACAAAATCGAGGTTGAGAGAATCATAACCCCAGAAGATTGGGAGAACGAATACAATGTCTACAAAGGAGCTACATTCAACCTGGCCCATAACATTCGTCAAATGCTATATTTCAGGCCACACAACAGGTTTGAAGAACTTCAAAATTGCTATTTGGTGGGAGGGGGAACTCATCCAGGAAGCGGTCTTCCAACGATATATCTTTCTTCAATTATATCAGCGGGACTGATCTCCAGACACGCGAAAATTGGCAGGTAATAGCTCAACCAGTCCGCTTTCGGTTTCTTGACAACCTAAGATAAACCGCAAGGTAAAGAGTGAGCAGTGAGAAGTTGAACATTAAGTCTTCAATCGGAATTGTAGTCACGCGTAGACCGCTTATTGCCTGATTCGAGTACTCTACAATTGGCAGTGAAGTGAGAAAGAAGTTGAAGACAAGGAAAAAAGCGAAGGTTGCAGCAATGTAATACCAGTAAAGCTTCGAAGAGAATATGTGGCCAACAACCTTGGGCGCAATTAGAATAGTCATTCCTACAGAAAGCAAAGCAAGAAAGGTGTATTCTTTGTTCAGGAAGAAAAAAGATAGAAACACAAAAACGATTCCGACTACAGGCTGCAACTTACCCGCTAGATGTATTTTTCCATCCTTCAAGAAGTACATCAAAGCTTCGTAGGTGAAAAGGCAACTAAACGGGACTGTGACAAAAAACAGGATCTCTTCAATGGGAAGACCCAGAAGTCTTGCTCCAACCANGTAGTCGGGGTTGAACGACCAGTGACCGCGGTACGTCGCCAGAACATCCCATGCAACAAAAACTGTGCCAACAGAGATGATGGAAAGGACAACTGACTTGATTCTTGATTGATAGTTGATCCGCTTTCTCTCGAAGGAAATGGCAAGTGGCAGAAAAAGGATTGCAAGGTTGATGTAAAGGTAAAGATACATAGGAAATGAACTAGTTGCCACTGATTAATTAACAAAACGCAAAGCTTAACGAAGTGTCCAAGCAAAATCATCTCTTTTCTCTAACTTTGGGCGCGCAGGTAATGCTTAAATATGACGCCTGTCATAACGAGAATGGATACTTAGAAAGCACTTCAGAAGNACATGATCTGAGAAGTTGAGTTCGAATTCGGAGGAACCAGTAGTTGCCTTACAGCTTTGTCTACGATCTAACGCGTCTCCCACAAAGCATAATCAAACAGTTATTGGAGTCTGCCTACAAAGCAAGGTTGCACAGGCTTCTTGGTGGCCACGCCAAGAGGCTTGTTAAGATGTTTAAGATTGACCAAGCTACAGGGTTAAACGTAACTGATGCCATAATGCTTGTTGAAGACCTCATTGAAGTGCAGATGGCAAACGCACTTCAGAGGAAAGAATTTGAGAAGACTCAGCGGAGAGCGTTGCTTCTTCCGCACTGCGCCAGAGCGCATATGGATAAACAGTGTAAGGCAGATTTCGACGCTGACATTCCCACATATATATGTCGAGCCTGTCAGGACAATTGCCTGATAAACAAGGCCACAAAGCTTGGAAAAGCAAAAGGCTACGACGTCTACGTTGTTCCAGGCGGCGCCTGTGCTGAAAAAATACTTAGGGACGGTAAACATGATGGGGTGGTCGGTGTAGCTTGCAGTATGGAATTGAAAATGGGTTTGGGTCCTTTAAAGAAGCTTGGCATACCAGGCCAAGGAGTTTTCCTAACTAAAAACGGCTGCGCCAGCACAGATCTCAATATGCACACTCTAGAAAGTGTATTATAGGTTCTTGCTGACTCTGCGTAGTCAGAGTACGTGATGGTGTGTGAATTTCGAGTCACGTGTGAACATATAACAAGCCGGATAGACCTATATGACAATATACGATTGGCTATATGCTCTGTTATACGTTGTCATTACTGTAGCGGTTTTCGTGGTTATGGAAGGAGTAGCATGGTTTCTTCACAGGTATGTAATGCATGGTTTTGGCTGGTTTATACACGAGGATCATCACCGTTTCACCCCAAGGAGTTTTCAGAAAAATGACGTTTTCGGCTTGTTCTTTGGGATTGTATCGTTCATTCTCATTTCGACGGGATTACTATCAGGGTTTGACTTGAAATTCGCCATCGGAATCGGCATAATGCTTTATGGCATGGGATATTTCCTGGTTCATGATGTCTTCTTCCACCGACGAATAAGAATAAGCTACCGCCCGAAAAGCAGATACATGAAGAGAGTTTTGAACGCACACGCCATCCACCACCAGAAAAGCACCGCACACGCCGGGGTGAACTTCGGATTCTTATATGCAAGCAGGAAACATGCCTCGCAGTAGCTCACATCCTATTTGAATCCATACATGCGCCGCATCTAGTTTTGCCCCAAGGGGGTTGAGGCCAGATATCAATCCAGATTCTTGGCGTTTTCGTGTACCATGCTCGTATTCGTGTTGACTTCATGAAGAATAGGGCTTCTAGAATAGAACTTCTAGACTAATATTCTATTTTGCGCAGATTCCTTAGTGTATTCGGCTCAGAAGTTGCTGCGTCCACGCCAGACTACGGTTCGTATTCTCTTCCGTAGTTATCACACAATAATATGATGTCGTAGATGTTTATGATTCCGTAGGGTTCTGCTATGTCGCAATATTCCCACCATCGGGCATTTGAAGGGGTGGAACCGTAGGCATCAATGAATATTATGGCATCGTAGATGTCTACCTTCCCATCGAAGTTTACATCGGCGGGATTCCACTGTGTCGCTGGCTCCCATTCGACAACTTCAAGGTAGTAAAAGCCCTCATAAAGGCTGGGTAAGACCACTCCATAGACGGTTACTACACAACCATGAGGAATTCCTAGTCCTCCTGATTTGGAAAGCCACACCCCTACAAGCGGAGCATCTCTGGCTTCTAGGAAATCTCGAAGCCCGTATATTGAGAAAAGGTCCAGACGAATTTTCCCAGTAGTATTAACAGGTGTCCATAGAAACTCTTCCAAATTGGCTGCCAAATAGGACAATTCAACATCAACATACTCAGCAGAGACTGAAGGAGTATTAAGCACAACCACCAAGGAACCTACAAGTATTAATGCAAGCCCCACTCCACTAACGAATCTCTTCACCTTCAACCCCAAATACACTGTGCCTTGGAGTCTATTATCACTTCCGGTTGCACGCGGGAGATATCTCCACAGCATGTGGAGAAGGACAGATACCTAAGCCTTGAAGTTCCGCCGATACCTTTCATGTGTGTATTACTGAGGAACTCTGCTTTCATTTGGCGTCTTCATCGGCGCGCCGCGCATATGCGCATAGCGAAGCGAGGCCCACGACAGTCAGCGAGATTCCATATCCGATCCACAATGGGGGGAGGTTGAACCGATGTATGGTAGTTGAATATCTCTCCAGGTCAAACAGAACAGTCCAGGTTCCCCACAAGTTGTTGGTAGTTGTGATTCTTCCTAACAATCGGGCGTTTGGAGAAGTTTCAACTTCACCAGCCAGGTAAATCAGGTTGGAGACACCTTGGTAGTGAGGTGGCCACCGCCCCGCTCCTATGTCCACGGAGACATTCGCAATAAACGGCGGGATCCTTCCTGAAGCGCTGTAGCGGGAGAGATTCTCTGGTGTTCTATCATAGTGATTCAGGGTTTTCGAGCCGAAATATGTTGGCGCATCTGAAGTCCAGTTTGAACTCCAAAAGTTGATTTCGATTTTATCACATTCGAACTCAACTATGTTGACATCAAGCTTGATGAGGAAAACGAAATGCACGACAAACATGTTTGACCTTTCTTCGACTGCTGCTTTGGGATAAACTGCAACTAATGTGATGTTGACCAGAGAGTCGGCATGAAAATGCATATGGGTCTCTCCGGCAACCGCAGCAACATTCATCTCTCTCCTCCTGTGGTTCAAGCTCCACAGTGCTAGAACGTAAGGTATTGTGACAGTAACTGACAATATCAGGGCAACGAGGACTCCCAAAAGGAGGAGTTTCTTAGCTCTCAACGAGAGTCAACAGATTCCTCAATTCTACTCTCATGAAAGCATATCCGCTCCCGCACATCGACGCCTCCTCGGTTCCCAAGCTTTCCTGCAGCATACAAGCATACGAGTAGACAGGGCTCTTCCGGTCCTTTAAAACTCCGTGGCGAATCCTGTCATACGACATAGTAATTAATGACTTTCTCGATTCTTTTTGGAATATCGTATTTAGCGGCAAGTTCTTTTATGTACTTCACCATCTCTGAGTGGGTGGAAGCGATATCTGTGATTGTAATGAGCCCCACAAGTTTCTCTGTTCTAATGACAGGTAGTTTCTTGACTCGTTTTTCAAACATCAGTTTGACGGCTTCTTCTAGACTCGTCTCGGGATCCACAACTGTCAAAGGCTTGGACATTACGTGCCCGACAAGTACTTCCTCTGGGTTGCGAGCATTAGCCACAACTCTTCTTAACACGTCACGTTCGGTGAGTATTCCAGCGAATTGTCCTTTCTCAAGCACAACTAAACAGCCTATCTCATGAGCATTCATACGTTCAACAGCCTTTCTCACGCTCACGCCTACGTCAACGGTCACTACATGGGTAACCATCACATCCTTCACCCTTAACACGATTCTCACTTCCGCAAAAGGCATTACGGCATACGTTATTTACAAGAGTTTTGTTTCGCCTTCATCGAGCCGAGGCTGCAATGATATGAGTGCTGCAGCAGTCAGAACTGCTTGCACACACAAGAATTGAAAATCTTAAATCGCAGTCGTGCATGATGCTTGATAGCGTATTATCATGTTAGAACTCTGAAGATGGGTGATATAGATGGCTCCAAAGCTAGGTAGAATTGAGAAACCCTCTGTGGAGAGGTTTCGCCGAGGTAGAAAGCTGTTTTGCGTGCCGTTGATACCCGAACTTCGAGGTGGAGACACCGAAAAAGGTTTGCAGGAGAGAGTTAGCCAGTACTGGAAGCAAGCGATTGAACAAGTAGACAACCTGGAGAAAGTTGGAAAGATTACGAGCATATACGTGGAATCCATCGCTTCGAGTGGAGATTCAGCGACTGAAGCGATGAAGCAAATGAGCGAGCAGTGTTACCGCCTAGTTGAAGCCAAGCGTGAGCATGGAGGAAGACTTGAAGTGGTGGAAAATCGAGAAACACTTGATGAATACATGGATTGGTCCATGTGTTTGTCCGTGGTTGGCAGAAGCCAAAAAGTAGTCAAGAAAGTTGTTGGCTTTCACGAGAAGGTGGCTAAGAAGAGACTCGAACAAATCGCGAAAAAGATAGATGGGACCTTGGAAGACGACGAGGCCGGGCTGCTGATAATGGCAGATGAAAGTAGAATCCAGCTTCAACAGCATCTGCCATCTGACATACAGATCTTCTTGGTTCATCCCCCCGCTTTCAATGACGTTCAAAGCTGGTTCAGAGAAGCCATGATGAGCCAGATCCGCAGAAAAAAGGAATAGCTTACAGGCTTTTGACGTATAGATAGTCTTCGAAGCTCTCGGCAAATCTCTGCGTGCTCATGCGTTGCGAAATTCTTTATGCTCTAGTCTGCATTCTTATCTAGTTGAATTGCATGTTTGCAGATGCTTTAGCCGAAGTTCCTGACTTCAAAGCTTTTTTCACCGTTGATGAGTTGAACAAAAGCTCTGAAGAGCTGGCTCGGAAAAACCCTTCAAAGGTCGAAATCTTTCAGATTGGCAATTCGCGAAAGGGAGAAGAAATAAGAGCGTTAAGAATAGGCAAAGGGAGAAACACTGCACTGCTTTTCGGATTTCCTCATCCCAACGAACCGATAGGAAGCATGACGCTTGAGTATCTCTCCTCGCGGCTAGTTGAAGACCGATCCCTAGACCAACTCGACTACACATGGTATATCATCAAGTGCGCAGATCCAGATGGAGCAAGACTGAATGAGAGATGGTTCAAGGGACCCTTCAGTCCACTTCATTATGCATTGAACTACTACAGGCCTCCGGGATATCAACAGATCGAGTGGACATTTCCAATAAAGTACAAAACGCTCGTCTGGGACAACCCTATTCCTGAAACCAGAGCTTTGATGAAAGTTATGGAGAACGTGAAGCCACAATTCATGTACAGCCTCCACAACTCTGGGTACGGCGGAGTCTACTTCTACGTTTCGTCACGCTGTAGACCATTATACTCAAAGTTTCAGAATCTTGCGAAGAACGAAGGGTTGCCTCTACACCTAGGCGAACCTGAAGCACCTTACATGAAGAAACTTGCAGAGGCAATATTCAAAATGCCAACCTCGGTTGAAAGATACGATTTTCTAGAGAAAAACTCTGAGAAAGACCCGGCTGAGATTATCAATTATGGAACTAGTAGCGATGACTATGCTCGAAGAGTTGCTGGAAGTTTCACTCTGGTTTGTGAAATGCCGTATTATTATGATTCGCGAATTGGGGACACCAGTGAATCAGACGTCATTAGAAAAGAAGCGATTCTACATGGCATTGAGCTAGCAGAAGAACGCCATTCTTTCGTCAAGAAGAACTATTCTAAAGCGAAGGCGAGCGTCGAGGATCGGGTTGACAAAAGACCATTCGTAGACGCTATTGAAGACTCCCTGAAACGTTTCCCAGATGTCATAAAAGCATGGAAGCGCTGGGCTAAAACCGATCCAAAAGTGAGACGAAAAGCCACAGTTGCTGAGAAATTCGATTCTTATGTTATCAGCAGATTCTACGACCTCTTGTCTCTGGGCATGCTCTATCGTTGCGTGAAAGGAACGCAAAACAAACAAATCGAGAAAGCAGTCCTAGAGCAGATTAAGACATGGAATGAAGAACTTGAAAGCCAACTAGCCTACAAGGTCATACCGATCAGAAGCTTGGTTAGAGTNCAGCTTGGAAGCGCCCTACTGACAGCTGATTACATTGGCAAGAAACGGTGACGCCGCATCCAAGCACTGCCAGCACTGAGCACAGTAGAAGCAGAACTGGCGCAGACAGAAAAAGATTACTCAGCATGTCCTTTCTCACGAATCGGCAACTCCTTTGGCAGCTGCTGGTAGATGTGACTTATGTGCATCAGATGTGAAGGATGCGAGGCTTCATCAGCTTCAATATGAACATAAACCATAAATCTCAGAATACCGGATAGACTAGTGGGGAAAATGGAGAAGCTAAGCAGAAGTATAATCTTATTTTTGATTCTTTTCCTCAGTTTTGCCAATGTCAGCATGCATTCATGCAGTTCAGGTTCCACAAAGTACCAAGTAGACCCTAGCCTCGNAATTCTTGGAGAGTCAGGTAGTGTGATAGGCACAGAGTTCACCGTGAATGTAACAGTGTCTGATGCCGTTGACCTCTCTGGATTCAGCATCGATTTTTCCTGGAACACAACCTACTTGCATTATGTGAGCCATACCGCAAAAGTTCCTGTTGAGACTTACCCTGACGGAGTCCTTCATGAGCCAATAATCGTCCTTGCTGACGACGTGGATGCCACTGCAGGTACGTATTGGCTTGCCGCTAGCACTTTGACTGGAGATCCATTCAATGGTAATGGCACAGTCTTTGAGATGACATTCAGAATCATAAATCAGCCATATCCTGATGAAGTTCCACCCCCTCCCAACAACTTTGTCAGCCTTCCGTTACTCCTCGATGAAACGTACGAGCCTTGTGAAGATGGAGAATTAAGACTATACGCCATCCCACCCACACATCCTCCGTACCCTATGTTGAAGGTGGTGCCAGAGACCTTCGGTGACAAACGCACCAATGAAACCTTCCCGGTAGACGCCTGGCTGATGGGAGGAGGCGGAGACGCCCTTGAACCTTTTTTCGATGTCAGCGGCGCTGAGATTTATTTGAATTTCAACTCTTCGCTAGTTGAAGCTGTAGAAGTCACTATTGATCCAGACGGCTGGTTTGCGTCCTTCTGGCCAACCGGCATAAACGAAATCATCCAAGAAATCAACAACACGGCTGGCACAGTTAGAGTAGTCTTCAACGCATCTGATGAAACGCACACGCCGGTATTTGGCATGGGATCAGTGCTCAGGGTTGAGTTCAAAGCAGTTTTCGAATCATCAGAGTGGCCACCGCTTTCATGTACGATAGGATTGAAGAACCCTCCACCTCGGCCCCTAGTCTGCGGGATGGAAACACAGGTCTATCTTGAAGGGTACCAGCACCCTGAGAGAGAGTACTGTCCATGGAACAACAGTGACTCAAGAGTTCCTTTACCTCATTCTGTGGAAAACGCAACTTATCTCGCTCGATATGAAGCAGGAGTCACCTTGACAATTCATTCACCAGGAGCATTGAATTACTCCAGAGAAACTGTCTGGCTGAATGTAACAGCCAACATCCCTGTGGAAGAATGGTGGTATTGCATCAATTCTGGAGGGAATCTCAGCTTCACGCCTAACTCTGCCATAAGCGTGGCTCAATGTATAAACAATCTAACAATCTACGCAAGTTCATATGAGATGATAGGCTTTGCAGCCATACAATTCTACGCCCTAAACGGAGACTTCGACGAAGACAGAGATGTCGACATCTACGACATCGTATTACTTGGAGGAACCTACGGCTCCCATCTAGACGATCCAGACTACCGACCTGAATACGACATGGAGCCGCCACCCTTCGGGGATGGAGACATAGACATATATGACGTTGTAATAGCAGCAGCAAACTATGGAAAAAGCTGCTAACCCGACGCGCATCTGCTCTTGTGTGCGAAGCACATGGTTAACATCGCGTGCATGGAAGGTTGACGCATTTGGTAAGCCCTGGTCCCTGGCTGGGAGTTGTCATGTTCACCCTGTGTGGAGGACCGATTGCCTGTGGCTACTTCTGTGGAAGACTCAGACGTCACGACATTGGCTTGCCTCTGGCATTTGTGCCCCTAATTTGCTTTCTTGCCATTTACCCCTTCATGTTTAATCTAGTTGGACTGGCAATCTTTGCTTTGTATTCCGTTCAGGCATTGATTGCTTGCGTAATTGGGTTTCGCTACAGACCCCTTTCGACGAAGGACAGGTTCGGAAAAAGAGAATGTTAGTGTGATGTCTGCACTATACGCGCAAGCAAGGTCTTCGAGTTCCTGGCGCCCCGCCGCCTGTGCGTGCCTGCCGCTGAAGGGCAAGCATTCGGCTTACATGCTTGGCTCGGACGCAAAAAGGTGGGAAACGCGGGAGACATAATTAAGGTTAGGTGGATTCAGGATATCTGGGCGTTCTTTCATAACGGGCTTTGCTTGTTATTGATTAAGTCAAATCTTAAGTCGCGGAAACCTACATTTGTTATTGGGGGAAGAGATGGATAGTTAGGGTGCTTCGCGATATGAGAAAGCTCAGTGGGAGGGAATTTCTGGCGATTGCAGCAGTTATTGTATCAGCCTCTACTGCTTTATGTGCCAGGCTTGGTGACCCGAGCGAGGGCATGATTATTAGGAGGTATCCGTTTTTTCCTACATTCCTCAGTGAGCAGTTTCTGTTCGCGCTTTTGGGATTCTTCGGCAGTCTGGTGTCGATGACAGTGTGGGCAACATGGTTGATACTGAAAGGTGAGTTGTGAGTAAGATGGTCAATAGCGATTGTAGATCCTTATTCTCAGTAGCCTGTCTTTTCTTTGATAGCTCGACAGAAAACGGAATCTCTAAACCTCTGAAAAAGACTGGGAAGAGCGGGCATGGGCTTAAGGGACTAAAGGATTGGGTCTGGACGTGGAAGAGCTGCTGTTCGCCTTCTTTCGTTCTCGAGACGCATTTCTCTGATGGGCT
>JGI24422J19971_10001840_pt1 | contig 13046 bp, 11 predicted proteins | sample DeeMarSWOR152_54_FD_19971 | JGI IMG/M metagenome (IMG submission 19971) | reverse complement strand
AAAAAATGATAAGAGAAATATCAGATCATTTCGCATGCTATTATGCGTGCACAGATATAAGGTAATGAATTAATTAAACATAAAAAATATATTAATTATATATTAAGTTTACAGTTATGAAAGGAATTCTTGTTCGAATAGGGATAGATTCAACACGTGGAAATTGGAATGCTCCTGTTGATCCTGAAACAAGAAAATTTATTTATGTGCCTATTCCAGCTTACGACCAGACTCCAGATGATTATGAGGAAATTATATTTTATTTGACTGAATTTTGTAAAAATTATGGTAAAGATTTATACAATGATTTAAGATTTCCAACAGCACTGGAAAATCAATATGCACATCTCGATCCTGATTTTGAGTATCTAACGTATGGTGATGTCGGGACTCGTCGAGGTTCAGGAATTACCACCATGGATGAAGGAGATCTAATCGCTTTCTATGGTGGTTTAAAACCGATAAAACCTAGTCAGCACAAATTAGTCTATGCGTTAATGGGATTATACATTATTGATGAAATTAACTGGGCATTGGATGTCCCGAAAGAACGATGGCATGAAAACGCACATACTCGTAAACAGAATATAAGTATGACTGACATAATCGTTCGAGCAAAACCCAATTTATCAGGTAGACTAGAGCGATGTATTCCCATAGGAGAATATAGAAATAGAGCTTATAGAGTTAGGAATGATCTTCTTACAGCTTGGGGAGGATTATCCGTTAAAAATGGATATATTCAGAGAAGCATAGTTCCCCCATCATTCCTTAAACCAGAACAATTCTATTCATGGTTCAAAGATCAAAATATTTCATTATTACAAGTGAATAATTATGAATAAAATAAAAATGTTTATTGTAACTCTACGTACTCCTGAAAGTATGAACGATAGGCGTTCAGATCCTTTTTGGGAATTTGGTAGTTTTGGATGCACTGGATGTCACAAAAAAGACTTGATGCGAATAATAAATGCGAAACAACTTCTTAATTCTAAACTTGCTTTTGCTCAAGCAGGAAATGAGGGAAGAAAATTAGTCTATATAACGCCAATTATTACAAATGTATATGAATTATATGATCCTATAAAAAAAGAAGAATTTTGTGAAGTCAAGTGGAAGCCAATAAGTATGCCCATTAAATATAAGTACGCGCCATTGTTAATCAATAAAAAAGGAGATACTAACTTTAATTTAATCAAAGAATACATCAGAGACATAAATAGTAATAAATGGTTAAGAAGATTTTATTATAAAATTAGAAATGATGTGCGTGCCAAACCTGCTTTATCATTACATAAAGAGATAGCTGGTGAATTAGAAGAATTATACACAAATATTAGAGAAGATGATTGCCAAGAAGTAATTGCCAATAACTATATTGAAGCTTTGCCTCGTCCAATAAATAAGGATTTTCTGAACACACGCATAGACACATACAAAAAAACAATAAATAAATTAAAAGTAAAAAAAAGTTATCAACATAATGAATGCAAAAATAAATAACAGTTTTAAAACGGACACAAGTTAAAAGTACCAGTTCAAAAGTTTATACAAAAGCTCATAGCGCCCCATTCGAATTGCTACTTTAACGTATTCCACAAAATCTAAACTTATCATCTCCTCCCTCCTTATTCAAATGTAAATACTTATCACCTGTATGAAACATTTTTTTAATTAATAATTTTCTATTAAAAAGATTTAATAGATAAGAACTTAAGCCTTTATCTTTTACTTTAAGAGAAATTATTTTATTTTAAACGATCGAAAATACAGTTAAGGATGAAAAGTTAAGTCATCTGGTTCTCTAAAACCTCTTTTCAAAAGTATATCTCTTTCTTTCAATAAACAACTTCTATTATGTTTAATGCATTGATCCCATTCTCCTCTTAGCCAAGCTAAACGACATTCATTACCAACATCAAAGAAAGGATCATCATAATTTTCAATATTAAGGTTTTCGACAGTATATTTTTTCATTTCACGTGACCATGCATTGAGTTCACATTTAAAATTAATTTTAAGATCGCAAGAATGATATAGAACACTTCTTTCAAATCTAGAGTTAAAAGCATATAAAGGTATTTTTAATTCTGGTAAAGTTTCTATTATTATATGTTTTAATTTATCTATTGATGAATGACCTTTTGCACAAAATATATTTAAATTATCTTTTGTAATATAACCAAAAATGACAGGAACTATTTTTTTATATTGTCTACTATCGTTATCTGAATATTGCCGATCAAAATCACCATCGGATTCGATGTCTATTATCGTTCCTTCGAACGCCTTATTGTTTATTTCGGTGTAATATTTAACCATAAAGCAACATTTATTGTTATAAATTAATAAATTTTTTCATACGCGTCAAGGAGATGGATTATAATGAATTTACTGTGCGCGCGCAATAACTTTTCAGTACAAAATTACTACACCAATCCTGAATTTATAGTCTTTATTTCTTTTTTTATATAATATATTATATAAAATATATAATAGAAGGAGCCATTAAGGCCGAAAAAACAACATATGTGTAAATCGTTTCATTATATATTATTTTTGAGCTTGCTTAGATGAGTCCGGGTTTTACAAGTGTAGCACATCATAAGGATACCCTGAATTCTATGTTCGTCAACTCCCTAGACACTTTGTCACGCAACGTAATAGACTACCTCGAGGCATCTCCGACCCCTATAAGGTCCGCCTCTCCTTGCGATGGGACAATGGCTACGATGTCCACGCTCCTGAAGAATGAATACAAAAGGTCCAATGTCTCTTGACACTGTTTCAAGCTGGGATTTTAAATCTGGACTCAGTCATATCTTAAAACAAATACAACTTTCTTAACGCTACGAGGTGAGATTCGAACCCTGCTCCTAATAAAGATAGAAACGTTTTGCTTTTTAACAAGCAATCTTTACAATAATTTTTCTAATATGAATATTGCAGCTTTTTTATCGAGAGGTTCGTTATTATTTCCGCATTTTGGAGAATATATACAAGATGGACATCCAGCTCCACATTTGCAGTCTTTAATTAATTTTAAAGTAGTCTCCATAAGTTCAGGAAGTAGACGGTATAATTTCTCAGATATCCCAATTCCTCCTTTAAATCCATCGTATATGAAGACTGACGGATTTCCCGTATCTGGGTGATAATCTATTGAAACACCTCCCAAATCCCTTCTGTCACACATAGCGTATAGAGGTGAAATTGCAATCATGGCGTGTTCAATCGCATGTATTCCGCCAGCTAAGTCTAACCCTTTTTTTTCCAAGTCTTTTACAATTTTTGGAGGTACTGTAAACCATAATCCTATTGAGGGAAATTCTAAGGGAGGCAGTTTGAGTGGTTTAACATCTATTGTTTTTTCATAGTTCATCAATCGATATTGAGTGTAATATTCTGTTACCTCTACTTTTCCTATCCCCGCCTGTATTTTTCCACCTCTCTCATCAATTGTTTCTACTAACGCTATATCTATATCTTTCAGCGGTTCGGTATAATAATCTACTTCCGTTTTCCGTACTTTTGCCTCTAGGTTTACTAAGTCTAGTTCATGAACTAGGTATCTTTCCCCTTGATGGAGTAAAATTGCGCCTTCATGTGCTTCTCTATAAGCTTTGGTTAGGTCTATGGTTTCAAGGATATTACCTTGATGGAAAACTTGTACTGTTTGATCTGAAATATTGTTAAGCTTTACATTCGCCACAGGCCTATTCCTCCTAGCATAGCTCCATCCAAGAGGGGTTTTCTTGATTATTCTTTGGTCACTGAGTAGATTGATTGCTGAATGATAAACTGAGGGAAAAAGGGCTTTGTCTTCGTCTATTAATGGAAGTTCTTTAGATGCACACATCAAATGGCCTAATAGAATGTAGGGGTTTTCTAGATCAATAATAGCATTTTCTGGATTTCGACTAAAGAAATCTTCGGGATGATTCATGAAATATTGATCTAAAGGATTTGGAAATGCTACGAAAAAAACAATGGAATCTTCATTTGATCTTCCAGCTCTTCCGGCTTGCTGCCAAGTAGATATTATTGTACCAGGATATCCGGATATAATTACGCAGTCTAAAGACCCTATATCAATCCCAAGCTCTAGTGCATTTGTGGAGGTTACTCCGCGCAGTTTTCCATTGCGTAATCCTTTCTCGATAGCTCTCCTCTCTTCCGGACGATAACCTGCTCTATACGATTCTACCGACGGAGCTAACTCCGAATGTGTTTCATAAAGATCCTGTTTGGACCAAATGGAGATAAGTTCCGCCATTTTTCTGGAGACTGTGAAACATAATGTCTGAAGCCCGTTTTGGAGACATTTGTTGAATAATGCTCTTGTCTCTTGATGTGTTGATCGGCGTGTTAATTCTTCATCAATTATCGGAGGATTCCATAGAACGAAATACTTTCGTCCAGTTTCAGAAGCATCTTCCGAGACGATTTTATACTCTTTTCCTGTGAGTTTTCTTGAATGTTCTTCAGGATTAGCAATGGTAGCTGAAGATAGAATAAACTGTGGATCTGAGCCATAAAATTTACAGACTCTTAGCAATCTCCTGATAAGCATGGCAACATTAGACCCAAAAACTCCACGGTATGTGTGGGACTCGTCGATTATGATGAATTTCAGATTTTCATAGAAACTTTTCCATAATTTGTGCCATGGAAGATACAGATGTAATCCATAAGGGTTAGTTAGAATTATCCTTGAGTTTCTTCGTATTTCGGGACGGGCTTCGCGAGGTGTGTCTCCATCATAAATATTCGGTTGAATGTTGATGCCTGTTTCCTGTTCCATTTCTATAAGAACTTTAAATTGATCATTTGTTAGGGCTTTCATCGGATAAATGTAAAGAGCTCTAGCCTTCAGGTCTTTTTTCAATGTCTCAAAGACGGGTAGATTGAATGCGAGTGATTTTCCAGATGCGGTAGGAGTTGAAATTACGACGTTTTCTCCTTCTCTGACAAGATTGATGAGGTCTGTTTGATGCCTGTAGAGTTTGATATTTTTTTTATCTAGGTAATTTTGAAGTTCTCGTGGTAGTGGCTTCTTTAAAATTCCAAATTCTCCTTCTTTTTTTGATAATATTTCGACATGCGCGATTTGATTTATGTATCCTTCCGTTTTTGTTAGTTCATCAATGAAAGGTTCCATTTGATTCATTCCTCGTTATTTTTTTCGTAAAGATGCCATCTTTCCCTGTAAGGTAAATGGCATCTCCGGAATTCTGGCCGATCTTCCTCTCCTGCACACGCGAATAGAGATTATAATTTTAATAAAGTATTGATTCTTCTTTTGGGTTCGTGGTCCTCCAAGAACCGGATCTCGAAATCGAAGGGCCTCCTCTCCGTCTCTTCGGTCAGCTCCTTATCCCTCGCGGCGAAGAGGGCCTTCAGGGATCTATTCTTCCCCGGGGAGAGGGTGAAGCAGTCAGACAGGGAGATCGACCCCTCAAACCCAAAGTCGGCGGCGGCCATCGATATGGCCCCGGCGAAAAGCTCGGCACCCCCAAGAGGCGCGTGCTCGACTTGTGATAGTGCCAAATAGGCCTTTATCCGTTAATGCAAAGTTTGAATAAAATCATAGTTTAAGATAAGTAAAGATGAAGCTTGAATACAGTTTTCAGCGTGAAACGATTGATCTCTCGGGCTTCTGGCATTTCAGGATAGATCCGGAGAATAAAGGCGAGAGCGAAAAATGGTATGAGGAACCACAAGTCTCGGAATGGGATGAGCTGTATACTCCAGCTTCTTGGAATGAGCAGGATTCCCGGTATACATGGTACATAGGTACGGCTTGGTATACCCGAGCGTTCTGGCTTCCAGAGGACTGGCGTTCTAAACTTACTCTCATCTTCTTTGATGGGGTAAACTACAAAGCAAAGGTCTGGGTCAACGGCATCTATCTGGGGGAGCATGAAGGAGGATTCACTCAATTCGCGTTCAGAGCAGAGAAGGCACTGAGATTCGGAGAGAGCAACCGAATAGTCGTAATGGTTGACAACACCTTGACTGGAAAGACGGTGCCTCCAGGTGCGGGGATGAACGCCACCTACTTTGACTTCTTCCACTATGGCGGGATCCATCGTGAAGCATACCTGCTCTCGGTGCCCAAGGTCCACTTCAAAGACGTAACGATAAGGACCGAGATCAAAGGAAAAGATGGGATACTCGACATCGACCTCGAGATCGTCAACGAGCTGGAGGAGGAATGCTCCTGCAACGTGACCATGCAGGTTATCGATGAAGACGAAGCAATCACGGAGGAGCGGACCAGCGTCACAATCGGACCCGGGGCTGAGAAGACAATCGCTCAACAAATTACCGTGGAGAACGCTGAGTTCTGGGGTCCAGAATCTCCTCGTCTGTACACTCTTAGAACAAAACTAGCCCATGACGATTCAAAAGGGGACGTGAAGGACACAAGGTTCGGGATAAGAACCGTGAAGGTCGAGGATGGCAAGATCCTGCTGAACGGGCGCCCGGTCTTCTTGAAGGGTTTCGGCCGACACGAAGACTTCCCGGTTCTCGGCAAGGCACTTCACGGCGCCGTTTTGAGGAAAGACTACGGTCTGATGATGTATATCGGGGCTAACTCCTTCAGGACCTCGCACTACCCATATTCAAGAACCCACTTGGATCTAGCGGACGAGAAAGGATTCTTGGTCATTCTGGAGACGCCTGCCGTAGGCCTGCGTGAGAATGTAGAACGTTTGGACGACCCTGAAATCGTTGAGAAGGTGTGTAGAATGACTCGGGAAATGATACAGAGAGACAAGAACCGGCCTTCGGTGATCATGTACAGCCTGTTTAACGAGCCGGGCAGCGGAAGAGAGGAATTCAGGAACATCTTGACGGCGGCGAAGGGAGAGGCGGGGAAGGCGGACCCCACGAGGCCAGTCACTTTCGCCTCATGCAGGCACCTGGATGACGTGGCTCTGGATCTGGTTGACGTCCTGTGCCACAACTTCTATTATGGATGGTACTCTAACTATGGAGACCTGGAGGCTGCCGCAAAAACTCTGAGCGAAACCCTAGACGAATTACATAGAAGATTCCCAGATAAGCCGATAATCATAACCGAGTTCGGCGCGGGAGCGATCGCTGGGGTTCACAGGCACCCCCCTGAGATGTGGTCCGAGGAGTATCAAGCGGAACTGATAAAGACCTATTGGGAGGTCTTACTTTCCAAGGACTACGTTTCCGGGGGACACATATGGAACTTTGCGGACTTCAGAGTTGGACAAAGCCCCAGAAGAACGACTATAAACCGTAAAGGAATCTTCACAAGAACCAGGGACCCGAAACTCGCCGTAAGAGTCGTCAAAAACTTGTTCACAAACACCCCAACGTACAGATAAGGTCGGACAAGTTTTACGCGCAAAGAATCGAGAATAGAATATTTAAACCTAAAAAAAGAAGGCTTAAAATTGGATCCTCATGTTCCCCTAGGAGCGCCTGAATCTGGTCGATTTCTTTCCTCATGTACTGTTTGCCCACTTGGATCTAAATTAAATCTAGTAATAGCTGGAAATAGGTCTTATTTTCTTCTAAAATTCCATATTTAATACTTATATTTTCGCGCGCGGAAGAGTTAAATTTATGAAACAATTATCTTCTGTTGGAGGTAACTCCTTGAGAAGGAACCTACGTAGCTTAATGACATTAACAATAACATTAATCACATGCCTCTCTCTGACATTCAACAACATCGGATATGCTATCACAAATGGTCAACCAGATGGAACAGCCCATCCATATGTTTGTATAATTCTAGCCAAAATTGGTGAAAACTGGTATTATGGTTCGGGAACTCTAATTTCGCCTACAATAATTCTAACGGCTGGGCACTTAACATATGGTGCCACTGATGTAAGCATTTTCTTCGATCCTGATCCAACTGTTAATCCCAATTGGCCTTTTGATGGATTAACTGGAACTCCTGTCACTCATCCAGAGTACTCAATTGGGGAGAGCCCTACTCTTCCTGATTGGATTTCACACGATGTAGGTGTCATAGTACTTGACATCCCTTACAATCTAGGTGTATATGGTGAATTACCAACTGAAGGCCTTGTCGATACGCTTCCTATGAAGTCAATGGTGCTTCAAGTTGGATATGGCGTTCAAGAAATGGCGTTATATGATGAGGCTCCACACGGTCCTCCAGACTGGGTCAATGAATTTGAGCGAATGTATGCTCCTGCACAGCTAATAACAAGTAAGCACAAGTGGGGGGATGAGTTCATAAAAACGACGGCCAACCCTGCGAAAGGTAAAGGCGGTACTGCCTTTGGAGATTCTGGTGGTCCGATTTTCATTGGAACTTCTGAGACAATTATCGGTGTTACATCGTGGGGTACAAATTATCCATGTGCAGGCGTGTCGTATGCGAGTCGAATCGATACAGCAGATGTTCTAGAGTTTATCAATTACTACCTATGATAGCTGACATATGTGAATTCTACCCATTTTTTATTTACACATTATCTGCGCGTGCAATCTCCCGGAATAAATTGAACTCTGGTCGAGCGTGCGACAAGATAAAAAGGGTCAAGCCCCCTTCCGGAACACCTCGACGGTGTGCTCGAGGTCGCTCTCCCCGAGCGCCCTGACGGTTGCGGCGAGGAGCCTACCGACGTTCTCAAGGTCGCTTAGGCTGACGACCTCGTTCGGGGAATGCATGTACCTGCTGGGTATCGAGACGAGACCGCAGATCGTGCCGCCCCTCAGGACCTGAAGCGCCCAGGCGTCGGTCCCGCTCTGCTCGGGGACGCCCCTCCTCTGGTACGGGATGTCGTTCTCTTCGGCCTCCCTCTCCATCATTCCCACAGGGCTTTGGTGAAGTTGGCGCCAACGCTTATGATGGGCCCCTTACCGAGCTGTATGCCCCCAACCCGGTTGGCATCGACCCCTGGCGCGACGGCGTTGGTGACGTCCGAGGCTATGGCGCACCACGGCTCCAGGTTGTAGCCCGAGACCGTGGCCCCCCTCTCGCCGATCTCCTCTTGGACCGTCGCGACAGCGTGGAGCTTGATCCCCTCCGGCGGCTCCCCGTAGAGCTCGTCGAGTGTCCTCATGAAGGCGGCCACGGCGCAAACGTCGTCGAACGCAGGTCCCATGACGAGATCCCCGTCCACCATCCTGGTCAGGGCGGAGTCGGGGGTAACGGGGCAGCCGACCCTGACGCCCATGCCCTTCGCCTCCTCCTCGTCCTTGGCGCCGAAGTCGATGCGCATGTCCTTCACGGGGACGGCCTTTTCCCTCTCGGACGACTCGGTTAGGTGCACCGGCTTAGGGCCTATGACACCCGTCACCTAGGAGTCGGGCTCGTCCCCGACCCAGATCCTCACCCGGGTGCTGTAGACAACCCTCGGGTCCCAGCCCCCGACGCGGCTGAATTTGGCGTACCCCTTCTCATCGATGTAGGTCACCATGAAGCCGAGCTGGTCGTAGTGGCCTGTGAGCATGACGGTTCGTTCTCCGCTGCCCAGAGTGCCTATAACGTTTCCGATGACGTCGACGGAGACGCTGTCGCAGTACTTCGAGTACTGGTCGACGATCCTACTCCGCCTCTGCTCCTCGAAGCCCGTCACGGCCGGTGCCTCCATCAGGTCCTTCAGCACCTCGTATATGTCTACGGTCAAATTTCTCACAACCCATTCAATGCGCGGAATAGCCTGTTAAGGGTTGCTGCTCCAGTGAGGGCGCCACACGGAATCTTTCATTACGAACTCCCATTACGTTAACGCGCGTGCGGAACACTTCACATTATTACAGCATGCTCGTCCCCAACCACACCGCCCTCTACTATTAGTTCAGCTCGCGCCCTTCAAACGCTCGAAGTGTAAGCTCCTAAACACCGTCCCCACAGGAGAAATCGGGAGCAATGCACGGTTCTCATTTACACATACTAGTTTGGGTGGTCTCTCTCATCCCACCACTCTTTGGAAGTATTTCAGAAAGTTCCCTCCCAGGATGCCCTCGATCTCCCTGTCCGAGTAGCCCCTGGAAACGAGGCCTCTCGTGACATTCGGCCAGTCCTGGAACGTCTCTATGCCTTCTACTTTGAGCCTTGGGTCGACGCCGTGCTCGGCCCTGAANCCCGCNNGTGCCGTACTTGGTGATGACATCCTTGCTCCACATCGATTCGTATATCAGGTCGCCCACCTCCTCGGGGTAGGGGCCCGACTGGTTCCCGTAGTCCAGCCCCACCCCAACGCGGTCCGAGCCTGCGACCTCGACCGCGTGGTCGATCTCGTCGAGGAGGTGTAGGATCGTCATCTCGTCCTTTGGATAGAAGAAGGGGACCGCGTAAATCCCCACGTACCCTCCCCTCTCGGCGATGGCCTTTATCTCCTCGTCGCTCTTCCCGCGGGGGTAGTCGTAGACGGCCCTGCATGCCGTGTGGGTCGCGGCCACGGGGGCATTCGATGCCTCGACGGCGTCCAGTGTTGTCCTGTAGCCGCAGTGACCGGTATCTACGACTATCTTCAGCTCGTTGAGCTTCTCCACGAGCTGCAGCCCCAGATAGCTCAGGCCGGCGACGTCCTGATACCTCTCCGTGGTGCCCACGCCGACGCTGTTTCCCATGTTGTACGTCAGCTGCACGATCCTGATCCCGAGATGGTGGAACAGCTCGAGGACCTCCATGTTGTCCTCGAGGTGGGCGGTGTCCTGGAAGCCCGGTATCATCGCCATCTTGCCCTCCTTCTTAGCCCTCACTATGTCATCTGCGCACACCGCCTTCGTCAGGGCCGCCGGGAACAGGTCGATCTTGTAGATCAGGTCGGCGAAACTCCTGGCAGCCCCCCTGAAGCTCTTGGATACGTCCTTCCACCGGTGCCCCACGGTGTGGTTCACGGCGGTCACGCCGGACCTCCTGATGTCCCCGACGTATCGCCGCCGGGTCTCCTCGTCCTCCGCCAGCATCTCGAGGATGAGCTCCCTCGTCCTCTCGTTGATCAACCACGAGGGCAGACCCGAACCGATCATTTTCCTCTTGAGCTCGTACACCCTTTCGTTCCAGACCGCCGGCCCCGACTGCAGGGTGTCTATTATTATAGAGCGCTCGTGGAGTTCCTCCGCCCTCTCCTCCTCGGAGGGGCTCAACTCGATTATCCTAGATCCCACCATCAAATTATTCCTCTTGAACGGATGACGTCTGCGCCCAACACCGCCAGAGCCACGGCGACCACGTAGACGGCCGGGGGCTTCACTACGACGAACATGTGGCCGATCAGGTAGCCCATGGCAGTCATGACGAAGCCGCCCAGCATCGTCCCGAAGGCCAGCATCATAAAAACGCGTCCTATTCTCGCCGAGGTCCCGAGCACGCCGTCATGCCTGTAGCTAAAGGTGAAGTGGCACAGGGTCGTGATCGTGGCAGCCACGATGATGATGTTGTTGACGCTGGTCAACGGGTCCGAGGATATCAGGCTCTTCGTGGTCAGCTGTCCCAGTATCTGGGGACCGACGACCCCCTTGACGGCGATGCCCGTGCCGATTCCGGCCAGGCACGCCAGGGGCCATCGGCTGATCCAGTTGATCGATCGAGGGCCGAGCCTAGTCCAGGACATGAAGCCAAGGATCGCGGCCACGGTGGTGGGCGTCAGCCACACGCCCTGCGACCAGGGCGTGAAGACCCGCTTGCCAAGGACGTCTATCCCGGTGTAGACAACGAATGCCAGCGTCAGGCCGACAGTCATGCTCTCTGCGACCCTGAAGAGGGGGTTCTGCTTGTACAGCACGCTCCAGGCCATCACGGCCAGCACTGCAAGCAGTATCTCCTCGATCATCGGCCGTTCACCCTCCTGCTGACGGACCAGAATGATACGACTAGGATCATGGCGACTATATAGAGGTGTATCATCGACTGGGCGTCTATGAATGAGGTGCCCATGCCTGGCTGCATCAGGAGCTTCTCGTACTCGGCCCCCCCGCGCTGCCCGTTAAGGTAGGCCATCACCATCCCCTTCTCTATGTAGGGCATGCAGAGGGGGATCCCGATGGCGATCATGTTCAGCAAGATCGGCTTCTTCAGGGGCTCCCACTGGCGAATGAACCTGTCTATCATCCCGCCGCTCGAGAAGCCGAGGACATCGAAGTCATCGGCGCCTTTGACATCCCGGAGCATCAGTATCTCGCCCGTGGGCGTCCCCTCGTGATCCGTCTCGACGGTCGACTGGAAATCGGTCACGACCCCGGCGAGAGCCGCCTCCCCTCCAGGGATCCACCCCAGATCGACGTAGTCCTCGCCGTAGGTCAACCCGCTCAGATCGATGTATTCGTCGAGTATTCTTCGGACTATGGATGCCCCCTGGGCGGACTCGGAGAAGACGATGAACTTCACGTGCCTCTCCCTGACGAGCTCGAAGATATGCTTGAACGTCGCGATCTCCCCGGGCCCCGTGTTGTACCAGATGGACAGGCCTATGCCGGTGCACCACATGACGGTCGACCCCTCGGGGATGCTCTCCACGGTGCTGAAGTACTTCGCAGTCGTCGGGCCTACAGGTATCGGCAGCCCCAGAGGGGCTATCATGGGTATGGCTATCGTTATGAATATCAGCAGGAAGATGACGCGATCCTGGTTGATCACGGAAATGGTCGACCCCTTCTTTTCGGACGTCAAATCAATCACCTCCCATGTACGACGTCTCGAGCCCTAGGAGCGACCGCACGAACGTCGCCAAAACGCCTATCGCCACCCCTATCACCACGCCGCGCATCACCCCCGTGTTCGGCACGTCGTTCAGCCACCCGCCGATGGTATGGAAACCCGGCCATATGGCCTCACCGACGGGGGCGTTGTACAGCATCAGCAGCACAGCGCACCCCATGAGTATCGCAGAGTGCAGGTTCCGTACACGCGAGCCCCTGAACAGCGCCGTGACCGTGTAGAAGCCGACGAATCCGAACATCAGTATCGTGAGGGGCTGGTAGACGTTCTCCAGCACCCACTGGTATCCGGGTTGGTGCAGGTAGGCCATCCCGAGGAAAGACGCGAAAGTCGCCATGAGTATAGCGCTGTAGGG
>JGI24422J19971_10001834_pt1 | contig 13075 bp, 12 predicted proteins | sample DeeMarSWOR152_54_FD_19971 | JGI IMG/M metagenome (IMG submission 19971) | reverse complement strand
CCCAACGATTGGGAGGTTGTCGTCGACAGCAGCGCTTTTCTCGGAGGGGTCGAGGATAAACACAGGCCGACACCTACTGCTGAAAAAAGGCCCACTCTCCACATCAAAGCCACAGCCATCCTGGGTGGGATAGATATAAAATAAAAGGGACTGATAGAGAGCATTTTTTTGGACTTCAGATTAAGGTTGCGAGGGGTGTGATCAAGGGCAAAAGAATCTCTTCTTTGAATCTGTTATTCCAGAGAATGAAGAAAACAGGGTCTTATATTCAGGTCTGAGCGGAAAGAATTGCCTCCCTAAGCCAAAACAAGAAAAGCCCTTTGCCTTTTCATTTTTGCCTATGCAGCTCTATGGGAGCTGAATCGCCGCCTTCAGATTCCCAGCGGCCCTTCATTGTATCCCCTTCAAAGGTCAGCACGAAATTAATCCTTGTGTACTCATACCCGTCAAAGACAATAAAGTTGGCTTTCAGCTCGTTTCCTTTGATCTCGAGATTTTCAAGTTCCGCTTCCTGGGCCATTCCCATCGAGTCAGTCACCGTTCCTCTGTATTCACCGTTGATTTTTTCGAGGACCAGGGTGACTTTATCCGGTTCAAAGGCATCGGGCACTTCTGTTTCACCGATCCAAGTGCCGCTCAGGTCGACCCGCTGGCACAACGAGATTCCGCTGGAAAAGATCAGAAGGAATACAGTTAAGGATAAGAAAGATACTGCTTTTTTCATGAACTCTCCTTTTTTTGTTTTCCCTTGGAGTGTATCGTTTTGATGGCAAAGATATTACAATACTTAAAATCTGCCTAGAGTTCAATTGGTCTTACTTTTGTTATACGTTTACGGAGCCTAAAAAGTTTCATTTTGCCCAGTGAAGCCGGTTTTTGAGGAGAATGTCGGTTTATACAAACAGGATAAGACTCCTCTTTCTCTTCGGGAGAAAGAGCGAGGAGAGCGATTGATGAGCCTGATATTGTCCAAAAAATAAGGATGAAAGAAAAATTATTTACTACCCGAGCTTGTGAAAGCTTTCCTCAGCTTGTCCACCAGCTTTTTAGCTTCTTCCAGCTCTTTGGCAGAGACTCTATTATCTATATGGCCCAAGTCAACATAGCTGTCGAAATACTTAATGGCGATTTTCAAGTAGCAGGCCGCATAGTTGTAGATGAAGGCTGGATGATCGTATGACTCGAAGGCAGCCTTGAATTCTTTAGCCGCATCTTCATAATTCTCCTCAAGGTACATTTTTTGAGCTTTTTTGAGGTGCTCGTAGGCCTTGGCTACTTCTTGTGATTTGAACGCGGAGACGGAAGGAGCATCCTCCCAGTTCTTAACGCTGAGTGTTCCCCATTTTATCTCGTCCTCGATGTCCTCGTCACCGGAGGGGACGATGACATATGCCCGGTAATAGAGAGTAAGAATGTCCTTATTCCCGACCAATACCTCCCAGGCCTCATCCGGGATATAGTAAGTGGCTTCACCTTTATCGTCGGTCTTGATTTCTTCTCCTCCGATCGTATTGTTCCCATAATAGCTGGAGAAGAAATTTTCATCTTTCTGACTTTCCTGATCGATGAGGATCTTTTTTTCTGTGGCCACTTCGACGACGATAACGACTCCAGGGTCTGCTCCGATGGAAAACTCAGGTGAATAGTCTGTGTCCAGGTAGTAAACATTCTTGTCTGGAGTGATAGTGACCGATGTCTCCTGGGAAGGTAAAGTTCTATGGAGGAAGAGTAAAACGATAATAAAGAATCCAACCATGAAGCAATTTCTTTTCATTCTCGCCTCCGTTATACAATCTTTTTTATTTGAAAACACTGAGCACAAGCCTGGAAATTCGTGGTAATAACGAATGGGCCCTTTCCGCTTCTTCTTACTGAACGAAATCCTGGTTGGATCTGATTGAGAAAAATTTGCCTTTCCGCTGCAAAGGTCGAATGAGCGTTCATACCCAGATTTCGGCTCATTCCATCGTCATGGATGTTAAAACATGATATCCAAGGATGTCAAGTTCAGTTCAAAATGGCTGAAGAAAGGCTCTGAAGACATAGAAAAGCCGAGAAGCATCAAAAATCAGCAAGACTTTTACTCTTATTGGAGGTATTGCTGACTGTGTGGCAATTTCCGTGGATATATCTTTATTTATGGTAGATGACGTTGACCTTGTCGTTTTGACTATGATAAGTTCACCGTGTGATCTCAGAAGTTTTCATCTAGTTTTGAGAGAGGGCGGTGAAAAATTCATAAGCCACCTTATCGCTTGAAATTTTGCTGGATACTTAACCTTGAAATTTCTTTGATTGAGGTGCTGCGATGGACGTAAGTCAAGCTATAAAGGAAAGGAGGGCTTTCCGCTCCTTGGCTCCTGTGGAGATTACCGAAGATCTGATCAAGGACCTGGCCGGGAGCGCGAGCCTGGCTCCATCCTGCTTCAACAACCAGCCGACGCGGTTCGTCTATGTCTATGACCCGGACATTCTGATGAAGATGAGGGAAGCTTTATCCCAGGGAAACAAGTGGGCTCACGCCGCTTCGATGATCATCGCTGTTTTCAGCAGGAAAGAGGATGACTGCATGATAAAGGACCGGGAGTATCACCAGTTCGACTGCGGGCTGGCCTCTGGCCTTCTCATCCTGAGAGCGACTGAGCTGGGGCTGGTGGCTCACCCGATTGCCGGCTTCAGCCCAAAAAAGACGAGGGAAATCCTGGGCATCCCAGAAGAGTATAAAGTCATAACCTTGATCATCGTGGGCAGGCATTCTGAGGAGATCAGCCCGACTCTTTCCGAGAAGCAGGTCGGATGGGAAAAGGAGAGACCGCAGAGGTTGCCTCTTGAGAAATTCGCCTTTTTCAATCATTATGGAGGAAAAGCCGGCTGAGAAATTTTTCTCAAAATGATCGAGCTGGCAACGAAGAAAGTGACATGCTTCAATTTTTGGTGAACCGCGAATGAAACGAGTCATAGTCACCGGTGCGACAGGTTTTATCGGGAAAGCCCTCTGCTTCCGTCTGGCAGAAGAAGGGTATGAAGTCGTTGCCCTCACCCGGAGCCTTGAGAAGGGGAAAAAACTTTTTGGAAACAAGGCAACCGTGGCCAGATGGGACGGCCAATCGGCTGAAAGCTGGCTGGACTTTGTGGATGGGGCATGGGGAATCGTCAACCTGGCAGGTGAGAATATCGGTTCCGGACGCTGGACTCCCCAGAAGAAACAGTCTATCCTCCAGAGCAGACTTGATGCCGGCCGGGCAGTCGTTGAGGCTGTAGAGTCAGTCGAGAAAAAACCTGAGGTCGTGATCCAGGCTTCGGCTGTTGGTTATTACGGCTCGCAGGCCGACGAACTCATCGATGAAAACTCGTCTCCTGGTGAGGGATTCCTTGCCGATATCGCAAAAGAATGGGAGCTTTCCACCCAGAAGGTTGAATCCCTGAACGTGCGCCGCGTTGTCATCCGGTCCGGAGTCGTTCTCGGCCGGGATGGAGGAGCTTTTCTGCGTCTCCTGAAACCCTTTCGTTTTTTTGCCGGCGGTTCCCTGGGAAGCGGGAGGCAATGGTTTGCCTGGATTCATCTCGCTGATGAACTGGAGGCTATCCTTTTTCTTCTCAAAAGAGAAGATCTTCAGGGAGTTTTTAACCTGACTGCGCCCGAATCGCTCATCCAGAAGGATCTTGCCCGTCTTCTGGGGAAGATTTTGAAGAGGCCCTCCTGGCTTCCGGCTCCGGGTTTTATGCTGCGGCTATTCCTGGGAGAAATGGCAGGGGAGATGCTCCTGGTGAGCCAGAGAGTTACACCCAGGCGTCTTCTCGAGGCCGGGTTCAGCTTCCGCTATCCGCAAATGGAGCAAGCGCTTCGAGAGATACTGGAAAGTAATAAGTAAATTTTATCCCCCGGTGATGGGATTATTTGTCATTGCAAACGCAGTGAAGCAATCTCATTTTTTCCTGCGGGATTGCCACGCTGCGCCCGCAATGACATTGTGGAATCTTCTTTTTCATTCAATTCCTGTTACTTTGAGACAAGTTCAAAAGGTAAAAAGTAAAAAAAGTTAGAATACCGACATTAGGCTTCTTTTTCCTCTTCTCCAAACAGGTCGAGCTGGCCGCTCGCCAATTTCTCGGCAATTTCTTTCAACACCGGATATTGTTTGATCAGGGGGAAGGGTATCTCCAGCTTTTCGTTGGTGATCATGTTTTTTATCTGGAGAGCGTTGGCCAGCGCCTGACCCCTGTAGTGGTTGTTGGTTATGACAAAGATTTTCTGACTTTTATTCCCCAGCTCTTTGATTCTCTTGACCCAGTCTTCCAGCTCTTCCTTAGCGTAGAGATAATTATACCGCTCATCCCGGCCGGCGTCTTTTTTAAACCAATTCTGATAGTTTCGTCCGTGCAGCCTCACGTAGGAAAAATCGGGATTGGTAGCGATGGAACTGGGACGGATAGAGTTTCGGAATATCGGCTGGTCAATGTTGCAGAAGCACACTTTGTACTCTGAAAGAAGATTGTAAAAGCCCGGGGTATCCCATGAGGAATGCCTCACTTCCAGAGCCAGAGGAAAGCCTTCGAACAGTTTAAACAGGTTGACTAGATAGTCTGTATGCGCACCGGTATTGATATAGGACCAGGGGAATTGGATCAGAATGGATGCCAGCCTGTTTTTGGCCCTGAGCGGCTCGATCCCGAATTTGAATTCATCCACATCCTTCTGGGAGAAGTCTTTTCTCTTGTGAGTGAAGACCTGATGGAGCTTGACCGAGAAAATAAACTCAGGAAAGTCGGCGACTTTTTTGATCCAGGATAGAGACATCCGGATGGCAGGAGGCCTGTAAAATGTGCTGTTGATCTCGACAATGTTTATAGAACGCGCTAATAAGAAGAGAGGGTGGAATCCTTGAGGTTTTTTTTCGGGATAGACGATGCCTTCCCAGTCTTTATAGCTCCAGCCAGCCGTGCCTATGTAATAACGCGCCATCGCCAAAATTATACCAAAAAAAAATATCGGGGTCAGGCTTCCAAAACTTCAGTAACTTCGATTGAGGCTATTTTGACCAGATTGCCGTGGAATTAGAATTAAATTTAGACCTTGATTTTCTGAAAGAGTTAGATTCCAATTATTATATTAGTGAAGTTCTGAAAGTCTGACCCTGATTCGGAAAGCTTGCGAAAAAGGACTGTGATGGATATACTTTGGGATGAACAAACTCAGCTAAAAAGTAGAAAACAGAAATGAGAAAAATCTTAGCTCTGCTTCTGATTTCGCTAATCTGTATAGTCTGCGGCAGGAAAGACCATGAAAACCTCTACACCATTGGCATATTCCAGTTTAATGATGCTCCTCATCTCAACGACGTCCGAAAAGGAGTAGTCCGGGCTTTATGGGATAACGGTTTGCAGGACGGTATAAATATCCGGCTTGAGATCAGGAACGGAAACGGGAGCACTCCTGAGGTCCAGAGGATCGCCCAGGAGTTTGTGGAAATGCGGGTGGATATGATTATTGCCCTTTCGACTCCATGCCTTCAGGCAGCCCTGATCGCGACCCATGAGATCCCGATCATATTCTCATCTGTAGCCAATCCTTACCTCGCCGGAGCAGGAAAATCCGCTGACGACCATATGACCAGTGTCACTGGCGTCGAATCCCGGGGACCCATCAGGCAAAGCCTGGAATTCATCAAAGAAGTCATCCCAGGGACGAAGAGAGTTGGAACCCTGTGGACGCCATCAGAGATAAACTCGGAATTCTACCTGGAACTCACCAGAGAAGAGGCGAGAAGAATCGGGCTGGAAGTTGTGGATGTTCCCATCGCCAACAAGAGTCAAGTGCTTCATTCCGCTCAATTATTGATCAACAAGAAAATCGACGCAATCTACCAGATTTCAGATAACACCATAAATGAATCCTTCCAGGATGTGGGAAACGTTGCCGGAGAAAACGTCATCCCTCTCTTCGGAGGGTTTCTTCTCTCCACGCGTCTTGGTGCCTGCGCTGCCTTAGGTTGGGATTTCTTCGAGATGGGATACAAAGCCGGAGAAATTGCCATCCGGGTGAAAAACGGCGAGAAACCCGCTGATATTCCCATCCATTCCATGAGTAAAGTGCGGATCCATCTCAACCCGCACGCCGCGGAAAGACAGGGAATACGGTTCTCGGATGAGATGCTGAAGATGGCGGATGAAATCCTGGACTCAGAGCAGATGTCTCCGTATTATAGTTACTTTTAATGAAAAAAATCGTCACTATTTCCCTGATTTCAATTTTTTCGATTCTGGTGGGCTTTTTGCTGTTCATCCTTATCCCTATCTCCCGCTCAAACCCCAAAATCAAGGGGAAGGTCAGGTTGTCCGGTCTGGAGGAAGAGGTGAACGTGGTCATAGACGACTGGGGTGTTCCCCATATTTTTGCCCAAAACGAAAAAGACCTCTATTTTGCCAGCGGTTACCTGCAGGCGCAGGAGAGAATGTGGCAGATGGAGCTGACCCGGAGAGCTGGATTTGGCCGCCTTTCCGAGATATTCGGAAAGGTAACCCTGGAGCGGGACAAATTCATGAGGAACATGGGGTTTGAAGAAGCCGCTCTGAATGATTTCGAAAATCTATCACCCAAGATGAGAGAGCTGATTGCATCCTACAGCAATGGGGTTAACGCCTGGATGGATTCCCGTAAACTCAACTGGCCGATTGAGTTCCTGATCCTGCGCTTCCGTCCAGAGCCGTGGACTGCCTTGGATTCTCTTGTGGTCAAAGAAATCATGGCTCTGATGCTCTGTCCGGATTATCGAAGTGAGGTGGTGAGAGGAAAACTGGCGGAAAGCCTGGGTGCGGAGAAGGCTCTTCAAATCCTGGAAGAAGGCATTCCCCCTCCGCCTTCAGAATCAGTGATGACCTCCGGAACGGGCACGCTTACAATTCCTCCTTTCCAGGGAAGCAACAATTGGGTTGTCTCAGGGAGCCGGAGTGAATCCGGAAAGCCTCTGCTGGCGAACGACCCTCATCTTGAGATTACTCTCCCCTCCATCTGGTACGAGATGCATATCAGCTGTCCGGGATTGAATGCAGTCGGTGTTTCGCTGCCCGGGGTTCCGTTCATCATCATCGGTCACAACTCATCCATTGCCTGGGGAATAACGAATTCCGCGGCGGATGTCCAGGATCTGTATGTCGAAAAGATCGATGATTCCGGGAATATGTACTTGGATGGGGAAGAGTGGAAGCCGCTTTTTAAAAAGAAGCAGGAGATCAAAATCAAGGGAAGAAGAAAGCCTGAAGAGATAGAAATTCGCTGGACAGAACGCGGTCCGATCATCACTCCGATCGTGATCGAAAGTCAAACGCCTCTCTCCTTGAGCTGGACCATTTATGAGGGAGGCAGGACCATGGAAGCCTTCTACCTTCTCAACAGAGCCCTAAACTGGCGGGAGTTTTCAGATGCGTTAGCCCTCTTTGATGTCCCTTCCCAGAATTTTATTTATGCGGACACGGAGGGAAATATCGGCTACTACTTGACCGGGAAGCTACCCCTTCGCACAGCTCAAGCCGCTGTTTTTCCTTTTCCGGGTTGGAAAAAGGAAGGCCAGTGGCAGGGATTCCTTGATGAGGACAAAAAACCGAATCTTTTCAATCCCGATGAAGGGTATATCGTCACTGCTAATAACAGGATCGTTCCGGACGATTTTCCCTATTATGTCAGCTTTGATTGGGATTTTCCCTTTCGGGCGGATAGAGTGAAAGAGCTACTCTTGCAGAAGGAAAAGCACAACATCGAGTCATTCAAGAGAATGCAGAATGATGTCTACACAAAAAAGGGAGAAGCCGTGCTTCCTGTTTTTGAAGATATTGAGGAAACAGACGGCAATGCGGGAGAAGCGATTCGCCTGCTCAAGCACTGGGATTTAAGGATGTCCTCTGGGAAGGAGCCGGCTTTGTATGAGGCATTCATGAATATTTTCCATGCGGAAGTATTCGAGGATGAGCTGGGTGATGATTTCGGCGATTTCGACCCTACTTTCAGGAGAAAAAATGCCGGGATTCTCAGGGTGCTCTCTGACCCTTTCTCTCCCTGGTATGACAACACGGAGACTCCCCAGGTTGAAACCAGAGAGGATATTGTAAAAATGAGCCTTGAGAAGGCATATGATGCGCTGGATAAAAAATATGGACCTCAGGAAAACTGGGACTGGATGAAGTTTCATTCTATCCGCTACCGTCATGCTCTGGGCAGGATTCCTCTTTTCCGCTTTTTAAACCGAGGTCCTTATCCCCTGGACGGACACGCCTACACTATCAGGGCATCTTTCCCGGCGTTCGGGACTTCTTCCGGATCTTCTTACCGGCAGATCATCGACCTTTCCGACTTCAAAAATTCGATCTGTGTCCTTACGTCTGGCCAGAGCGGGTGTTTTCTAAGCCGGTTTTACGATGACCAGATTCCTCTCTGGCTGGAAGGCCAATACCATCCGATGCTTTTCTCTGCGGATGATATCCGGGCTAACTCTGCGGGAACTTTAAGGCTTATTCCGCAGAGAAAAAAATGAACAGTTGCCTGAATAAAGAATATATGGAATCATATGCTCAAAGAAAAAGAGGCCTAATATGAAAGTTCATGAGTACTTAAAAGAGAGTCATATCTTCCTCGATTTTGAGCCCGGGGATAAGAAAAAGATCCTGGAGCAGTTTGTCTCAGCCATGAAAAAGAAAGGATTGATATCCAAGGAGAAAAATATCCTCGATGAGCTCCTCAAAAGAGAAAGCCTGGGAAGCACGGGGCTGGAAAACGGGATCGCCGTGCCCCATGCGCTCATCGAGAAGATCGAAGCGCCCATCGTCGCATTAGCCATGATCAAGAAAGGGATTGATTTTGAGGCTGCGGATCAAATGCCGACCTTTATTATTATTCTTCTGTTGGGAAAGAAAGATAATCCGGGGTTTCAGCTTAAATTGCTCGCTCATATCTGCCGGATGGTAAAGGAAACCGATTTTGTGAAGAAAGTCAAAAAGGCCGAGTCTTCTCAAGATATATGGACGATTTTAAGGGAAGAAGAAGAAAAAGTGTAATGAAGCTGTTGATTCTTATCTTGAATAAAGTCGAGAAGCTCGAAGAAGTCCTGGAGGGCTTTATTGAGATAGGAATCACCGGAGCAACGGTCATAGATAGCGTGGGGATGGGGCATATCCTTTCCGAGGAAGTGCCCATTTTCCTCGGTTTAAGATTCATGTTCGCCGGGGCGAAACCTCATAATAAGATGGTATTTTCGACTATCAAGGACGAGAAAGAAGAGCCCGCCATCGATCTTTTAAAAAAAATATTGGGAGATTTGAACGAGCCAGGAACGGGAATCGTATTCACCATCCCCGTGGATAGAGTCGAAGGGCTGAAGCCTGAATTGTAGTTTTATGAAAGCCATTCTTGTTTTTGGCCTTCTTGTCCTTATCGCTTTTCTCGGATCGCGTTTTTTTTTCAAACGGAAAAAAGCGTTCCTTCCTTTCAGCTACTTTTTCTTCTCCGGCCTCGTCTATATTTTTCTAGGCCTTCTTCTCGGAGAGAGAGGCCTGGACATTCTCAGCTCAGGGGTTTTGGAGGATTTGAGCCCTCTTGTCAGTTTGGGTCTGGGCTGGATCGGCTTCCTTTTTGGCTTCCAGCTTGAACTCAAATACATCCGCAAATTTCCCCGAAAGTACATCGGGCTTTCTTTCCTTCAATACTTTTTGATCGTCATTCTGGTTGGAGCGGTCCTGGCTGTTGTGCTGGCTTATATCTTTCCATCCCAGCCTTCTTTTCTTCTTTATGGCATGGCTGTAGCCTTGGGCCTTTTTGCGAGCCTCAATTCTCCCTCTCTCCTCAATTTTGCGTCTCCTTTGATTCCTCAAAAAGGAGACTACTATCATTTAGCGCGATTCCTGGTCAGCGTGAGTGGATTCTGGGGAGTGTGCGGGTTGGCGATAATCGCTTCTTTCTGGCATTTTCCTTCTTTGCAGAGCCAGGTCATTGTCAAGGGATTGATCTTTGTTCTGGCTATGATTATTTTTCCTTTTCTTATGGGATATATGTTCCATTTTTTAACCCTCAAAAAAGTTCCCGAGCAGGATCTTTTGGTCTATCTGCTGGGGCTGGTCTTTTTTACTTCGGGTGTTGCCGCCTATTTCAACCTTCCTTCCCTTTTCATCTGCATGGTTTTGGGTTTGACGTTTACCAATCTTACCCGGGTGCAGGAGAAGATCTATCCGCTCCTTCTCTCCACGGAAAAGCCCTTTTATATCATTTTCTTGATCCTGGTCGGGGCTCTCTGGGAATTTGACCTTGATGCCAGGATTGTACTTCTGGTGGCCATCTTACTCGTGCTGCGAGTGATAGGGTACACCCTGCCCCTGTCTCCTGTGGGCCGGATCCTCCGCTTTTCTTTTCCTCTGCCCTCTGTTTTTGGCTTCTGCTTTCTGTCTTCTGGCGGCATTGCGGTGGCTTTCATCGTCAGCTTGAAGCTGATCTATCAGCTCCCTTTGACAGACGTCTTCGTCTCAGTGGCTTTGATCGTCACCATTCTGGATGAGCTTTTGAGCCCCTGGCCATTAAAAGGAGTCCTTATCAAGCTGGATACGAAAAAATGAATATCGTCGTCCTGATCGTCATCTTGCTCTTGATGTTTCTCGTCAGGAGTTCTTCCCTGGCTCCTTTCATCAACCCTGGCTTTTCGCCGGATGTGGCCATCGGGTTCATCCTGATTTTTGCGTTTTTAATAGGCAAAAGAATCAACCGCCTCAATCTTCCTCAAATCACAGGCTTCATCCTGGCTGGAATTCTCTGTGGCCCTTATGTCCTGAGATTCCTGAGTATCGAAGATGTTCAAAGCCTTCAGCTCCTTGACGGGCTGGCTTTGAGCCTGATCGCCTTGACAGCCGGGGGTGAGATGAGAATTTCTCAGCTCAAGAAAGACAGGAAAGCCATCCTCTTTATTCTTTTCTTCCAGACGTTGATCATTGTCGCCGGATTCATGCTCTTCGGTCTTGTCGGAAGGTCCCTTTTTCCCTTTTTCGCCAACAGGACCTTAGCCCAGGGAATGGCTCTTTCTCTCCTTCTGGGAACATTGGCTACAGCCACTTCTCCTTCCACAACCATAGCCGTGATCACAGAATCCAGGGCCAAGGGGAAATATACGGACCTTATTTTAAGCACGGCTGTGGTCAAAGATTTCATAGTGATCTGTCTTTTCGCCTTTAACCTGTCTATCGCCAGATTCTTGAATTTTCCCGGTCAATCTTTTGATGCCGGCTTCATAGTCAGCATCCTGGAGGAGGTCGGGATTTCCGTGCTCCTGGGAGCAGGAGTCGGTGGCGCGATCATCCTCTACCTCAAGTATATCAAGACAGAGACAGCGATTTTCATCCTGGGTGTTGCCTTTTTCACCTACCAGATTTCCCGCAGTCTCGGGTATCATCCGCTCCTGATATGCCTGGTAGCCGGGTTTTTGGTGGAGAATTTTTCTTCCCGGGGAGAAAGCCTGATTGTGGCTATCGAGAAGGTCTCTCTCCCGATCTATGTGGTCTTCTTTGCCATATCAGGCGCCTCGCTGGACCTGAATGCTCTGGAGCAAAGCTGGTTGCTGGCCCTGGTTTTTGTCCTATTGAGGGGCATTTTGAAGTTTTCCGGGACTTATGTGGGTGCCAAGGCAGCCAAGGAGGAAAAGGGAGTCCAGAAGAGGAGCTGGGCAGGATTCATCTCCCAGGCAGGCGTGGCCCTGGGAATGGCGGTGATCATTGAGGGGACCTTTCCGGAATGGGGCAGAGAATTCAAAGCACTTATCCTGGCTTTTATCGCCATCAACCAGATTATCGGCCCTGTCTTGCTCCAGAGGCTTCTGGTCAAGATGAACGAGACGGGAAAGAAGGGGTCAGGGCTCGACATTAGACAATAAAAAAATACGACAGGTTCACTTTTTTTGGGGGGATTTCCGGAGTTACTCCTTGAGCTTGAAAAGCTGTTGGCAAAACATGTCAGAATAGGAATCAGTAAAGTTAAGGTGCAGCTTCATGCTGAATATCACGACAAGGACCGACTTTTTATTTACTGTCTAATGTCGAGCCCTGACCCCAAGTGATGAGGAGTTGTCCCTGGCCGTAAGCCGCGGAGTTTTTTATGGCTTTATGAGTGAGTTCTGTTGCAAGACGGCAGGCTTTTTCCAGAGAGACTCCCCTGGCCATGTAGGTCAGAAGGCTTGAGGAAAGAAAGCATCCCGTGCCGTGAACCCTCTTCTTGAGCTTTTCTTTCTTGAAGAGATGGAATCCCTTCCCGTCAAAAAGCAGGTTGAGACTCTGCCTTGGGAAATGCCCGCCCTTGATCAGGCAGGGAATCCGGCAGAGAGAATAAATCTCCTTGGCTGCTGTTCTCATGTTCTCTTCGGTCTCTATCTTCATTCCTGATATCAGGCTGGCTTCCTCCAGATTCGGTGTCAGCAGCGAGGCTTTTCCTTTTATCTCCGAGATATAGCCCGGGATGGATTCTGGCTCCAGAAGCCAGGTGCCTGAGCTGGACTTGAAGACCGGGTCCACAACTCTGGGTATTTTCGGATTATCGGCTAATATCTGTTTAATCACAGGGATGTTTTTACCGCTGCCCAGCATCCCGACTTTGATCCCGGAGAAGGGGATATCCTTCCGGAGCGTTTTGAACTGCGCCTTCACGAACTCGGGAGTGAGGCAGTAGATTTTTTTGACCTCTTCCGTGTTTTGTTCGGTCAAAGAGGTGAGCACGGCCATGCCCTGGAAGCCTGCGGACTGGAAGACCCTCAGGTCGAGAGATACGCCTGCTCCGGATGTCGGGTCGAATCCGGCCACGGTGAGAAGCGTTTTTTTCATGCGTAATTTTCGTGAGTGCTAAGCCCAAAAAATTTCTATCAGACTTCATTTTTATTGTCAAATAAAGAAAGAGAGAGTAAGCATCCTGTTTTTAGAGATTGAAAGAATGTGCTCAGGCTGGGTAGTTCACAAACCGTATAAATCCCTAAGTAACCTTAATAAGATTATCAAGATGATTGGAGTAGAGTAAGAGTTGAAGGCAATATTAGCTGAAGCGTAAATATTGGAGCAGGGGTAA
>JGI24422J19971_10001831_pt1 | contig 13083 bp, 6 predicted proteins | sample DeeMarSWOR152_54_FD_19971 | JGI IMG/M metagenome (IMG submission 19971) | reverse complement strand
ACAGACCCACACATGTTCATCAGCCCCTCTACAACTATAACCAACCCCACAGAATACTTCACTGTAGAAGTGTATCTGATGGACGCAATCGGCGTTGCAGCTTTTGAATTCAAATATACATGGGACCTTGGACTAACCGAATTCCCACCCACAACTGTGGAAGGAGGCTTCTTCCAAGACGCAGGATATTCAACGTACTTCCAAGTGAACAACAACATCCTGTACAAATACGTCCTAGTGGGCTGCTTCATGGCAGAACCAGGCTATGTGGACGGTGAGGGAAGTCTCGCTGCTATGACATTCCAAGTCAAAGCAACAGAGTCGGGATCATCGACCATCCACCTCTTCGACACAAAGCTCTGGGACGAATATGGAAACCCAATCGCACACACAACAGCAGATGGAACCTTCGGCACAACCTATCCAAAACCAGTGTTCTCATGGACACCAGCAAATCCAATAGCTGGCGAACTTGTGACATTCGACGGTACAGCCAGCTATGATCCAGACGGTGGCAACGTAGTTGCTTGGCAATGGGATTTCGGTGACGGTTCGCCACTTGCGTACGGCGCAGTAGTGACACACACATACGCAGACTACCGCTATGAGCCATACGAAGTGACGCTGACTGTTACAGATGATAATCCAGGCAACTCTTGGTATCTAACCAAGCCGCTGCGAATTTGGCGTGACGTCGGAATAGTAAGCGTCTGGACATCCATGGACGAATGGGACAACACCCACTTCGACGCATTCGCATGCGACATAGACCCATACGAAGGAGTACCAGGTCTCTGTTGGATTCTGGTCACAACGGTGAACTTCGGAACAATCACTGAAACATATGACGTCGTTCTGTATGCTGACGCTGACACAAGCGTAATCGGCGACGAAATCGAAGTGTTCGGCTTCGCTAGTACACACACACTAGCACCTGACACCGGCTCAGGATTCGCCCTGATATTCATCTTGGACGTGAGCTACGGTGCTTCAACTTGGGGCCTTAACGACCCTGTTGATCCAGGCCAATACACTTTCACCGCTATGATATCCTATGAAGGCGACCAAGATTCAAGCAACGACATGATGCAAAGTTCCTTTGGCTTGCATGCTCCTACTGAGATAACTAGGATTGTGCGTGCCTCAGCTGGACAGAAAGCACATGTATACAAGATGAAACATGGTCCAATAACATTCGGTGGCTTCATCAAGAACTTCGACAACATCTTCGCAGTGATGCGTCCACCATACGACCAAGGCGAATGGGGCAGACTTGCAATCGACATATTTGACAGTTTCGGCGATCCAGTGGCACACATAACATCAGCCGCAGTATACCTCGACTACATGGAAGAATGTCCTGACCAGCTGACAGCAGTATGGTCAGACATGGCTGTAGGCGACTACACTGCAATCGCATACGCCGAATTCGGAATCAACGGTGCTTCCTTCCCATACTGGGGAGACATCACCATCGAATTCAGCTTCAGCGTCATACCATAAACAACCAACCCCAAAAAAACCAATCTCCCTTTTTTTATTTATTTCACAATCAATTAGTGTTGAATATGAACGGATGAGAAAACGTGTGGAAACAAAGAAAAAAGTCATCGTTACTGGTTCTTCTAGTAACCCTCACGCTGACCATGCCTCCCCTGGTCAACGCCATAGGCTGGTCTGGCGAAACAAGACTGACCACACACTCCTCATGGGACGGTCAGCCCTCAATCGCTCAGATTGACAACGGCGACATCTGGCTTGTTTGGCAAGCAAAAAGGTCAACAACTCTCGACATATATTACAAAATACACTTCAATGACAATGGAACATGGTCACTGGACAGACGCTTGCCTCGAGTTCCGCTCGAGCCGGAGCGCGACGACATAGGTCCCTGCATCATACAATCTCACAACGGAACGATGTGGGTGTTCTGGGCAATGAACAGAACATGGCCAATGATTGATTACGACATCGTATACAGGCAATCAAACGACTACGGCCTCACGTGGTCCAACACTTTCAGTGTAACCAACAGCCTTCAGGTTCCGTCAGACGCTTACAACGACAAAGGACCTTCCGTCCTAGAAGCTTCAGATGGAGACCTCTGGGTAGTTTGGGCAAGAACCACAAGCCCTGGAAACGACGAGATTTTCTACAAAGTAAACCATGCAGGTTCATGGACAAGCGAAGTACAACTGACAAACTATCCAGGCTTTGATAGAAATCCCTCAATTGTGCAAGCAAGAAACGGCTCAATCATGATTTTCTGGAGCAAATATGTAGGAGCAACCGATTATGATATTGTCTATCGAGCTTACAACGGAACAGACTGGGGACCTGAACGGAACCTGACTCAAACGCCGACTTGGCTCAGCTCTGACCCGTCTGCCATGTTGGCGAGAAATGGAACCCTGTGGGTCTTTTGGTCAGCTCAAGACGTGATTGATCCAGAGACGGATACTACCCTCTTCTACAAGACCTCTAACAATAATGGAGACACGTGGTCGTCAACCATCAAGCTTGTTTATGATCTCAGTTACAATGCACAACCGTCAGCTACTCAAGGAAGCGACAAAAAAATATGGGTCGCGTGGGTTTCTAACAGAGACGCGAATTTTGACGTCTACTACAAAACTTCGGACCAGATTCTGTACCACGACGTTGCCATCACTGGCATTTCCCTTTCTGAAACCTCTGTGTATCAAGGCACAAATATTCTAGTCACCGTTAACGCTACAAACAAAGGCGACTACACTGAAACCCTCAACGTGAAGTGCTATGCCAACCAAACATTAATCGGAACTCAAGCAACACCACTTGCAGGCGGCACCTCAACATCCCTAGTCTTTCCTTGGGACACATCCACTTTCACTCCAGGAACATACTACATGAAAGCTACTGTTGATCCTGTTCCAAACGAAAATGTAATTAACTTCGTTGATAACACGCTAATTAGTGATCCCATGCTCGTCAGAATCCTTGGAGACATAAATGCCGACGGCAGAGTTGACGCAGACGATTTGTCCAGACTCAGTGCAGCTCTGGGTTCAACACCAGGACAATCAACATGGGATCAAGAATGCGACATAAACGCAAACAACATCGTCGACGTGAATGATTTATATATACTCAGCTCAAATTATGGAATAACAGTCTGAATAAGAATGATGGGGGATGGAAGAAATGAGAAACAAATTATGGAAATCATTGGGCCTGATCCTGATTCTAAGTATGATAACAATATCAACGCAAACAAAACGAGCCTATGCCCAAGATCCTACAATTTCAATTTTCCCTGACCCCAATACGTATGAGGTGGGCAGCGACTTCTGGGTCAGTCTTCTTATAGTCGACGTTGCAGCCCCAGGCGCCGCACTATGGCAGGTCACACTCAAATTTGACCCATCCGTTTTAACCGTTGAGAATATTTTGAGCGACGTTGTGGAAGGAGGATGGCTCAGCCAAGACGGTTACTACATGACAAGCTTTCAAGCAACTTCCACCCCCCTAGGCATAGTCATCGCCTGTTACATCAGTGAACCGGGCGCCACTGAAGGTGAGGGCGAGCTGGCCGCTGTACGATTAAAGGTTATAGGACCTGGCAAAAGCTCAATAAATCTGGTCAACACCTCCCTTCGAGATGAAGACCAAGTTCTGATCCCTCACAACATTCAGCCTGGCTCATTCTACACAGACCAGCCAAAAGCAGATTTCTCATACACGTTCAAAGACATGGATCTGCGCGACAGCCCAGTAGTGGGCGAGACCATATCCTTCAACGCCACGCGCGATGAGCTCTCTAATACTGGCAGCTATGATCCCAACCCAGGCGGCGAGATCACGAAGTACACATGGAATTTCGGGGACGGCACAGTCATAAGATATGTTAAGGACATAAACTTGACGGCAGTCACATCCCATTCCTACGCCACCAAAGGAGATTACTCGGCCAATCTGACCGTCACAGATAACGCCACTCCAGGTCTGACCCACACACTAATACGACCAGTTCACGTTGCCCAGCATGACTTGGCCATAACACGCCTCAGAATCACGCCTGCCGTGGCTGAGCCTGGAACACTAGTCCGTGTAAATGTAACCGTGATGAACCTTGGATATGAATCCGAGTATTTTAACCTCACTCTTTACTATGACAGCACGCCGATATACTACAATGTAACTCCTGGGTATCTTCAGAAAACTGCTTTTTGTTTGGCCGTTGAAAACGGTAGCGACCCTCGGCCACCTGGAATAGCGCTTCTCCCTGGTCAGAGCATGATGGTGAATTTCACTTGGATCACGACGGGAGTTCCAGAGGCTGCATACACGTTAAGGGCAAACTTAAGCCTCACTCCCACCAACCCCGCCATTTTCGACAGGTTTATGGAGGGCGTCGAGGTCAACTACGCGAACAACCAAATGAATAGAACCGCAATAATAACGTCAGAACCAATAAACATTGCAATTACAGACATGACAGTGTCTCCGAAAGTGATAGCAGTCGGCCAAGGACCAACATCCATTGGCGTTGTAATTGAAAACGAAGGAAACACCGACCAAACTTTCAGCGTAAGCGTATTCTATAACTCGACCCTCATCGAGAACCGCACGGATATTAATCTAGGCCCGAAAGCCAACACAACTCAAATCTTCACCTGGGATACAACAGGCCTCCTCAACGGCACATACATAATAAGCGCTAACGCATCCCTAGTTCTAGGTGAAATGATACCAGACGACAACACATTCACTTACCCAGACGGCATAATAATCTCGCACGCTCCAACAGCCTCTTTCACGTACACGCCTGACACCCCTAGAGTAGGCGACCCTGTATCATTTGACGCCTCAGGCAGTAGCGACTCCGACGGCACCATAGATAACTACATTTGGAATTTCGGAGATGGAACCACCCTATCCTTTGGCAAAATAGTATCTCACACATATCTTCTAGCAGGAACCTTTGATGTCAACCTAACAGTCACTGACAACGTCGGCCTGAAAACCTCACTCATAATGCAGGTTATTGTAGACAAAGCCGTTAGCACAATCTCGCTTTCAATCTCCCCGACGACACTCACATTTGGCAGCCAAGTTGCAATCAATGGAGTTATTACCCCACCACGCGATCAAGTTGACGTAACTATTATGTTCAGAGTTCAGGGAGAACAAGCATGGAACAATCTGGCAACTGTAAAAACCAACGCCACTGGACACTACTCCAGTTCATGGAAACCGCCCGCCGCCAAAACTTACCAAGTCCAAACCAACTGGAGCGGAGACCTCAACACTCACGCAAGCTTCAGTGCAATCGTAGATGTCACAGTAAACAAAGCGATCAGCGAAATTACCAGTTCAGCGAATCCAAAAACCGTCACTGTCGGATCAAGTGTGACCATCGTTGGAACGATCACTCCAGCTCGAACTGGTGTCACGGTTACAATTCAAGCGCGACTAGTAGGCGGCACTGAAAGCACAATTGGCACAGCGACTACAGACTCAGCTGGAGCATACTCCTTCGCTTGGACTCCTGACGAAGCAGGAACCTTCGAAGTCAGAGCCATCTGGAACGGTGATGATAATACAATTGGCGATCAAAGTGCATGGGAAACAGTGACAATAAACGAAGCACAGCAGCCCATCCCAATATACTATATAGTCGGTGGCATAGCCATAGTTGCGATAATAATCGTGGCAGTAGTTTACTTCTTTAAGATTAGAAAACCATAGTTTCTCAGGATTTCCATCGTTTGAGTTCGGTGGTTGCGAGCCAGTAGCCTCTTTTACACGTTTTTGATGGAAGGCGAAAGCTTCAAATAACTCAGCCAACCTTAACAACAACAATCTTGCAATGGTGGATCACATGAGAGTTCGACCTGTGTTCTTGTTTATGTTTATCATCCTTGTCCTGTCACTTGTGAAGATCAGTTCCTCGTCTCCCGCAGCGAAACTTTTCGTCGACCCAATGAGAACCGACGTGAATGCAGGAGAATCTTTCAGCGCCCTCGTCAAAATAGTTGACGCTTATGACATCTACTCAATGGAGCTACGTCTCGGATGGTCCACGTCTATTCTGAATGTTACTAGTTGGAAGGAGGGCGATTTCCTAAGCCAAGGAGGTATTCGCAACACTTTTCCAGGCTGCAAAGTGTACAACGACAAAGGGTATCTCTTATTCTCTAACACTCTGCTTGGAGTCGGCACAGGCTCATTCGGCAGCGGAACCATCGCTAACATAACGTTCACGGTCAAAAGCGCCGGAGAAACAGGGCTGCACCTCTATGGCGTTGGGTTGGCGGACTCCTTTATTAATCCTGTTTTCAGCTTTACATTGGAAGATGGCTACGTTAATGTGGCTCCCCCCATGTTTAGTGTTGAACCTGTCAGCGTAATTGATCCAACACTGAAGGCCGGGTCTTCTTTTTCAGTCAACATAACTCTCACAGACGTTGTTGAGGCCCGGGGTTTTCTGTTTAGGCTGCAGTTCAACCAAACTCTGCTGAATGTCACGGATGCGGCAATTGTTCCTTTCCTTAGCGAGCCTGTACTCTCTGACGTTGTAACTAACAATACTAAGGGTTTCGTACAGTTCAACGCGACCTCAACCGCTTCAGACACTGTTTCCAAAAGTGGACTTGTTGCAAACGTGACTTTCATGGTTCGTACCTTGGGCAGAACACCCTTAGAACTGAATATAACCACGCTGAACGACAAACTTGCAAACTTGAGGTCTCCTACTCCCTTCGAACATCACCCTCCAGTCCAAAACGGTTACTTTGACAACATTCCGCCAACAGAACACGACATTGAAGTTAGCAAAGCAACAGCGTTTCCCAAGGTAGTGAAGTCTGGTGGACTTGTTTCCATCAATGCGACTCTCAAGAATCTCGGTGCGAATAATGAAACCTTCAACGTCATAACTTACTATACGGTAACTGACATCATTGAGAACAGAAGCAACGTAGTCCTATTGGTTGCTGAAAAGAAGATTCTGGAGTTCACATGGAACACCGCTGGCGTCGCCGCAGGTACATACACGATTAAGGTTGAGGCAAAGGTTGCGCAAGACGAAAAACTGACCAACAATGCGGCCACAATTGGCCCAATCACCATTGAAGCAGAACAATCAACATCAGATCTCTACTTATATGTGGCAGCAGGTGCGGCCATAGTTGTCGTGGTTGCGTTGGTATTGTATTTCGTGGTTTTTCGGAAGAAATCTTAGACTACAGCATCTGGCAAGCCGCTTTCCCTCTGATTTTCATATGTAATTGCAGATTCTTTCGACGTTTGATCACTAAAAGTCCCTCAGACTCTCTCTTAATTATAGAATTGTGATTGCGAAACCTTTAATACTGTTTTTAAAGTTTAAAAGGTAGTTGAGAGGGAGAAATAGCAGCATGCTTAATTTACACGCGATTTGGAAAAAGGCAATTGTATTCATAGTTTGCGGCGTTCTTCTTGGAATCAGCTTTAACACGGCTAGCGTGGCAGCTCCGACAACTCCGCGAATGTATGTTGACACTTATCCGTCTTCAGGAGCCGGGGATATAATTGATGAATCTATGCGTCCCGGGCAGATTCCCATCAGCACGAGTTTGATCAGCTCGTATCCAAGCAGCCATTCTTCGGGTTATGGCAACGTTAGTTCTTTTCCAGGCAATAATGCCTTCAATGGATCTTGGACGAATCCCACATATGCCTATGACAAAGACATATTCACAGCAGCTGAAAACAATGTTGCCTCCCCATTCAAAACATTTTATTCCTTTGCAAGCAGTCATGCAGCAAATGGCACCGTCACCAACCCAACATACGCTTATGACAATAATCCAGCAACTACTGCCGTCTACAGCATGAGCGGGAATCCGGCGCCGCCTCAAGCTACATATTTTGAGGTGAAAACCTTCAATGCAACTGGAACTTACAATAGCCCTAAGATTAACCTGTATGTTAGCTGGAATGCGACTGTTGGCGAAGTTAACCAAACTACAAACTACTCTGAGTTCAGAATGTTGTATTATGTTGGAGCGATTTCCAACGTTCTGCTGCCATGGGTGTCTCTGAACGTAAGTACTCATACCGAATTGTGGCGAGACGTCTTTGAACCCAATGATGGAGTTTGGTCGCTAGCAGACATCAGCAGCATCAAGATTCGTGTCGAAACAAGGAAGATTGAAACTGGAGGAACTGCAGCGCAGTATGGTTCCGTGCGGATAGTTGATGCTTGGGTCCGGGGAGGAGAATATGGATTCTCACGGTTTGGTCTGAATACATTCAACATGACTGGTCCCTACAACATTGTTAGCGTTAACTTCAAAATGCGTTACGATGTGGGAGTGCGCGGCAGTAGCTATAGGATCTTGTTCTACGTTGGCTCACAATACAGAGTTTTGCAGGATTGGATAGATGAAAACATGACCGTGACCGAAATGGTTTGGTTAGATCAACCCGAACCCAATGATGTAGCGTGGAGTACAACTGACATAAGCAACATTGTGTTTCGTGTAGAAACAAGGAAAGATTTGATTGATGGCGGTGGTACATTCAAGCTATATGAAGCTTCGGTGTACTTCCTTGCTACTCCGATGCCCGCTGGCCTCTTGAGCAATCCAACAAACGCTTACGACAATAATCTTGTAACATACGCCGAAATCGACATCAGCAAGAATCTCTATCCCGGCTATTCATGGTTTGACGTTGGGGGCTTTAACACTTCAATAGCCAAGCCGTACCACGTCCTTGGAATCAACATTAAGATGAAATACACTGCATCCCCGCTTAGCAGTGCGCAGTATCGAATTATACTGTCAGTTGGAGACGCTACTGATGAAATTCAAACTTGGACCGCCGTCCCTAGAACCTCAACAGGCAATCGAACATGGACAGCTCGGCCTGAACCCAACGACGCCGTCTGGAATTGGACGGACATTAGTAACATGAAGATTAGTTTCCAAACTAAGAGAACCGCAGCTGGAGGCTCTGGCTTAGTGCGTCCATACGATGTCTGGGTTGAACTGCTAACTGACAGACTTGTCCTGTCTGTTTCAGTTGAAGACGTTGTAAACCTGTTCAGCTATCAATTCTACTTGAACTGGACGGGTGACATGCTTAATGTCCTGGACGCGGAAGAAGGACGGTTCCTTCAGAGCGGTGCCAGCACCAGTTTCTCAGTTAAGAAATACAATGGCGCAACAGGCAACTACACTCTAATCAGCAGCACACGTGTCGGCACAATAGTAGGAGTGACTGGCAGTGGCGTTTTGGCCTACATTGAGTTTCTCGTCGAAGGATATGGGTGCACGAACCTACAAATGTACAACACTGGAATGTCAGATACCTTTGCAATGCCGATTGTCCACACCACAGCTGGTGGCTACTTCAGGAACAAGCTTGTTGGCGACGCTGACGGCGACGGCACTGTGAACGTCTTTGACATCTTAAAAGTTAAGTATCATTGGTATCCTGGTCCTCCTGCAGGAGCAGGCGGCTACGATCGAAATGTGGATTGCGACGACGACGGCTCAATCAACGTCTTCGACATACTAATCGTCAAAGCCAACTGGGGAGACTCAGTCTAAGGACACATAAACGTCCGCCCTTTCTTTTTCTGTCTTACCGATCATTCACTTCAGTTTCTACATTTCCCTTTGAGAAGCGTTCACAGTCTTTCTGGTAGAGGTAAGAATTGATGAACAACGTTTCTTCTTGAAAAATTATGCTGCCGAGTTTGTTAGCCTCTCCACAAGCTTGTCAACGTGAGTCCAAAAGGGTTTCTCCAGCTTGTCGAGGCTTTCGCGAAGCTTCAGTTCACTTCTTAGAATCGCTCCTCCTCCCATGCCTGATGCGATGTAGCCAGCGATCATTGAAGATGAGAAGAACCCTTTCTTTTTTGGGTTGGTGGTGAAATCGACGGTGAAGTCATTTGGGTTGCCTTTAACGTCAACGGTGATCGTGAGTTGTGTGTTTAGGATTTTTCGAGTTGAAGCTTCGATTTTTTGTCCATGTTTTGTGGTTTCCAGCTTGGTTTCAAATTGCCTTTCTGCGAAAAATTGTTCAATCCCCTTGCTAAGAACGTTAAGGTCGATGTTTCTTTGCTGCCACCGGTCTATCAATTGAATGCGACGCTTCTTTTTTGCTTCGAGAAAAGAATAATGCCCGGTGTCTTAAATTCTTTAGCCAATCGTATGTCAGATATGAATTAGGGTGAGAACAACGTGTGAAAAGCAATAGGAGAGTTTATTGAATGGAAGTAAGATGCCTTTATTATGAAGAATTATTGCAGAAGGCCGAAGTATAACTCCGATGTGCTGACATCCCATAGCATGGAGTGAGAAAGATGAGGAGGAAGGCTATTCTAACACGTCGGATTCTTATGCTGGTCTTGCTGATGGCCTACGTGGTCTTCGGTTCTGGAATTGCTGATGTTTCGAGTTTGCCCCTGAAAGACGCCCAAGTCATGCAGAGAAGCGCCAAGTCTTTGGCGTCTGTATTTGTGGATGCCTCTTATGTATCTCACGCCAGTGTAGGTTTCTCGGATGGATTGGGAGTGCACAATTTGAACACGACTAAGAGCTATGCGACTATTCAGGAGGCGATAGATGCTGATGAAACGCTAGATGAACACGTCATCTTCGTGGATTCTGGAGTTTACCGCGAGAATGTTTTTGTGAACAAGTCGTTGTCGCTCGTTGGTGAAGATAGAAGCACTACTGTGGTTGAGGGTTCGGGGAAGACTGTGGTTCATGTTAAGTCTGACAACGTGGAAATTAGCGGCTTCACTATCCGAAATGGAACCTTTGGCTTGTGGTTTGATCACGCTGAGTACGCCAAGATTACTGACAACACTCTGTCTGAGGGTGAATATGGCATTCGGCTTTACCACTCCAGCAATGCGCAGGTTATCGGGAATCATGTGAGCGGCTTCAGACATTTTGGTATCGAACTTGATTCGTCTGGAAATTGCCTCCTCAGAAATAACAGCATGGTGGGCAACAAGTACAATTTTGGCGTAGATGGAGAACTGCTATCTGATTTCCTTAATGATATTGATGATTCTAACACTGTGAACGGTAAGCCTGTGCGCTACTTGATCAACCGACGGGACTTGGTGGTTGGCTATCAGACTTTTGAGGATTATGGGTACCTCGGCTTTGTTAACTCTACTAACATTCGAGTGGAGGATCTTGAGGTGCGGGACAACAAGGAGGGGCTTCTTTTCGCTTTTGTTGCAGATTCTTCAATAACCGATGTGAACGCTGTTGATAACTGGAATGGAATTTATGTTGCGCATTCGAGGAATGTTTCTGTTAGTCTATGCAGGGCGAGTCATAATTTTGATTATGGGATTAAGTTCTTCAATTCGTCTCGTTCTTCGGCTATTCAGAATAATGTGGACAACAATGGTTGGGCGGGCATAGGTTTGTTCGGGTCACCGGATTCAATATTGGATATGAATGAGGCGAATTTCAACTCTTTTAACTTGCATCTTGTGTTCACAAACAACTCTTTAGTTACAGGAAACAATGCGTCTGGACTCGTGCCCGGCAAAGCCGGAGGTTATAGCATAGCTGTTTACTATTCACATGACAATCTTATTCATCACAACTCGTTTTCCACTACTTTGCTTTATGTTGAGTCGATAAACGGATCGCGGTTTACGCCGAGGAACAGTTGGGATAACGGCTTTGAGGGTAACTACTGGTTGAGTTATGGTGGATTGGATGAGAATCACGATGGAATTGGCGACGCTGCTTATAGTGTTGGGGAAGGCAATGTCGATAATTATCCGTTGATGGGGAGATTTCGTGAGTATGGTGTGCTTTTTGAAGGCAGATTGTACGATATCGCTACTATATGTAATTCGACCATTCAGAGGTTTGACTTTGGCTCAAGTGCCAGAAAGATGAGTCTAACCGTCAGTGGCCCGAATGGAACGTTGGGGTTCTGCCGAATCGCTGTTCCAAACTCGTTGATCCAAGATATGGGGTACGGCAATATGAGTTTTGATTTCAGCGGTGGCCTGCTGCCTACGTTGGTGAGAAATTGGACTGATGGTGAAAGTCAATACTGGTACTTCTCTTACATTCACGTTGACGAGGGCTGGATTCTCGACCCGTGGCTTGTCGTTATTGCACTTGGGCTCTGCGCATTGTTGATATCTGCTGGATTGATTTTGTTCGTGGTTTTCAGGAAGCGGCGGGCAAGCTCAAAAAGTGTAAATGTTCTCTAGATGTTANTATCAAAAGGCTAAAATATTCGCTGAATGTATGGATATGGTGAGGCNACAGGAGAGATGAAGGGCCGAACGATACTTGTCAGTCTATCTGCCGCGTTCGCGGTTCTATTGGTTGTTTCCATTGTTTTTGCATCTGGATTTGTTAATGTTTCAAGGGTTTCATTGTTTAGTGGACCGCCTGGGGGGCTTTTAGATTCGACAGCTAATGTCTATGTGGACCCTGATAAGATCATTAAGGATTACGTTGCGGATCCTGGGTATCAGATAGGTAACACGTTTGTGGTTCACATGAACATTACTGGTGTGGCTGACTTGTTTAGTTATCAAGTCAATGTGACTTGGAATACGGCTATTTTGAATTTCACTGGGATTTACGAGTATGGTGAGTTTTTGAATCGTACTGGGTCTATTCATGGAACGTCTCGTATTGAAGAAATATGTCCGGCAAGTAATGAGACTGGGTATGCTTTGATTGCTGAGACCATTTTGGGTGAGTATCCAGGAATCACTGGTGATGGTAGATTGGTTACGCTTGAGTTCGAGATTGTTGGCTATGGTTGTACCTACATAAACATCAGCATTGGCGGAGCTTTTCCAACGATGTTGCTTGAGAGCACTGTTGGTGCTAGCATACCATTTACAACAGCTGGTGGTTACTTTAGGAACAAGGTTATTGGTGATGCTGATGCCGATGGCACTGTGAATGTCTTTGACATCTTGAAAGTTAAGTATCACTGGTTCCCTGGTCCTCCTGCAGGGGCAGGTGGCTATGAGCGAAATGTGGATTGCGACGACGACGGCTCAATCAACGTCTTCGACATACTAATCGTCAAAGCCAACTGGGG
>JGI24422J19971_10001830_pt1 | contig 13086 bp, 11 predicted proteins | sample DeeMarSWOR152_54_FD_19971 | JGI IMG/M metagenome (IMG submission 19971) | reverse complement strand
TATTCTGACCGAGGAGATGCTGCGCTACGGCGCGCCCGCCGCCTGCCACTGGTTTGCCGACCGACAGATCGGCGGCGCCATCGTCCACTACGGCACCGATGAGCAAAAGAAGGAACTGCTGCCCATGATTCTGAAGGGTGAGGCCTATGTCGGACTGGGTATGAGCGAGCCCGATGCGGGCAGCGACTTGGCTTCGCTTAAAACCAAAGCCACCGAGGACGGCGAGGAGTTTATCATCGACGGGCAAAAGACCTGGACCAGCGGCGGCAGCCACATGAACTGGATCTACCTGGTGGCGCGCACCGACCCCGATGCCCCCAAGCACAAGGGCATCAGCGAGTTTTTCTTTCGCACCGATCTGCCCGGGGTGAACGTGGTGCCCATCGTCGATATTACGGGGGGCGTGCACTTTAACGAGGTCTTCTTTGAAAACGTGCACATCCCCAAGACCAGTCTCATCGGCGAGAGGAACCGGGGCTTTTACCAGATTCTTAACCAGCTCGACTACGAAAGAAGCGGCATGGAGAGGCTGATGGCCAACTATCCCCTCTTCGAAGCGCTTATAAACTATACCAAGGAGACCAAAAGAAAAGGCAAGCCGTTATCCCAGTACCCGTTGATTCGCGCTCAATTAGCGCAGCTCAAGATTGAGCTTGAAATCGGGCGGCTGCACATGTACCGCGTGGCTATGGTTATGGACGAGGGACGCGCCCCCAACTGGGAGTCGTCGATGTCCAAAGCCTATGGCACCGCCTTCGAGCAGCGCCTGGCCGGCGCCGCCATAGAGATTATGGGGCTCTACGGACAGCTTTCGCCGGAATCGAAGCGAGTGCCGATAAAGGGCATGGCCTATCATTCCTATCTGTCTTCCAAGGGCTACAGCCTGCAGGCGGGCAGCTCGGAGGTCCTGAAGAATATCCTGGCTTTAAGAAAGCTGGAACTACCCAGCCAGTAGAATTCGATTAGCGGATTATATTAGGAGGCAATGACAATGCAGTTAGCTCTCTCTGAAGAACAGGAAATGTTGAGGACGATGGCGCGCGATTTCTTGAGCGACAAGCTGCCCAAGACGGCGGTCAAAGAGATAGAAGAAAGCGAAGCGGGCTATTCACCGGAAATATGGAAAGAGATGGCCGGGCTGGGGTGGATGGGATTAGCCTTCCCCGAAAAATACGGCGGCAGCGACATGAGCTTCCTCGACCTGGCCATATTGATTGAGGAGATGGGCAGGGCCTGCCTGCCCGGTCCCTATTTCTCTTCGGTGGTCTTAAGCGGTTTTGCCATTCTCGATATCGGCAGCGAGGAGCAGAAAGCGGAATACCTGCCCAAGATAGCCAGCGGCGAGAAGATATTTACCCTGGCTTTGACTGAAGCCAGCGCCAGCTACGACGCCGACGGCATCGAGACCAAAGCCAGCGCCGAGGGTGATAACTATACTATAAGCGGCACCAAGCTCTTCGTTCCCGACGCCAATGTCGCCGACTATATGCTGGTGGTGGCTAAGACCGACAAGGGCTTTACTATATTCATCGTCGACGCCAAGAGTGAGGGCATAAGCCATACGGTCTTGAAGACCATCGCCGAGGACAAGCTCTGCGAGGTGGTCTTCGACAAGGTCAAAGTGCCCAAGGCGAATATACTGGGCGAGCCGGACAAGGGCTGGGCTGAGGTAGAAAAAATCATCCAGCGGGGGGCGGCGGCAAAGTGCTGCGAGATGGTGGGCTGCATTCAGCAGGCGCTGGATATGACCGTGGCGTACGCCAAGGACCGCAAGCAGTACGGCCGACCCATCGGCAGCTTCCAGGTTATCCAGCACTACTGCGCCGACATGGCCACCGATGTCGATGGCACCCGACTCTCCGCCTACAAAGCCGCCTGGATGCTGAGCGAGGGGCTGCCCTGCACCCAGGAGGTCGCCATCGCTAAAGCCTGGGCGGGGGAAGCCTGCCAGCGGGTTATGGCGTTGGCCCACCAGATTCACGGGGCTATCGGTGTGACCATAGACCACGACCTGCAGTACTACACGCGGCGGGCCAAGGCGGCTGAGGTCAGCTTCGGCGACGCCAGCTTCTACCGCGAGGTGGTGGCTAAGGAGATGGGGCTGTAGTCTAAGCCAGGGTCTTGAGCCTGGCTAAAACTTCCTCTATGGTCACTTCAGCAGTGGAAGCGCCCGAGGTTACCCCTATATTCTGCTTACCCTTAAACCATTCCGGCTTGATGTCCTTCGCCGTCTCCACCAGGTGCGTCTCGGTAACCGCCGAGCAGAGCTCGGCCAGGCGGTTGGTGTTGGCGCTGCCCTTGCCCCCGATAACCAGCATCAGGTCAACCTTTGCCGCCAGCNCCAGCGCTTGAGCCTGCCGTTTTCTGATGTCGTGGCAGATGGTATCGATAACGCGCAGCTCGGAGTCTCTGGTAAAAGCGCCGTCGATGAGCTTTTTGACAAAGCTGACGAAGTCGGCCGGTATCTGGGTGGTCTGGGAGAGGACGCCGATACGGCGGGGTAAAGGCTCCAGCTCGAAGATGTCCCTTTCGTCCCGGGTGGCGACCCCCTTCCCCTCCGCCCAGCCGAGTACGCCCTTGACCTCGGTGTGGTCGGCATCGCCGTAGATAACTACCAAAAAACCAGCCTGAGCCAACCTGCGAGCAGCGGTCTGGAGGCGGTGAACAAAGGGGCAGGTGGTATCAACGATACCGATTTTCCGCGCCTTAATCTTATCTTCTACTTCGGGGGCAACGCCGTGGGAGCTTATTGCCACCGCTTTACCCTCTATGTCGTCGATATCCTTAGCCACTTTAACGCCGATTCCCGCCAGCCTTTGCAATACCTGCTGGTTATGCACTACCGCCCCCAGCGTTTCCACCCCGCCCCGCTCTCGGCAGACCTTCTCCAGGATATCGACGGCACGCTTGACGCCGAAGCAAAAGCCAATCTCTTTGGTCTTTTCAATCTTCACTACTTGTCTCCACCATAGACCCCCCGGTATTCGGGGGGAAGCAGCGCGGCGATGCGCCGCATAATAAGCTCGGTTTGCTCCGCCAGCTCGTCTTTGGTTAGTTTACTGCCCGCCTTGGGCAGCGAGAAGGGTTTGCCGATATTGACCGTTATGCGGGGGCGGCGAAATAGCCCCAGCCCTTTAAGCCTTTCGGTGCCGGAGATGCCCACGGGGAGGATAGGCACAGCCTGGCGGCTGGCGATTAGAGCCGAGCCGGGGAAAGCCGACTGAAGCTGGGCGTTTTTACTCCTGGTTGCCTCGGGGAACATGACCAGCGCCCGCCCCTCCGCCAGAACGCGCGCCGACTGGCGTATCGCCTTTCTGTCCAGCCGTCCCCGGTGCACCGGGAAGGAGCCCAGGCTGCCCAAAAAGTAAGCCAGGAAGCGGGAACGGAAGAGCTCTTCCTTGGCCATAAAGACAACCTGCCGCCCCAGGATAGCGCCGAGCAGGGGAGGGTCATTGAAATTAAGGTGGTTAGACACCACCATGAGCGCTCCCTGACGGGGGACATTTTCCTTGCCCTTAACCTGCAAACGGGCAAAGAGCCTGAAGAACGCCCCGACAATCACCTTGCCGATACAATAGAGCCAGAACAAGCCGATAACTCCAATAATATGTCAATCAATTATAACCCCGACTAGGGGCAAAGACAAACACGCTGGAGCTTTTCTCCCCTCACCCCTGTTTTATATCTTTTCCCACCCTCCGCCCTTTAATGAAAAAGGGGGCTTCGCCCCCTCTAAAACCCCCAGGAGAGGTTGGGGGAGAGAAATCTATAGAGGTGACACCTCTATAGGGTGGGTATTGGGTGGGAAGAAAAACCTAGGGGCGGGGCTAATTAAAACTATTTAGGGCAAAGTCTTGATTAAAGCTGTGTTATGCTGCATAATAGCCAGACAGAGCTATGAAGAAGCTGACTATCGGTAAGTTGAGGGGACTGCAGGAGCTGGCTAACAACGACGGCGTATTTAACATATGTGCCATGGACCACCGCCGCTCGCTGAGCCGTATGATGGAGGGGGGGCATGTAATCGAGGGGGGCACCAGCTACCAGGAAATGGCCCAGCGCAAGCTGGAGCTCTGCACCCACCTCGCCCCCCACGCCAGCGCTGTCCTGCTCGACCCNCTCTTCGGCGCGGCGCAGTGCATCAGCCACGGCGCCCTGCCCAAGAGCACGGGGCTGCTGGTCAGCCTGGAAGCCTCGGGCTACTCAGGTCCTTCGGAATTCCGCATGAGCGAACTGGAGGAGGGGTGGAGCGTGGAGAAGATTAAGCGGATGGGCGCCTCGGCGGTCAAGTTCCTTATTTACTACCACCCCGACCTGATTGAGCTGGCCAACAAGCTGATGGAGCTGGTGGAGACGGTGGGGCAGGAATGCCAAAAGTACGACATCCCCCTCGTTATCGAACCTTTGAGCTACCCGTTGGGGGAGGAGACGAAAAACCCGGCACAGTTCGCCGCCGCCAAGGAGCAATTGGTGCCCAAGACCACCCAGCATATTACCGCCTTGCCCGTAGATATGCTCAAGTCCGAGTTTCCCAGCGACCTGCGCTATAATCAAGACAAGGCTAAACTTATCGACATCTGCCAGAAACTGGATAAGGCGTCGCAGGTGCCCTGGGTCGTCTTGAGCGCGGGGGTGAGCTTCGAGGTCTTTTGCCAGCAGGTGGAAATCGCCTGCCGGGGCGGAGCTTCGGGCTTTCTGGCCGGGCGGGCTATCTGGCAGGAGGCAATGAACATCGATGACCCTAAAGAAAGGGCTACGATACTAAAGACGCTGGGAGCAGATAGGTTAAAAAAGCTGACCGAGATAGCCGCCAAACACGCCGTGCCCTGGTACAAGAAGCTAGGTCTCGCCCGCGACGAGCTGGCCAAAACCGCCGAAGGATGGTACCAGCAATACTGACATGAACAGCCCTTTGATTTCCACCATAACCCTTAACCCCAGCCTTGACCAGCACCTTACCGTGGACGGGCTGGTGGTGGACGGCCCCAACCGCTGGTCACGGCTGCACCGCTACGCAGGGGGGAAGGGTATTGATGTATCCCGGGCTATTCACGAGATGGGGGGCAGGACTATCGCCTACGGCTTCATCGGGGGGGCGGTGGGACGGGCGGTGGAAATATTCCTCGATGAGGAAGGGGTGCCCTTTAGCTTTACCCCCATCAAGGGGGAGACCCGGACCAACTTTATTATCACCGACAGCCAGACCAACCACCAGACCCGGATTGACGCCCCCGGTCCCTACATTACCAAGGATGAGTTCGCCAGGTTCCAGCGGAAGATGCAGCGCATACGCCCCAGCCCCGATTTAATCGTGGTGGGGGGCAGCGCCCCACCCGGCATCCCCAACAATGTCTACTACACCACAACCATAGAGGCTAAAGGCTTCGGGGTGAGGACTATTCTGGACGCCGATGCCCAGTGGCTGGCCGAGGGGGTGAAGGCCAAGCCCTACCTAGTTAAACCCAACGTGCGGGAGGCGGAGGGGCTGCTGAATAGGGAGCTGCCCGATGAAACCGCCATCATCAAGGCAGCCCGCGACATCGTCGAGATGGGCATTGAAATAGCCGTTATCTCGCGGGGTAAGGACGGCATCATCGCCGCCACCAAGGACGCGGTGCTTAAGGCAGTGCCGCCCGAGGTAAAGGTAAAAAGCACGGTGGGTGCGGGTGATTGCACTATTGCCGGGCTTGCCCTGAAGCTGGCTGGTGAAGAGCCGCTGGCCAGAGCCTGCCGACTGGCGGTAGCCATGGGGACGGCTGCTGTTTTAACCCCGGGCACGGAGCTCGCCCGCAAGACCGACGTGGAATACCTGCTGCCGCAGATTAAGGTGAAGAATTTAACCAAGCAGCTGAATAAAACAATCTCTATAGCCAAGACTACTTGACAAGAGGTTAGCGGNGGAGTAATTTTAGGTTGAAAGCCGGGGCGGCATCTCAGCCGTACCCTGACTGATATATTAGCCATAAATTCTAAAAATAAGTCTGAGTCAGGAGGTGGTAATATTTGAACCAATCAGGAACAACCCAAATCTTCAGTCATTTTGGAGGTAAAGCAATGAAAAGGATAGTAGTGGTTTTCCTAGCGCTGGCACTGCTGACGTTCCCCCTGGTGGGCGGTTGTACCGCGGAAGAGGAAACTTTCGAGCTCACCTACAACAACTTCTTCCCGCCGACCAACTACCACAGCATACTGGCTGACGAATTCTGTAAGGAGATAGAGGCGCGCACCGACGGCAGGGTAACCATTACCTATTACCCGGCCAGTGGCTTAGCCGCGGCACCAGATACCTACGATGCCGTGGTTGAGGGCATAGCCGATATCGGCATGTCCTGCCTGGCTTATACCATGGGGCGCTTTCCTGCTTCCGAGCTGGTCGACCTGCCTCACGGTTACCCCAATGGTTGGGTAGCCACTATGGTAGCCACCGACTTCTATAACGAGTTCACGCCTGCCGAATTCGACGATTGCCATCCCCTCTATTTCCACGCCCACGGCCCGGGCATCGTTCTCACCGTTGATACGCCAGTGTACACGCTGGAGGACATGCAGGGACTGGTCTTGAGGTCAACCGGTGTCGGCGCCGCCATCGCTGAAGCGCTGGGCGCTACCGGCTATGCTGCAGCACAGGGAGAAGCCTATGAGCTTATGTCCAAGGGCACCATAGACGGCAGCATGACCCCCATGGAGCCGCTGCTGGGCTGGAACCAGGCTGAGGTGGTCAATTACGTCACCAACTGCTATGAGGTAGCTTACACCACTGACTTCTTCGTGGTCATGAACCTCGACAAGTGGAACGAATTGCCCGGCGAATTACAGGACATATTCACCGAGGTCAGCGAGGAGTGGGCTGAAAAGCACGCCATGCTCTGGACCTACTACGACAAGGCAGCCGCCGATTACTTCCTGAGCTTTGCCGGCAAAGAAATAATCGAGCTTTCGGCAACCGAGATGGCCCGGTGGGTTGACGCCGCCGCTGTGGTGAAAGACACCTATATGACGGACAAGACCGCCCTGGGGCTGCCCGTAGATGAATACGAGGACTACATAAACGAGCGGGTAGCTTACTGGTCAGCTCTGGCACCATCATTAGAGGCGTGTGTCACCTGGGTTGAGACCGAGTTAGCACCGCTTGTACCNACAGAATAGAGAGCTTAATCGCTCCCAAACGGGACTTAATTAGGGGTGCTCGGGAGATAACCCCAGTTTTCGGGCACCCCTAAAGAACGGTTTAAGCCTATGTCAGGCAAAATAGAACGCCTGGAAAGATTCGTCAATTCTTTCAGCAACTGGCTTAACTGGGTAGCGGGCGTTGGCTTNGTGGGCATTCTCGCCCTGACCATAGCCGACATATTTGGCATTAAACTCGCCCAGGCCGGAGTTCCCTTCTTCCGCCCCATCCCCGGGGGCATCGAGGTGGTGGCTTTTCTGGGGGTAGTGGTAACCGCCTTCGCCATCGCCTACACCCAGGTCCTGCGCGGGCATATCAGGGTGGAATTCGTAGTAATGCGCCTGCCCCCGCGGGCGCAGGCGGCCATCGCCGCCTTTATCTGGTTCCTCAGCCTAGCGCTGTTCGCCCTGCTTGCCTGGCAGAGCGTTGAGTACGGGCTGAGCCTCCAGGCAAAGGGCACCGTCTCCATGACGCAAAGGATACCCTTCTATCCCTTCGTCCATGCCATCGCTTTTTGCTGCATCCCCATCTGCCTGGCGCTGGCGCTGGAGTGCTTTAAGTCGGTGAGGAAGGCGGTGAAAGGGTGAGCCCGGTTACCGTCGGCCTTATCGGCATCGGCGTGCTGGTGCTGACCTTTCTTATCGGCATGCCCGTGGGCTTTGCCATGGCCTTCGTCGGCATGGCCGGTTTCTGCTTCCTGGTCTCGCCCGACGCGGGCTTGAGCCTGCTCGCCCGTGACTTTTTCAGCAACCTCTCCGCCTATTCCCTGACCGTCATTCCCATGTTCATCTTTATGGGCTCGATTGCCTACGCTTCAGGGATGAGCCGAAGGCTATATGAAGCGGGCTATACCGTCTTCGGACAGATGCGGGGCGGCCTAGCTATGGCCACCATCGCCGCCTGCGCTGGCTTCGCCGCCATGTGTGGCTCGACCAACGCCACCGCTGCCGCCATGGGCCGGGTATCCCTGCCCGAGATGAGAAGGTACAACTACAACGATTCACTGGCCACTGGCTGCGTTGCCGCCGCGGGCAGCCTGGGCATACTTATTCCCCCCAGCACTATTTTCATTATCTACGGCATAATGACCGAACAGTCCATAGGCAAGCTGTTTATCGCCGGCGTTCTACCTGGCGTACTCCTGGCCGGACTGTTCATCATAGTGGTGGTCATTCTCTGCAAGCGAAACCCCAGCCTGGCCCCGGGAGGAGCCCCCACCACCTTTAAGCAAAAGCTGGCCGGTCTGGCCGGGGTTATCGAGATGATGGTCCTGTTCGCCCTGGTGATTGGTGGGCTGTTTCTGGGCTGGTTCAGCCCTACCCAGGCGGGAGCCGCGGGCGCCTTCGGGGCTTTGCTCATCGGCTTAGCTAGGCGGCAGCTGAGCTGGCAGGGGTTTCTCTTCGCCGTCAAGGATACCCTGCGCATAACCTGCATGGTGATGATTATCGTTACCGGGGCCATCATCTTCGGGCATTTCATGGCCGTGGCCAAGCTGCCGCTGGTATTGTCAGATTGGGTGGGGGGGCTGCCCCTACCCCCCATGGCTATCATGGGGGTGATTGTCCTGCTCTACCTGGTGGGGGGCTGTTTCATGGATGCCCTGGCCCTGATTACCCTTACCGTGCCCATCATCTACCCGGTGGTGCTGGTGCTGGGCTTCGACCCCATCTGGTTCGGGGTGATAATCGTCCTAGTCACCGAGATGGGGGTGATTACGCCGCCGGTGGGCTTGAATGTCTATGTCATCAAGGGGGTGGCCGAGGACGTGCCCCTGGAAACTATCTTCAAGGGGGTACTCCCCTTTTTAGCGGCGCTGATTGTCGCCGTGGGTATACTGATGGCCTTCCCCCAGATTGCCACCTTCTTGCCCGGGCTTGCCCTCTACTAAAACTCGTTTGACTTCGCCCCGCCGTTTTGCTATGCTCTATTAAAATTGAATAGGAGAGGGGTGCCCGAGCGAGAGCGAGGGCTTAAACGGAAGGCAAGTGCGGTGAGAGTCCGCCACAGTCCCGCCTGCTGTAATTGAGGTTTTAAGCCTCATAAGTCAGAACACCAGCCCCGGTTCCAGTCGCCTCCGCGGAAAAGGGGGGCAGATTATCGAGATTAATCCCCTTGTCCAGCAGACGAGGGGATTTTTTTATCAAATAAGGTGTATTGAATTGAAACGTCGCAACAAGATAGCCCTAGTCCTGTCGCTGCTGGGGGTCTGCCTCATCGCCGCTCTCTTTCTGGGCAGCGCCTTCGGCGCCGTGTCTATCTCCATGCCCGATATCGGCAAGATGGTGCTCAACAAGACGGCCATTTTCGATTTCCCCACCACCTGGACGGCCGCCGAGGAAACCATCATCTTCCAGATAAGAATGCCCCGCGTCATCGGCGGGGCGCTGGTAGGGATGGCGCTGGCGACGGCGGGGGTGCTCTTCCAGGGGCTGCTGCGTAACCCCATGGCCGACCCCTATATCATCGGCACCTCGGCGGGAGCCGCGCTGGGGGCTACCGTGGCCATGATGCTACCCATAAGCCTGGCTTTCTTGGGCTTCGGGCTGGTGCCGATAGCCGCCTTCCTTGGCGCCGTGGGCACGGTCTTCCTGGTCTATAACCTGGCGCGGGTGGGGGGCAAGACGCCCATTATAAGCATGCTTCTAGCAGGGGTGGTGGTCAGCGCGCTGATGGCGTCTATTATGGCGCTGCTGATAACGATAAGCGACCGCCTGCACCTGAGCCTGCAATCGGTCTATTCTTACCTGCTGGGGCACATCTCGGTAACCGGCTGGGAACAACTGGCGGTTATCGCCCCGCTGGTGGTGGGCGGTGTTATCTTTGCCCGTTTTTTGGCTTTTCATCTCAACGCCCTGTCGCTGGGGGAGGAGGGGGCGGCTTATGTCGGGGTGAACGTGGAGAGGGATAAGATAGTTATCTTGGTCTTGGGCTCTTTGCTCACCGCCGCCGCCGTTTCCATCAGCGGCTTAATCGGCTTTGTCGGGCTGGTGGTGCCCCACGCCATGCGCTTAAGCTTCGGGCCCGACCACCGCCTGCTCCTGCCCGCGGCGGCACTGGGCGGGGGTGCTTTTGTTATTATCGCCGACCTCATCGCCCGCACCGCCATGGCTCCGGCCGAGATTCCGGTGGGGGTGATTACGGCTATTATCGGCGCGCCCTTCTTCCTCTACCTGCTGCGGCGCACCAGGAAGGAGTACGCTTTCTGATGATTGGCTTAGAGATTAAACAGCTTGACTTTTCTTACTTCGACGGGCTGGTCTTAGAGGACATCAACCTTTCCGTTAAGGCGGGGGAGATGGTGGGGCTACTGGGGCCCAACGGCTCGGGCAAGACCACGCTGATTAAGCTCGCCAGCGGCATCTTAAAGCCAAGGCGGGGGGAAATCAGGCTCGACGGAAACCGCCTAACCAGTTTGAGCCGAAGGTTTATCGCCAGCAATGTGGCCGTGGTGCCGCAGCAGTTCCACATACCCTTTGCCTTCACCGCCAGCGAGGTGGTGATGCTGGGGCGGACGCCTTTCTTCAGAGCCCTGGCCGATGAGAGCGAAGACGACCGTCAGGTGGTCGATAACTCCCTGGAGCTGGTGGGCATCGATGAGCTGGCCGAGCGNCGTTTCGATGAGCTGAGCGGCGGGGAAAGGCAAAAGGTTATCCTGGCCATGGCGCTGGCGCAGCAGCCCAAACTGCTGCTGCTCGACGAGCCCACCGTACACCTGGACATCGCCCACCAGATGGAGATAGTGGAGCTGGTGCGGGGGCTGAACACAGGGCGTGGGATTACCGTCGTTGCCGCCATGCACGACCTTAACCTGGCGGCGCTCTACTTCGACCGCCTAATCCTGCTCAAAGAGGGGCGGGTCTGGGCCGACGGCACGCCGCAAGAAGTTCTTACCGAGGCGGGGATAAGCGAAGTCTTTGCCGCCTCGGTGCGGGTGGAGGTGCACCCACTGACGGGAGCGCCCCACATCGTGGTTATGCCTAGGGTGAAAGCTAACAAGCCTCAATAACCCCCCGTAGACAGGAGTAAGAGCAAGGGCTATAATCTCGTGTAGTTATGGATTCCGAGGTCAAGCTCAGCGTCCTCTTCACCGCCGAGGAGATAGCCGCCACCGTCGAGCGCCTTGCGGCTGAAATCAGGCGGGACTATCTTAATAAAAACCCCGTTTTAATCGCCGTCCTCAAAGGCTCCTTTGTCTTCCTCGCCGATCTCGTCCGCCGGCTCGACTTCCCCCTGCAGATAGAGTTCGCCCAGCTCTCCAGCTACGGCCACGGGAAGGAGAGCGCGGGCAAGATTAAAGTAATACAGGATATCCAGGGCGATATTAAGGGGCGGCATGTCCTGGTCATCGAGGATATTATCGACACCGGTCTTACCGCCGCTTTTTTCTTAAAGTATTTACGGCAGAAGCAGCCCGCCTCGCTCAAGCTCTGCTCGCTGACGGACAAGCCCTCGCGGACGCAGGTCAAGATTAATATCGACTACCTGGGGCTTACCGTTCCCGATAAGTTTATCGTCGGCTACGGTATCGACTGGGACGAGAGGTTCCGCTACCTGCCCGACATATGCACCATAGAGGACGAGGGCTGATGCCGAGCGCTCTCGCCCGTCTGATGTCGGTGGCTAAAGGGGAACTGCCCGCCGACCTGCTGCTAGCCAACGCTAAAGTAATCAACGTCTTTACCGGTGAGATTGAAGACGGCAGTGTCGCCGTCTTCGGGGACAGAATCGCCGGCATCGGCGACTACCGGGCGAAAGAGGTGGTGGACGTGGGGGGCAGGCACATCGCCCCCGGGCTTATCAACGGACACATTCACCCCGAAAGCTCCATGCTCGATATCGGGCAGTACGCCCGCGCCGTGGTGCCCCACGGCACCACCAGCCTGGTTAGCGACCTCCACGAGATAGCCAACGTCGGCGGGGTGGCGGGGATAAAATACGTGCTGGAGCGCGCCCGCCGCCTGCCCTTTAACCTCTTTTTAATGGCGCCTTCCTGCGTGCCCGCGACTAATCTGGAGAGCTCGGGGACAAACCTGGGTCCTGAGGAGATTGGCCAGATTCTAAAGTGGAAGGAGTGCCTGGGGCTGGGGGAGGTAATGAACTTTCCCGGTGTCATTAGCGGCGACGAGGCGGTGCTCCAGAAAATCGCCCTGGCTAAGGGCAAGATTATCGACGGCCATGCCCCGGGCTTAAGCGGCAAAGAATTAAGCGCCTACATCGCCGCCGGCATTTCTTCCGACCACGAATGTGTCTCGCTTGACGAAGCTAAAGAGAAGCTGAGGCAGGGCATGTTTATAATGATAAGGGAAGGCTCCTCGGAGAAAAATCTAGAAGCCCTGCTGCCCCTGGTGACCGACAAGACCTGGCCACGGTGCATGTTCGTCGTCGACGACCGCACCGCCGCCGACCTGCTCAATGACGGCGATATCGACGCCGTGGTGCGCAAGGCAATACGGTTGGGGCTCGCCCCGGTGCGGGCTATCCAGCTGGCGACCATAAATACGGCGGGCTATTTCCGCAGGGAGGGGCTGGGGGGCATCGCCCCTGGCTATTTCGCCGACATGATTGTGCTTGGCGATTTGCCCAAACTTCAGATTGATATGGTCTTTTACCGGGGTAAGCTGGTGGCTGAAGAGGGCAAGCCCCTGTTCTCCGTATCCCAAACCGCAGAAAGGAGTTTGGCCGATAGCGTCAACATCAAGCCCTTTAGTATAGACAGGCTGAAGCTAACGCCTTCGGGGAAAGCCGAGCCTGTCATCGAGGTCGTCCCCGGGCAGATAATAACTAAAAAGCGAATGGAGAGAATAGGGTCTATCCCCGACCTGGAGAGGGACATCCTGAAACTGGTGGTGGTGGAGAGGCACAAAGCCACGGGGAATATCGGGGTGGGGCTGGTTAGCGGCTTTGGGCTGAAACGGGGG
>JGI24422J19971_10001828_pt1 | contig 13093 bp, 11 predicted proteins | sample DeeMarSWOR152_54_FD_19971 | JGI IMG/M metagenome (IMG submission 19971) | reverse complement strand
CGGCCGCGAGTTTCTCTTTGGCTTCTTCTGAAACGTCGGGACAGTCTTCAAGTTTGGCGCGTTTCTGAGCAAGTGCCATTGCAAAGGCCAGGCAAGTAGGCATGCCGCACTTTTTGCAGTTGGTTTTCGGTAGGAGTTTAAATATATCCAATCCTGTCAGTGCCATAATATTCGTCCTTTCTTTGTATATTGTATCTTATTTGCGATAAATCCGAAACAGATCCAAAAATTAAGTAAATCAGGAAGTGTCTAAAGTGACAGCTTCGCTGTCATTCTGAGCGGAACGCAGTGGAGCGAAGAATCTCCTTATTGCTCAGGAGATGAGATCCTTCGGCTCCGCCTCAGGATGGCACTTACGTGTCACATTAGGCACTTTAGCTCACATTAGGCACTTTAGCTCACTTGATTTTGTTCCGTATTTCGTTTACTTTAGAACATAGGTTCTAAAGTGGTTACGGGATGCTCGTTTTTAGTAATAAATTCCAGAACCTCTTCTTCGGTCGAGGCTGTGGTCTCATCGGCAATCTTGGCGAGGAATTCTTCCGAGGTCAGTCCTATTTCCTTGACTCTTTCGCTGAAAGCTTCCTTAATGTCTTCTTTCAGTATGGTGGGCATCCATACTATTCGCTTAATTCCGCCTTCAGCAGCGATGAATTTTTTTGAGCAGATGTAATGCTTAGAATGGCCGATAAAGCCAGGCGTCTGCTGTCCACCACCAACGGTGCCGGCAAGTGTCGAGAACTTCATTCCGCAAGGTGTCATCTCAGGGAACTCCCTGTTAACAATCATTATGCCACCTGTTGAGGGTAGCACCGCAGCGATACATTCGAAGCAGCCGCAGGAGGTCATCGGATCGGTAATCATACTGTACTGGCTCATTCGCTCAACGTTACCACCGCTGGTTTTGAGGACAAATGCGTTTATTCTGTCCCACTGGCCGATGGTCGGCTCGATGCAATTGCCTTTGGAGATGGGCTGATTCGGTCCGGACGGAGTTATCTCATATGCCGCCCGGCAGTCCAGCCAGCTATAAGCACCGCAAAGGCCCGGCCGTTCCGGTGAAACTACACATACATGATTCGGGGCGAAACTCTGACAAAGTGTGCAGGAATAAAACGTCTCTACGTCTTCGTCCTGCATTCCTGCTAATCGTGCGTCACGCTCGGCAAAGATAGCCAGGGCATGTTTGCAAAGCTCTTCCACCTGCTTTTGGTCGGTGAATAATTTGACCTGTACCTTGTCTAAAATGCTCGAATATTCGTCGTGGAACTTGGCGTGCAGGAGCTTACCGATGTGTTCAAGCTTGAATCCCGCCTTTGCGGCGTCGTTGCTGATTCGTATCCAGTTGATGTCCCGCTGTCCCATATGCCAGAGTCCCTGTGCCTCGTTCATAAATGTGTGTATGTGCCGCTCCAGCACAGGTTCAAAATCAGGCTGCATTTTTCTTCCCGCTACCTCAACTATAATACCCAGCGGCAATTTTCCGCCGGCCTCCAACGAATCGACATCAGGCCCCTGCACTTCAACGTTACCGTCTTCAACATCGCTGATTTCTCGCATGCGGAGCCATTCGAAGGCTGGGGTTCTCTGTCCGCCGAACTCGCAGTGCATTTCTTCCTTGCGGATACGTTCACCTTCAAAAGCCGGACTGACAGAGACGGGGATTGGTATTTCCGTGATTTTTATTTTAAGACCGCGGACTTCAATGGCTTTCTCTACGATTTGGTCATGAGGGATGTTCGAAACAACGTGCTCATAAGTACACACACCGGTAGGTAAAATCTCCGGGATGTCGGAATCGGCGATAGTCGGAAAGCCGTAATTAATCGCACCGGCGGCGTTAGCGTACCATTCATCAGTGACCTTGCCGAGGGGCATAACGAAGGCGAAGATCCTGTTTTTGTTGTAGAGCAGGTTGCGCCGGAAGTCACCAGGCTGGACACCTCCGAAACTAAGGGCAGCTCGGCTTGCGAATCCGAGTGAATATATCGCTGAAGTTATTTCCCGTCCGAAAGGCACCAGTCGTGTTTCCCAGCCCAACTGTACGCCGCCTTCGACGAGCTGCTCGGCGAAAGTAGTGCCGTTATTGTGTGCAGACATAAAGACATACAGACAGCGTTCCTGCAGTTTACGGGCAATATCGACGGCTGTTTCAACGTCTGGGGCGGAGCCGACAACAGCCGCAAAGCCAGGTGCCGTGCCGTCCACGAACTGGATACCGCGTTCGCGGAGAATTACATCGTCCGCCGCTCCGAGCCAAATATCGTCCACCGGATTGGGGCCGATTAGGTACTTACAGGCCTCGATAGTCTCCTCTGCAAAGAGTGTTGCCATGCCGGCATCCAGGGCGTGGCCCAGATAAGGCACCCATAAATCATCATCAACAAGCGGGGGAAGTAAGTCCTTTACCTCTTGCATTACTTCTTTGAAATCGGCTAATTTTTCCACCGCTCTTCCGGTCATAGAGTAAATGATGGGCATGTAGTAACCGGTATTTGGAAACTCGACTTTGCAATCTTCGCCTTTTTGCTTGATGGCTTTTGTTAATATGTCCTCGGCCTGTTTGGCTATCTTATGAGCGCCACGTATGGCTGCTGATGCAATGATTTTTGACATAGAATAACCTACCTTTCATACCTTTTAGTCAGATTATCCGGATATCAGGGGACCAGGTTATCAGATTATTAGAATGTCAGGCAACCTGGTTTCCTGATAACCTGATATCCGGATGTCCTGTTTTTCACTCTACAGATAAGGCTCGCCGATCTGCCATATCGTAGAGCTTGCGTTCTGTTTCTTTGTTGATTCCCAGTGCGTCGCGTTTACTTTCGATATGCTCAATCATCATATGAGCGGCTTTAATGGGGTCACGTTCAAAGGCCCATTTGCCGCCTACATCCTTTTCAATTTCTTCGGTTAGATACCGTGTTAAATTTGGTGCTCCGAGGATAGGCAGCGGCTCACCAATAACGGTATATACTCCTGAGGATACAAAATACATTCCGATTGAAATTGCCTTTTCTGACATCCATTCAGGTGCAGCCCCTGCGGCAGGCAACTCTGATATATCTTCGCCCAGGCCGCCTTCGGCAACTACATTCGACAGAATTGTCAAAATCCTGCTGTTGTCCACGCAGGAACCGACGTGAAGCACTGGTGGTATACCAACTGCCTCACAGACCTCGGCCAGCCCTTTGCCACAATATTTTGCTGCTGCATCCGGTCTCATTAAGCCGGCTTTACCGGCCGCTACCGCACTGCAACCCGTACTCACGACTATAACATCATTTTTGATAAGTTCCTTTATCATCGTAAGGTGGCCGTAATCGTGCACCTGCTTCGGATTATTGCAGCCAACAACTCCAGCGGCACCGCGAATTCTGCCGTTGATGACATTGTCATTTAATGGGCGATAGCTGGCGCGAAATCGACCGCCAAGATGGTAAAAGATATTTTCCGTTGTAAAACCTGCAATTCCACGCTCCATCGCCTTCGGAATCTTGCCCTTACCCTTTCTGTTTGCAAAGTTCTCAATAGCAATCTTGATGATTTCTCTTGCGGTTTCGGCGGCTCTATCCTCGTGAAATTCAATGTGCTCTGCTCCTTCAATTTTACACTTGGGAGATGTGGTAATCAGCTTGGTATGGAAACAGTTAGATAGAGACCCGAGCGCAGGCATAATGCATTGCACATCAACCAGCATGACTTCCACGACGCCGGTCATCAAAGCTAATTCTTGCTGCAGGAAATTGCCGGCAACCGGTATCCCGTGGCGCATTAGAATCTCATTGGCTGTGCAGCACATCCCTGTAAGGTTGATGCCTGTAGCACCTTTATCCTCAGCCATTTTTATCAGTTCTGGTTCCTGCGAAATCGCCACGATTATATCCGATAGCGTAGGCTCGTGGCCGTGCACGATTATATTGACCTTCTTTGCGTCAAGGGCTCCGAGATTAGCCGCAAATCGAATTGGCCAGGGGCTTCCAAACAGAATGTCTGAAAGTTCCGTGGCAATAAGCGACCCGCCCCAGCCGTCTGCCAAAGAAGCCCGGATGCCTTGTTTTATGAGGTTTTTGTAGTCTGAGCCTACACCAATATGTGTCCTGTGCATAATCTCGACTATTTCGCGGTCAACGGCACGAGGAGTTACACCGAACTCTTCCCAAACCTTTTGTCTGGCAGGCGGTGGATAGGCCGCCGCGCTTACAAGTGTTCCATCTTGCTTTCCAAATTCAGCTAATACCGCGTGGGCCAGATCGCTACCGATTTCCTTTGTGCCTCTGCCTTCTACCTTGATTCCGTATCTCGCTGCAACTTCCCTCAATTTCAGCTCATCCTTAATTGTATAATCACAGCTATCGCTCTCAACAGCCATCTTGAAGGTATGAGCTATGTCACGGCCATGGTCGGAATGTGCCGCAGCCCCTGCCGCAATCATTCGCAACAAATTTCTTGCAGCGATTGTATCGGCGGTGGCACCGCATATACCCGCTTGCGGCCCTTCTTCAAATGGATCGACTCGACAGGGTCCCATTGAACAGTTTCGGCAGCATATCCCGAGTTTGCCGAAACCGCATTGAGGCTCTTGCTGCTCAAATCTGTCCCAGGCATTTTCTGTGTCCGCTTCAGACATATGCTGAAGCATTTCCTGTGTTGCTTTGTCACTACTACGTTTTTTCGGGTTCATAAAAAATCCCTCGGTAATCACTTAATTGTAAAATTTTTGAAATTGAAACTTATATCATACTTTATCCACTATTTCAAGCACTGCTGCTAATCCCATCGTAATCCACATCATGGTTTACAGCACGCTCATTCCTTTTTGTAAACCATAGCAGCTTTGAGATGTCCGGCAGTCTGCAGCTTTCTGCATTTTGGACATAGGCGTACGCGCTGCCGGAATTCTTGGGAACTCATGGTTTCGACTTTGTCCAGGACTTGCTCACTAACCTGCGTGCTAATAATTGGTGCCCCACACTTCTCGCAGACGAGTAACTTCGCCCGCGACTTGAACGGGGATATCTCAACCTCCTGCTGGTCCTGATGAATCCTGACTTTAATAGTGCCCACGGGGCAAACGGCAGCGCACACTCCGCAGCCGATGCAATCATCAGAAGGCTGCCGGAAGGGCGCCGCCACAGTCCGGTCCGCGCCGCGTCCGGCAAAAGCGATAGCCGCTTGCCCGATTATCTCCTCACATACGCGAACACACAGGCCGCATAGAATGCAATTTCGTTGACTCTCCGTGACATTGGGATAGCGCGTTTCTTTCACACCCATACGTTCGGCTAATGCCCTGAGTTCCTGGCTTTCCGGCGCCCTCGCAAGCAGCAGCTCCATGACGCCACGGCGAGCCTGCTGAGCCCTTTCGCTGGAAACATAAACGACAATGTCACGCCGCACCGGGTAATTACAGGATGTGATTAGCTGCCTCCAGTCACCGCGGTCAAGCTCCACCATGCAGAGCCGGCACGATGCATCGCATGAAACAGCAGGATGAAAGCAAAGGGTTGGAATCCAGATGCCGGCCTTTTTTGCAGCGTCGAGAACCGTGGCATCCTTTTTAACCCTGACCTTACATCCGTCTATGGTTACTATAGGCACTGGCTTACCTTTCCTTATACCTTTAACACTGCGGTGAAGGGACATTTTTCCCAGCATGTTCCGCAGAGCGTGCACTTTTCTTGGTTAATTATATAGGGGACTTTTTTCTCACCGGTGATAGCGTCCGCCGGACAGTTCTTCAGACAGATGCCGCAAGATTTGCAGGCCTCGGGATCTATCTCATACCGGAACAGACCGCGACACTCTTTTGCCGGGCAGCGCCGGTCCATGATGTGGGCATCGTATTCATCGCGGAAATAGCGTATGGTGGAGATAACGGGGTTTGCAGCAGTCTTCCCAAGGGCGCATAGAGCTGTTCCCTCTAACAGCTCTGCCAGCTGCTCAAGTCTCTCTATGTCCCCAACCTGTCCTTCTGCATCGGTTATGCGGTCGAGAATGTACAGCATCTGGGANAAGCCCTCCCGGCAAGGGGTACATTTGCCGCAGGATTCTTTCTGGAGAAAGTCGGTGAAGTACTTCGCGACTTTCACCATACAGGTGTCCTCGTCCATAACAATCATGCCGCCGGAGCCCATCATGGAACCCAGCTTTGTGAGCTCGTCGAAGTCCACCCGGGCATCAAGGTGTTCGGTGGGTATGCATCCACCAGAGGGGCCTCCAGTCTGAACTGCCTTGAAGCGTTTGCCGTCACGTATCCCACCACCGATTTCGTCGATGATCCGCCGTAGTGTCATGCCCATGGGAACCTCGACCAGGCCTGTATTTACCACGTTTCCAACCAGACTGAATACCTTGGTTCCTTTGGACTTTTCTGTTCCGATGCCGGCGAACCATTCCCCCCCTTGGTTTATGATCTGTGGGATATTGGCCCATGTTTCCACGTTGTTGAGATTGGTGGGCTTACCCCGAAAACCACTCTCAACTGTATGAATGTACTTTGCCCGGGGTTCACCTGGTCGACCTTCCAGCGAGGCCATCAGCGCCGTGGACTCGCCACAGACAAATGCGCCACCACCGCGGTTGATCCGGATATCGAAAGAAAAAGAACTACCCAGGATGTTCTCGCCGAGAAGGCCCAGTTCCTTCGCTTGTTCAATCGCCCGCTTTAGGCGTTCCACTGAAAGGGGGTATTCGTTCCGGACGTAGATATAGCCCTGTGAGGAGCCAATGGCGTACGCTCCGATGAGCATGCCCTCGATGACAGAGTGAGGGCTTCCCTCCATGATCGCACGGTCCATGAAAGCTCCGGGGTCTCCCTCGTCGCCGTTGCAGATTACATATTTGGGAAATCCTTCGGCCTCGCGGCATGAGCGCCACTTTCGGGCGGTTGGGAAGCCGCCGCCGCCACGGCCCCTAAGTCCCGCACGTTCCACTTCTGTAATGATCTCTTCAGGAGACATCCCGTTCAGGGCCTTGGAGACTGCGGTATAGCCACCCGCCGCTATGTAATCCTCGATGCTCGTGGGGTCAATAAGGCCATTGTAGGCCAGAGCAATTCGCTTCTGTACCTTGTAGAAGGAAATCTTATCGACAGTATCTGCCTTTTCGCCTGTAGCGGGATTCTCGTAAAGAAGGCGTTCGACCAACCGCCCGCCCAGCACTGTTTCACGGAAGATCTCAGCCACGTCAGGTTCCTCCACCCGCTGGTAGAAAATGTCACGGGGCTGGACGAGAACGATCGGCCCACACTCGCACAGCCCATGGCAGCCAACGGCTTTGGCCTGGACTTCCACCTCCGCGCCGGCCTGCTTCACAGCTGCACAGAAGAGCTCGTACAACTTTGGCGACCCCTTCGCGGCACAGCCCGGGCCGGTACAGACATGTACTGATTTTGCGGAGGGAGAGCGTTGGCTGAGCAGCTCTTCCCGAATACGTTCCAGATCGGCCAAGTTGCTGAGTCGCGTGTTGCAAAGCCCTGTCATATTTCAGCCTCCTTTTCAGCAGTTGCCTTATCTGTGGCAAGTCCGTACAGAATCTCGAGGGCCGATGCAGGAGTAACACTCTCATAATATTTTCCGTCCACAAGCATCACGGGCGCTACTGCGCAAGCGCCCATGCAATTCACGACTTGTAAGGTGAATAGGCCGTCGCGGGTGGTGCTGCCCGGCTCAACATGGAATTCCCGGCAGATGGTCTCAGAGATACTGGGTGCGCCCTTAAGGTAGCATACCGTGCCCATACATAGTGTTACCTCGTGCGCCCCCTTCGGCGCAAGGCGGAAGGATGAATAGAATGTCGCCACAGCATACAGGCGGCTCATCGGCACTTTAAGCCGCCCTCCCAAGTATCGTAGGTGCTCTGCCGGCAGGTAGCCACATTCGGATTGCAAGTCCTGCATCATAGGTATGAGCATCCCGGTGTCTCCGTCATAACGTTCAACTATATGTTCTAAAAGCTCCCTATCTTGGGCCATGTTCACTGTTTCCTGCAGTTGTTCGTTATCAATACAAATATACAGTTTTTTCTAAACTCTGTTTCCTGCCAATATACGCTTTTTTGGTTTAAAGCCTTACGTCCTCCCGGCTCGCCCAGACAGTGGCTAAACAGTCTCGATAGTTACTTCCTTGCCTCTTTTCTGGAGTTCCTCGGCAATCTCCCGCACTACAGCTAACTTCATGCCCAGTTGTCGGGGCAGGTCTGGATTTTGATGGGCCGGGTTCACGTTCAGGCCCACCATGAAGTGGATGTGGTCGACATCCAGGCACAAACGGACCAATGCCGATGACCCGTCCGTATCGAATTTTACTGTCTCTTTATCGGCACCTGAATGTAGCAGTTCATTAGCCTTGGTTAGGGTCAAAATCCCCTCAGTCGTCAGGTCAACACCTTCCACTCTGGCCAATGGAGGGACGTCAGGTTTTGCCGTAGCCAGATCGACATCCAGTGGCTTACCGCCCAGATAACGGGCGACAATTTTTGCCGTGGTTCCCCCACAAACCACCAGAAATCCGGGACGTTGTCTGAACCTGGTGACGATTGTTTTGTCGGCGCTCCTGTCCACAGGCGGGCCCGTCAACACAGTAGCCACAAGTTTTTGTCGAGCCTTTATAATGGCCACGCTCACATCGTCCCCTGGCTTGCTGCAGTACAGGTCCCAGACGGCCTGGGCCAGCTTATCGGCGAGCTCCTGCGCGGAGAGGTCCGGATGACAGTGTTCCTTAAGGAAGCTCGCGATCTGATCCAAGCCCCATCCGAGAGGATAGAGTCCTCCTATGCCGGCGTTTACCACACCATCGGAGACAAAGACAATCCAATCTCCTTTTTTTAGTTGTAATTCTGATTCGCGAATAGTCTTTTTCTCGATTTGGCGCTCCTCGTAGGGAACGGGTACAGATTTTCGCTCTCGCAGGAGAATGAACGGGGGTGTGTCGAACTCCACTACTCGCGCGCGCCCGTCGCGGAAGAATTGCCCGATGGCAAAGGTGCTGTAAGCAAGCTTTCGGACGTCACATACAGGCAGTGTCTTGCCCAATGTCTCCACCACTTCGCTCAGGGACAGCTCATTCTCCATCAGATGCATAACAATTCGCGTAGTCAGGATAGACAGAATGTTGGCCTTGACCCCGCTTCCGAGACCGTCGGAAAGAGCAAGCGTGACATAATCGGAATGACGAGCAACAGCTACATTATCCCCGCAGAGTTCTTCGCCGTGCTTTTGAAGCTGTTTTGTACCCCACTCGTAAAATATTCTCATCGCTGCCCTTCTTCCTCATATAGGGACATAAGTTTCATCAGAAGAACCTTGGTCTCTGCTGTTGTCTCACCCAGGAGTCTCGCTATTTCCTGTGCTGTTTGCATTTGCCGCGAGATTACTTCCTGTGCTCGTTTCAGCGTCTGCGCCCTCAGATCAAGAAAGTCCTTTCTGGCTTTTTCCTCCTCCGAGATGTCGATGAAGATGCCGCAGTAGAGGTCCTCGCCCTCGATGGGAAAAATACCCACGCGGAAGCTTACCTCATGCTCAGGAATGCTCTCTTTGACCATGAGCGACCCGCCCGCAGCGATGGCACGTTCGAAACAGTCAGAGTGGACGAAGTCCTTGGCCAATTGACCGAAAAGCTCATCATCGCCACATCGGAACATAGTGAGAAAGGCCGGATTTACGAAACGGATGCGCGTCTCTCTGTCCACCAGAAGAACCCCGTTGGGAGTGTGCTGTAATATGGCGCTAGTGTGCGAGGCTGCTTGGCCTTTGGGAAGTTCCACAGTAAATTCTCCTCTAACCGGGGTCCTTAGTAGGCTGTTCAGGTATCTTTTCCTTGAGAAGCCCCAAAAGTTTTTTTTGGAACATTTCGGCCCCATCTTCTACGCTGGAGCTGCTGAAGATCTCGTCGTTAATCTGCCAATTAATCCCTTCGCCACAGTGCTCCATGCAGAATGAGCCCTTTAACTCGACCTTATCCCCAAGGCCCTCTTTGGTCAGAAAGTCGTTAAAACGATCTATCATCTCCCGGGCACCTTTGATGTGGCACGAACTGCCGACACATACGGTTACGGTTATCATTATGTATTCTCTTTTTGTTTTTCTTTGTTATTATTTTGCTGAGTTGATAAGACCAGTTCCCAGGCGGTGAGCTGGCGCTTGTGCGCTGCCAATTCTTTTTCGTCAACTAATTTTAATGCTCCTGTGGGACAGGCCTCAACGCAGGCTGGTTCCTGGCCTACCCTCGTTCGCTCAATGCATAGGTCGCACTTGAGCATGACTTTGCCATCGGTGGAGACATCAATAACTCCAAATGGACAAACCATGAGGCAGAACTTGCAGCCGATACACCTGTCTTGTTCTATCAGTACAGGCCCGTCAGCTTCGTCCCGATGTATTGCCGCCGTTGGGCAAACCGTGATACACGGCGCATCCTCACAGTGCCTGCACTGTAGTGGCACTGCAAGTTCCCCTGCCGCCTCGATCGTTACTCTTCTCTTTGGCGTGGGCCGCTCCACTATCGCTTCCTCAAGAACCCTCGACTTGGAATGTGCCACTGCACATGCTATCTCGCAACTCTTGCAAGCCAAACATTTTTCGATAGTTACCATTATGGTTTTACGCATCTTCGTCTCCAAAAGTAAAATGAAAAACCGTGAGCTTAATGGAAATTCCTTATGTTGTCAATTATTGTTTTTTGACCTTTGAAGAAGACCCGGAAATAAGCTCGACTAATTTGTTCTTTGCCTGTTTGAGTTGCTCCGTAACTTCAGCATCGGCTCCAAAGACGGGCGCGCCTCTGAGGTCAGCTTCCTGGAGAGACCGGCTGTACCGAAGAGTTCCAAGCAGCACTGTATCTTTCAATTGCGATTTTATCACATCTTCCTGAGCCGGCTCTGCAATCTTGTTGACAATTGTTCCAACACAACCAATGCCTAATTCTTTGGCCATTTTGGCAATATTGTTGGCCGTTTTGATACTTCTGCCTCCCGGCTCAACAACTGCTATAAAGGCATCAATGCCTTGCACGCTTGCTCTGCCCATAAATTCAACGCCGGCAGCCAAATCAACCAGGACCAGCTCCTGACGTTGTAATATGGTATGCATGAGCAGTGCCTTTAAGAACGCCCCTTCCGGGCAGGCACAGCCGGAGCCGGCCTGGGTAATTGCTCCTACGGTCAGCAATTTCAAGCCGCCTGCAGGCGGTTTCAAGGTGTTGGTTTCAAGCCAGTATTTTTCCGGCAGGTCGCTGACTTTAGGATTCAGCCGAAAGTATGCGCCCACTGCGTCTTTGCCGGTGCCTGTACGCTCGGCGATTAGCTCTTTCATCCTGATAAGTGGCTCCGGGCATTGCTGTGAAGCTATGCCAAAGGCTGAAGCAAGACTGGTATTGGGGTCGGCATCGATTGCGAGGACGTCAAATCCGTTTTCGGCAAATAGCTGCGCCCAGATTGCACAGACTGTAGTTTTTCCTACGCCCCCTTTGCCGCCAATTGCTATTTTTACACCCTGCATTGCAGATATATTAACGGTCTTTTTATCGGCCGTATGAGCTCCCATATCTGAGAAAATAGATTCACTGTACGTTATAGGCCAAGAATCTAACAGCTTTGTGAGAAGCTGTCAAGAGTTTAGGTGGTAATATTTGCAGATTGGTTAATTGGTAAGTGGTTAATTGCTTAATTAGTTCTTGTTGCGGAAACAGTATTTGTCATTCCCGCAAAACCTGTCCTGAGCAGAGTCGAAGGAGCGGGAATCCAGCTTTTTCGCTCTGGACCCCTGCTTTCGCAGGGGTGACATAGTCAGTTTTTGTTTTCCTCAACAGATACCAATTAACTACTCACCACTGACCATTTAACTATCCTCAGTTGCAGTCTTGGCTAATGCCTCTACGGTCAGATTCGCAGCCGCTAACAAGGCGTCCAATGGTAGTTGAGAAGCTGCGGTTTGGTCGAATAGTATTGAAGCTCTGGCGTCGAATTCCTCACAGCAGCGCCAAATCACTATGGTCATCGGCAGCCGAGGTAATATATACAAACGAATTGAGGCGTCGCCAAATTCACATCGTTCGGCATCGAACTTCGCTGAAATCTGATGTAAAAATTCGGGACGGTTGCCAAAGGCTTGTTCTAACTTTTTAGTAGGAAGGCTGTGCAGGCCTCTAAAGAAGAACTGTCCGCCCCGTAAGGTTTCGGGGCCAACAAGTTTGTCGGTGAGCGGCAAATCCTGGGCATTTATCAAATATGCAAGAATGCAAAGCTGTTCGAGGAACTCCGCAGGTTCCACCGTCAGGTGTCCTGCGGACTGTGGCGAGCCGGACCGGGCGGAAAAGATATTCCTGTCCGAAAGATTGACCACATACTCGGTATTCAGAAGGGTAATAATGTAACGCTCAGGGCTTCTGAGATATTGGCACTTTGCCCGCTGTGCTGTTTTGGTGCCGTCGAGTTTGTCAAGTTGTTCCCAAAGACCTTCGTGAGCCATTGTGCCTCGTACCTCTATTAGGATTTCATTTCTGCGTAACTTTGCACATCAAATCAGCTTTTTTTGGAATTCTTCATACTCAGCCATTGTATTGAGGTTTATGAGCCAGTCTGTGTCGTCCAGCTCAATATGCTTGACCGTGCACAGGGTGAATACATCGGTTATTCTACGTTTCCCTGATGAGAGTGTTTTGTTTATAGCTTCGAGCGCAGTNTTGCGGTAGATAGCAAAGAGCGGTTCGTAATTTTCCTCGCCTGTAGTTGGAACAACTATGTCTGCCTGGCTTTCAAGGGCTTCGGTGAGCATTCTGTTTACACAGGCCAGGTTTATTTTTGGAATATCGCAGGCAACTACGAAATTGAGTTCGTTGGCCGAGGCCTCCAGGGTCGAAGCTATACCCATCAAAGGCCCCTGTTCCGGCATTTTGTCCGGGATAACTTCGAAGCCAAGAAACGCAAACTTGTCTACGTCATTGGCACTTATAATTATCTGGTCGAAACAGCCGCGAAGCTGCTCGCAAATTGCCTCTATCATAGATTGCCCCTTAATCGGCAGCAAACTTTTGTCAGTGCCCATTCGGCTGCTGCCTCCGCCGGCCATAATTATCGCCGTTGCTTTTGTCCC
>JGI24422J19971_10001824_pt1 | contig 13101 bp, 12 predicted proteins | sample DeeMarSWOR152_54_FD_19971 | JGI IMG/M metagenome (IMG submission 19971) | reverse complement strand
CCCTGCTTTTGTCGCCGCCTTTACACGTGTTTTTCTCGGCTATTCTTTGATGTTCTTAGAAAACCAGATGTAACTTTCAGCTTGTTTGAACCCGCGCCCCTCGGCAAAGCGAATCCCTGCGGGATTGTTGTTTTCTACATTCACAATCGCGATTCTTGCACCTTTTTGTTTAAACCGTTTTTCTAACTAGTTGTATAATCTCTTGCCAACGCCGCTTTTCTGCCTGATTTTTAACTTAATGATGTTGTTTTCCGTGTTTTAACTTGGAAAATGTAGATATATACTCTTTGAAAAGCGTTCCAAAACACTTTTACACTAGATTTTCCGCTTAGTCTCCTCGATAGTTGGGGTTTAACCGCGTTTGCAAAAATCTTCTGAAAATGCTTTTAAAATGCTTGTGAAGCCAGTGCGAAGGCTCGTTGAACAGAAGGGATTCCCTAAACCAACTGAACCTCAAGAGAAAACGATTCCTGAAATTCTTGAAGGCAAGAACGTTCTCTTGATTTCGCCTACGGCAACAGGAAAAACTGAAGCCGCGTTTCTCCCTGTTCTGAGCATGCTGCTTCAGGAACCGCATGCGCCGGGAATAAAAGTGTTGTACATTACGCCGTTGCGGGCTTTAAACAGGGACCTGCTTGAGCGGCTTGAATGGTGGTGCAACAACTTGGACATAAAACTGGCGGTTAGGCATGGTGATACCGATACAAAAGAGAGAACTCGGCAGTCGAGAAGCCCTCCTGACATTTTGATAACTACACCTGAAACATTACAAGCTGTACTGTCTGGTTGGCTGTTGCGGCAGCACTTGCAAAGCTTGCGGTGGGTGATAGTTGACGAAGTGCATGAACTGGCGGACAGTAAACGTGGGAGCCAGCTGTCTCTGGCCTTGGAAAGAGTTAGGAACCTGATCGGCAGAGACTTTCAAACGATAGGGTTATCCGCCACCATCGGTAGCCCCGAAAAAGTGGCTCAGTTTCTCGTAGGCAACAACAGAAGCGTTGAAATCACCCGTGTGCCCGTCGCCAAAATGATGCGGTTACAAGTGATTTTTCCGCAACCCACAGAGGAAGACGCGAGACTTGCAGGAAAACTCTACACTCACCCAGAAGTAGCTGCCCGATTAAGTGTAATCCGCGATTATATGGGTAAACACAGATCTGTGCTTTTGTTCACGAACACTCGAGCGGTCTCGGAAGTGCTGGCAAGCAGATTTAAGGTGTGGGACATAGACTTTCCAGTATCCATTCATCACGGCTCCCTTGCTAAGCCATCGCGAATAGCGGCGGAAACAGGACTGAAAAGAGGCGCGCTTAAGGGGCTTGTCGCTACCAGCAGCCTCGAATTAGGCATAGACGTAGGCCGCATCGACTTAGTCATCCAGTACATGAGCCCTAGACAGGTCACGAGGCTAATTCAACGAGTGGGACGAGCAGGCCACAGGATCGGCCGTGTGGCGAAAGGCGTGATTGTTGGCATGGACTCCGACGATACGTTAGAGGCTTTGGCGATCGCAAGAAGAGCTTTAAAAGAAGATTTGGAGCCCGTTAAAATTCCACCTAAACCTTATGATGCCTTGACTCACCAAATAGCGGGATTACTGCTTAAAAATAGAAGACTAGACTTTAACTCTATTTTAGAGATAATGCAAAACGCTTATCCCTATCAAAGCATGACCATGGAAGATGTTGAAAAAGCGCTCAGGTACATGCATCAACGTTTTCCACGTTTAGCCTGGGTATCTTTTGAGGACCAAGTGGTTTTGAAGCCTCGGCGAACCAAGGCACTCTTTGAATACTATTTCGATAATTTGTCCATGATCCCCGTAGAGAAACAGTTCCTCGTTGTGGATGATTCAAGTGACTCTTCGATTGGGGTGCTTGACGAAGCGTTTATGGCGGAGTATGGCAAAGCTGGAACGAAATTCATCATTAGAGGCAGTCCGTGGCAAATAATACACACCACTGAAGACAAGGTTTACGTGAAACCAGTTGACGACCCCACAGGCGCCATTCCGAGCTGGATAGGCGAAGAAATTCCAGTGCCCTTCCAAATAGCGCAGGAAGTGGCTTCGATAAGAGGATTCGTTGAAGAGAAAATGAGAAGCGGTCTCTCGCCAGAAGAAACCAGCGAGTTGCTCAGTCAACAGTATCCAGCTGACAAGGACACTATAATGCGCGCATTAACGGAGACGATAGAGCAAGTGAACGCGGGCTTGGCGGTTCCCACGGAGAAACGAATAGTAATCGAAGACTGGGAAGATTTCGTCATAATCCACGCCAACTTCGGTTCCCTTACGAACAGAGCTTTAGCCCAACTGCTGGGGCAAGTCCTCTCAGAGAAACTCGGACACGGCATAGTGGTCCAGCATGATCCCTACCGCATCTTCGTGCAAACAATGGGCGCAACCAACGCAGCCCGCGTCCTCGAAGTTTTTGATGAATTGCGAACCATGCCCGAACAATCAGTCAAAGACACGCTAACGAGGTCAACAGTGAAAACAGGACTCTTCAAACGACGCATAATCCACGTGGCCCGCCGTTTTGGAGCTTTGAAAAAATGGGCAGACTTCAGCAACGTGAGTCTCCAGAAGCTAATAACAAGTTTCGAGAATACGCCCATCTACGAGGAAGGTTTGAAGGAAGTTTTCACGAAAGACCTTGATGCAGACGGGCTTGTCCATGTTTTGAGCAGAATTCGAGACGGCGAAATTCAACTGCAAGTGCTAGAGACTGGCGGCAACGCAACTCCAGTCGCCCGCGTGGGCATCGAAAGAGTAAGCATGAAAACAGACCTTATTCCTCCAGAACGAATGCGTGCCGTGCTTGTAGAATCAGCCAAGGCGAGGTTGCTGAATGAAACTGGCAATTTCGTGTGCACAAACTGCTGGGACTACTTGGAGATGATTCGCATCAAGGACTTGCCTGACCGACCCAGATGCCCACGGTGCGGGTCTCAAGCTATTGGGTTTTTGAAGGTGGATGAAGAAAGGGCTCTTCCTTTAGTTGAAAAGAAAGGTCGAAAACTGGCTAAAGCTGAAGAAAAGCTGCATACACAAGCTCTGCAAACCGCGCAACTAATGGCGAAATATGGCAAAGCAGCAGCCGTAGCTCTGAGCGCCCGCAAGGTTTGGTCATCAGATGTAGCAAATGTCCTTGAAAAAGAACCTAAACTTACCAACAGGTTTTATGAGCTGGTTCTTGAAGCGGAACGCAAAGCACTAAGCAAACGGTTCAGGTAGAAAAGCACCCAGCAAGTACCTTATCATGCAAGCAGTTTTTCTCAGAACTCTTTTTCTCCTCCTGTGACCAATCGCTAAGGTTTAGGCTGGGTTAACAACAACTATTTAAGCGGAAAGCTGCCTTATTGTGCGTAAGCACTTATAGTAACTTAGGAGACCAAAAAGAGTGGAAATCAGCCGAAAAAAGATGCGTGACGAGGTTCTTAAGCGCATCAAATACGTTAAAACATGCGTCATGGCTAGAGAATTATGCCTTTTAGTGCGCACAAACAGAGCCGTATTGGAACCCAAAGACGTGCAGGAAGTCTGCAGTTACATATCGAACCTTTGCAGAGAAGAAGGATGCTTAGAACCCAGCGAGCTCTGTCAAAAAGCCGCTGATGCCATAGGCTCCAAGGACGAAGAAAAGTACTTGGAACTGTGCGCTCAAAGTTGCGTGAAATGCGGCGAAGCCAAAAGGCCGACGCCGAAGAAACACGCGTATGTGTCATAAGGTAATGCATAAAAATCTTTAAGTGCAATAATCTTTTAAACCAACTCAGAGGCCTATGAAATGTTCATTGCCCCTTACGTTCCAAGTCCTCTTCCAGTTATTCAGTATATGCTCAAATTGGCCGACCTAAAGGCTGGCGAAGTCTTATTTGACTTGGGAGCGGGAGATGGCAGAACAGTTATAATTGCGGCGAAGACTTTTGGCGCTAGAGCTGTAGGTGTCGAATTAAGAGAAGATTTAGCTAAAAAAGCACTTAGCACTATCCACGATAATGGTCTCGCAGATAGAGTGACAATAGTAAACGGCGACATGTTTTCTGTGAATTTAAACTCTGCCGATGTGGTTTTTCTGTACTTGACAACGAGTGCGAACGAGAAAATCAGGCCAAAGCTGGAAACCGAACTGAAAAAGGGAGTTCGCATTGTTTCCCATGACTACGAAATTGTAGGGTGGAAACCCGTAAAGGTGGAGAACTTCTGCGAAAACCCGAAGCTAGGTTATCCTTCACACACGATTTACCTTTACGAGAAGCCATAGTTTCTCGGTTTGCCCGAAAAAGATTTTTAATTTGCACCTGCTTTATTTTTTGCGTGTGTCTGTAATGCGGTTTGTTCCTTGGCAGAATATTGCAGACTGGAAATGTATAGCGTGTGGCTACTGCTGCAAACTGTACAGCGTCATCTTAGGCTTTCCCGAATGGCTCAGAATCGTCAAAACATTCGGTGTAGAAAAAACCGTTGCAGGCTTAAACCATTTATACATCAAAAGAGCCAACGACGGTACCTGCTCGTTTCTATGCCAGTTTGGAAACACGTACTATTGCGGGCTTCAAAACATGAAACCCACCGCGTGCAAACTGTGGCCCTTCAAGGTCCTGTCGGAACCAAAGTATGGACAAGCACGCCAAGCCGCATTCAATTACGGCGGAAGAAAACTGTTCATCTATGCAGACGCAATGTGCCCGGGGCTCAGGTATGGACGCCCAACATGGGAGTTTAACCATTTAACTTTGCGAGAATTTGCAGAACTTGCCTTAGGAACTCGTCGAACACAATCCAAAACAACCAGCAAGTTGGCTTTTGTGCCGTTCCATCAGGCGCGGCGATTCCCGTAAAGCAAGCAGGTTCGTTAAATAACGTTACAACCCCAAACAACGAGCACAAATGGCAATGCCCCACCAACCAACAATATACACAGAATAACATGTTTCACGATTTTTCACATCATCATGTTTAGTTTCAGCCTTTATATAAGGGGGCTATAGTCTGCTGAGAGCGCTAGTGCTGCTTAGCTCTTCTCAGAATCAAGCTGTGGTTGAACCTATTTATAGAGGGGTATAAGTTCCGTGAGCGCGTCAGTCCTTTCAAAAACGCTAAGGTGTCCAGATTAAGTTATTAAGCGCGAATTCGACAGTAAAGCCCAAAACCAAAAGTGAAAACACGCATGCCACAAGCCAAGATAGGTCTTTCAATGCTTTATTGCTTAGGGGAACCCTTCAACAAGATGATTAAGCGCCTAGCTACCGTTGAAACAACATACGTTGAAGTTATCGATGACGGTCTTCACACGTTAGACAAAAAAAGAGTTATAATGCTAAAGGAAGCTGGAAAGCCGCACGGCATAAAATACACGGTGCACGCGCCTTTTGCAGACATAAACATAGCCTCACCATCAAAACCCGTGCTGAACGCCAGCCTTAAGCGACTGCGTCAGTCCATGGCCTATGCCAGCGCCCTAAACGCTCAACTCTGGATTTTTCATCCAGGCGTCAAAACGGGCATCAGCCTGTTCTATCCGGGCGAAGACTGGAAACAAAACATCGAGGGCATACGCGAACTGCATAAAACCGCAGAAGAGTACGGATTAAACATAGCCATAGAAAACCTGCCTGAAAAATACGGTTTCCTCATGAAACAACCAGAAGACTTTCAAAAGTTCTACAAAGAAACTGGCTTAAACGACATAGGCATTGCTTTAGATATTGGACACGCAAACCTTGAAGGACAACCAGAATCCTTCTTGAGGAAGTTACTGGACAAAATTGTGCACATGCACGTTAGCGACAACATGGGAGAAAATGACCAGCACCTAGGAATAGGCTACGGCCAGATTAACTGGCAACGGTTCGCAGAAACCCTGCGCGAAATAGGCTACGACAAAACGGTAATGGTTGAGTCTGTGGAACACGTGGAAGAAAGCCTACAAAAACTGAAACAGTTGCTGGCCTAACTGTCGAGAAGCGGCAACTCCAACTCCATAAAGTCTTCGGCTACCAGCGTGTTTTTGAAAAACTTTTGTGCCTGTTCCAAAAGAAGCCGTGCATCAGAGTATCTGGCGCTGATATGCGTTAAAACTAACTTCTTCGCTTTGGCTTTCTTGGCCTCTTTCGCCGCTTGACTAGGGGTTGAATGTCCATCTACCTCGGCTTTTTCGCTAAGCGTGTCATCGAACGTGGCGTCGTGAATTATCAAGTCCGCGCTAGCTGCGAATTTTGCAAAACCTTTGAATGGTCTCGTATCGCCTGTGTAAACGATTTTTCGTCCCTGTCTCGGTGATCCCATGACATCGTCAGGGCTTATAACTCGCCCATTTGGCAGCTTAATCCTGTCACCATGTTGAAGCCTTGACCACAACTCGCCTTCAGGAACGCCTAAAGCCCTGGCTTTTTCGGGATAGAATTTTCCCGGACGGGGTTTTTCCCCAAACGCGTATGCCAAACTCGGAACCACATGGTTTGACCTTGCGGCTTCAACAATGTAGTCCTTTTCTTCGCATATAACGCCCACATCGTAAATCTCATGGATTTCAACCGGAAACGTCAAACCGAAATGCAAGTTTTCTCTAATACATTCTAAAAATTGTTTTATGCCCTCTGGCCCGTAAATCTCAATTTTCTTTTGCCTGTCCATCAAAGCCATGGTCTGCAGTAGCCCAGGCAGACCCAGAACGTGGTCGCCGTGCATGTGCGAAATGAATACTTTCGTTTTTTTGTGGAAACCTGCTTTGGCTTTTATCATCTGTCTTTGGACGCCTTCTCCGCAGTCGAACATTAATTGTTCGTTTTGGCGTTTTATGAGCACGGCTGGCAAACTTCTTTCCGGAGTTGGAACGCTGCCAGCGGTTCCCAAGAAGATTATGCGCATACTCATCATGTTACACCTTACATTATTTCGAACACGGCTATCTCTCGTGTCAGAGTCCTGTGAACATACGCGAAATGTGACTCCAAATGCTTATAGCCTAACTCTGCGCCTATTCGCGCGATGTTTAATGTTTTCGGCGAAGCTATACAAATCCGTTGCCCTTCGCGCAGCAAAGAACGCGTTGAATCGAGAACGCCTTCAACAATCTGCTTAGTAGTCAATTTCATCGTAGTCGCCGACCTTCCATAAGGCGGATCAGTTACAAGCTGGTCGATTTTTGTTAGGGGTAGCCTTCGAGCATCAGCAACCACTAAACCTTCCAATTCTACGCTAAAGTGCTCAAGGTTTTTTCGACAACCTTCAACCATGCGCCGCTGAACATCAAAACCCAAACCGCGGCAGCCGATGAACGCGGCTTCGACTAGTACGCTTCCAGTGCCACAGAAGGGATCTAACACCAACTCACCAGCCTTTGCGTGTGCCAAGTTGACCATGCACCGCGCCAATTTTGAGGGCATGGCTGAGGGGTGGAAAAAGGGCTTTTTTCTCGGGCGCCTTTCCACAAAGGGTTTAGGAATGATCTCGGCGAGTTTTACGCCGAAAACCAGCTTCTCACTGGTTAAAACGCCGATGAAAGTCTTGTCAGGCGCTTTCAAGTTAACCTTCGTTTTCACTGTGCTGTGGAGTATGTGCTTACCGAGTTTTCCTTCAAAGGCGACAGTGCCGACTTTTTCCGCGTATTCTCTCACGCGTCTTATGCGAACCGCGAAACTTTCCCCCTCGCTTAAAACGTTTTTGAAATCTGTGGAGTCAGCCGTTTTCATAATCTCGGTTTCTTGTGCTTCGCAGGTGAACAGTTCAAGCGCGCATATTCTCGTGTAAGCCGATCTGTGCTGCACGGCTTTTATGCTGCTTTGGTCTGCGTCGAGCCTAACGACTTGGTCAAGTTTTTCCTTAACTTCAAAAGCGTAGCCTTCAGCTTCGAGAATGGCGGTTAACTCGGCGGCAGGCAAAGTCTCGTTTTCGCCTGAAAGTAAAAAGAAGAGTTTAGCCACTTTTTAGCGCCCTTAGTTCCCTGCTTAATAATGGTGCTAGTGAGACTTTGCTGACGTGGCTGGGAACGCTGTCGGTGCCGACGATTTCTTCTACTCCCGCGTCGAGAACGCGTTTTTCCGCGTCACCTATTAAAAGCGGATGCACACATGCAGCGAAGACTCGTGCGGCGCCTAGTTCTTTGAGTATTTTTGCAGCGCCGACTATGGTGCCGCCTGTGCTGATTATGTCATCAAAGATTACTACCGTCGCGCCTTTCACGTTGAACGCTTTTTTTGCCACGCTCACTTGCCCGGTGTAGCGGTCTCTTTGTTTCTCAAGATGGCCGCATTCTCCGCCCAGACCCTTCTTTGCTTGCTCAACAATGTACATGGCGCCCTTATCTGGCGCAAGCGCAAAGGCTTTCTTGAAACCTTTCTTGACGAAGTGCTCCGCTAGCAACGGTATTGCGGATAGGCTTTTGGCTGGAAACGTAAATCTGGTTAACACGTTTTCCTGATGCACATTAACTGTTACAAGCGCGTCGATGCCTGCGGTTTTGAGCATGCGGGCGATTGTTTCGATGCTTATGCCTTCGCCTTGCAGGAAAATTTTGTCTTGACGCGCATAAGCCAAGTAAGGCACTACGGCTGTTACCTTGCGGGCTCCGTTCCGTTTGGCAGCGTCAGCTATGAATGCCAACTGCATGAGTCTGCTGTCCTGCGGAGGACTAGTGGTCTGTACTATCATCACGTGATCACCTTGAACGTTGCCTTCTAATCGGACGTAGGCTTCTCCGTCTGGAAACGTTTTATGGGCAACCTGCACCGTTTCTAAACCCGTTAACTCCGCTGTTTTTTCGCCTAACTCCTTAGAGGTGGGTCCGAGAATAATCTTCATTTCAGCTTCACTCTTCTTACATGCTAACAGGTTGACTTTTAGCTTTTTCCTATGACATGTTTTAAGCCTAAAGATGAGAGAGCTTTGTCAAGAGAAGAAATGCTGCTGTGAGAAGAGACTATACCCCCCTTTTATAAAGACTGAATTAAGCTGCAATCCAAAGGTTATATACGCCAGTGCCACCCCGTCCGTCATTACTTAATTCCCAAGTAGGCTTCGAAAGAATGATTGAAACCAGCGTTAATTTACTAAGTCTTATATTCTTAAATCAACCAGAGAGAAAACCAGTGATTAGGAATGAGCGAAAAAAAGGAAAACATGGTCAGCAAGAAGGTAGCAATCGCTCTTGGAATAATCGCCATGGTTTTGTTTACCGGCATAATCGTAGTTTTCGCTTATTATTCAACAGCAGTCACCCTCAGAGACAATATCATAGCCATGAAAGACCAGGAGATACTAAGCTTACAAAGCGAAGTCACCGACTTGGAGGAGCAGGTAACAGACCTGCAAGATCAGGTGGAAGCTCAACAGAACCAGATACTGAACCTACAAAACCAGCTATTGAGCATGAAGCCAGCCTCCACGGCGGCAAGGGTTATCAATGTTGGTTTGGGAGCACGCGACGACAGATCAAATCCTAACAACCCTTTCCTGTACGTTTCCGGATACGTCTGCAACGTTGGAGCAGAAACAGCGTACAACGTTAAACTACACGTAACAGCATATCGAGGCTCATTCGAAGTCATAAACAGCTATTATAACATTGGTACAATCGCGAAGGAAGACTCAAGGCAAATAGAAGCCGAGTTTCACTACGATGGATCAGCGCTAACCCCAAACAGCTGGACTATGACGCCAGAGTGGACATAAACACCATAAAACACGCTGTTTCCGCCATTTGCTCTTCATTCTTGGGCAGGAGGGGCACCCTCTTTAACTGTTGCTGAAGAAGCCACAGGTTCTGGCGGTGAAAGATTTGGAATCTTTTTGTGGTAGAATTTCCCTGCAATGCACAGTCCAGCTGCTGTTGCAGCTAAATAGAAGGGCCATTGGAAATTCGCCGAAATCAGAACCCTCACAATCGTACCGTAAGTCATGGTTTCGGGCAACACGCTTGTTGCAGACCCGACTAAGGGAACAGTCAGGCTAAACAATGCTTGGATCGTTTGGGTGAGGACAACAAGAATGGCTACAAAGAGCAACAGGGAAATCAAGGGTTTCTTGTACCCAAAACCCAGCAGATTATTACTGAAAGACTTCCCCGGATAAATCGAATATATAAGCATGGCAACCCCACCCGCAGCCATGGAAAGTACGCTCCCAAGATTTAACGCCCACAATAAAGGAACCGTGAACCAATAACCCACAAAATTGAAGTCAGTATACAAAGGGGAAACGTTCGCTTTGACCAAGCCATCGCCCACGACAAGTTGCCACCACGGAACAAAGAAAGACACGAATATCAAACAAATTATCGCTGCCCCTCCGGCGAGACCAAACCAGTTAACATCTCTGCGCAACGCTCAGCCTCTTTTAAGCTAAGATATGGGCACGTCAACTGGGTACGCTTGGTCCGATTGGACAGTGATGCCGTTAACGTTGATTGTTACGTTCACCACTTTAGCGGCAAGGCGTGTAGCACCAGTATGCTCTGCGTGGAAATGATCTACGGCTTCCTGCGTCCAGTCACATTGAATAATTACTTCCGAAGTAGCGCCCGCAGGAATGTTGGTCGGCTCAACAAGAGAAGCGTGCCCGAGCGTAAACCCATGCAAACTGCACTCAATATCAGCGGAAAGCGAATCAATCATCAGGTCATAATCGAAAGGATTAGTGTAATTCAAAACTATGGTAACGGTTCGGCCTGTCACGTCAGGTGTTGCGCTTACAAACTGCGGAAGCTCCAACGGTCCTGCCGTGGGCACATTTATCGGGTATTCCTCATTCGACTGGATAGTAATGTCGTTAACGTTGATTATTAACCCAACAACTTTGGCGTCAATGTTTGTGGCGCTCGGATGCTCCGTCCGAAAGTGAGCTTCAGCTTCCTCTGTCCACGTACAGCGAATAATCAATTCCGAAGTTGCGCCAGCAGGAATGTTGGTCGGCTCAACAAGAGAAGCATTACCAAGAGTAAACCCGTGCAGGCTGCATTCAATATCCGCAGAAATAGACTTAACCATTAAATCATAATTGAAAGGATTAGTGAACTCGAAAACCAATGTAACCGTTCTGCCAGCTAAATCAGGTGTTGCGCTTACAAACTGCGGAAGCTCTATTTTTCCACCCGTGAAAAAACTGCCGCCGCTCATCATGTTTTCAACTTGAGGAGGAATCACCATGCTCTTCAAGTTATCCTGATACGCTAAGACCACACCTAACACTGGACCAACTAATGTGATGACATTCAATAGAACGAAGAATACTCCTAGAACCCGCATACACCCACCGTCCTTTAGTGCATCAAGTAAGTAATATTGTAGGGTATCATCGTTTTATGTTTTTCGATTGCGCACTTGTTACAAATTTTAAGAGAGCATCAACACTGCTACTTCGAAAGTCTCACTTCTGTCATTGGAAAACAAAACGTTAAAAACTGATCTGCAACTTTACGAATCTGTATATAAGGGAGCTGTTAGGTGACCACAGAGACCCGCGGAAACGCTAGCTTGAAAATTAAGTTGCAATCTTTAGCGTGGATTCATAAGACACTTATTAATTAAATTCATATTACCTATCAAAATTCAGACTTGAAATTAAGAAACGCTTAACTGTTAAAAGCTATTAAATAGCAAATAGAGAGGAGAAACTTGCCTACACTCGGACTATTTCGTAAATCAAGAAAAGAAGAAGACGAAAAAACAGAAATGCCTCCTCCAGAAGACAAAGAGGCATTTGACAAAACCTACCTGAAAGCCATGCCTCTCCGCGACTTATCAGACTTAGAAGCTATCAAGAACGAAGTAAAAAACGGAAACGTCCTCATTCTCCGCATAACTCCCCTTGCAAGCAAAAGCATCGAAGACGTGAAACAGGCAGTAAACGAACTATACGAATTCGCCGAATCCATCGGCGGAGACATCGCCCGCCTAGGCGAAGAAAGAGTTGTCATCTGCCCCCAACACATAAGAATCTGGCGAGAAAAAAGGCCAGTTTCAAAAGAGCCCTTGCCTACAGCAGCCTAAAAGTTTCCAAAATTGCTGGAACAACAGTGTTGATGCCAGCTTTACGGCCGAGGAAGCCAGCCATGTTCATGATTTTCTGTTTTTCTCCGTGACATACAAAAATTCTCTCAGGTTTGGGCTTAAGATGAGTCAAATAGTTGATTAGTTGCCGTCTGTCAGAGTGCCCTGAAAAGCCTTCTATGGACTCCGTTTGCATTTTGACCTGTACAACTGCCATTTTGCCCTCGTTGTCCATCATTGTGACTTCGTTTACTCCTTTCTGCACCCTCTTGCCCAACGTTCCTTCAATCTGATAGCTGACAAAAATTATGGTGTTCTTTTCGTTTTCAGCCCAGTTTTTGAAGTATTCTATCACAGGGCCGCCTTCAAGCATTCCAGAAGTCGCTAGGACGATGCATGGTTCGCCTTCGATTATGCCTTGCCTAACGCTGGGATGCTCCACAATTGTGAAGTAGTCAGACTGGAAAGGGTTAACCTCTTCGTGGAGGATGCTGTGGCGAACTTCCCTGCCCAAGTATTCGGGATACGCGGTGTGAATTGCCGTGGCTTCTGAAATCATGCCTTCGATGAACACGGGTGCTTCTTTCATTAACCCTCGCTTCATGTACCCGTCAATGATAAGCATTATTTCCTGCGCTCTGCCCACCGCTGGCACAGGAATGAGCACTTTGCCTCTGCGCTCCAAAGTTTCATTTATGACACGGGTTAAGCTTTCTTCAGCTTCAACTCTGGAGGGCATGAAGTCGTCGTGCCCGCCGTAAGTGCTTTCGGTGATCACGGTTTCAATCCGCGGAAACTCTGTTGCCGCCGCCTCCAGCAGCATGGTCCGCGCGAACTTGTAGTCGCTGGTGTAGACGATGTTGTGCAAGCCTTCGCCGATGTGCAAGTGCGCCATGGCTGCGCCGAGTATATGACCAGAATTATGCAGGGTCAAACGAATGTCCGGTGCTATGTCAGTGACGATACCGAACCGAAGAGGAATTGTGTGTAAAACGCACTCGCGAACGTCCTTTTGATCGTAATACGGTGTTACTCCCTGCTTGTTTGCCACGTCCAAGTAGTCCAGCTGAAGCATCGTCATCAGGTTCGAAGTCGGCGCAGAACAGTAGA
>JGI24422J19971_10001823_pt1 | contig 13103 bp, 9 predicted proteins | sample DeeMarSWOR152_54_FD_19971 | JGI IMG/M metagenome (IMG submission 19971) | reverse complement strand
TCTCTCATCCGGACCATGTAGCGGTCATAATTGTCTCCTCTTTCACCAAGAGGAACCTCGAAATCCATCTTATCATAGACTAAATAAGGAAACGTTTTACGAACATCAAAGTAAACCCCGGTGGAACGCAGGCAGGGCCCGGTCCATCCATAGTTAATGGCTGTCTCTGGGGCGACGACAGCAATATCTCTGGTCCGGTCCAGGAATATTTTATTTTTATCCAAGAGGCCGCTAACATCTTTTAAGACATTTCTTGTCTCAACGATCGCTTTTTTCAAAACCTCTTCATAGCCGGGATGGAGGTCTGACCGGACCCCCCCGATCCGGATGTGAGAAGTCGTCATCCGGGCGCCTGTTGTTTGCTCGATGACGTCCCAGATGAACTCACGCGCTTTCATTTTGTACAGAAGAATTGTGAAGGCTCCGCATTCCATGGCCATAGCCGCGATGCAGGTGAGATGGTCAGAGATACGGGAGAGTTCACTCAGGATAACCCGGATGTACTGCGCTTTTTCAGGGACTTCAATGCCCAGCATCTTCTCCATCGTCATCACATAACCCAGGTTGTTGATCAGCGGAGAGACATAATTCATCCGGTCTGTGTAAGGAAGGAGGTTAAAGTACGTTTTGTGCTCACAGGTTTTTTCGAATCCTCTGTGCAAATACCCGACTTCCACTTCAGAATTAAGGATCCGTTCGCCATCCAGCTCAACCATGATCCGTATAGTCCCGTGCATCGCTGGATGAGAAGGGCCCATGTTGATCAAGAGGCTGTCTTTTTTCGCTTCTTTCTGGATTCTCGTCGACATTTTACTTTCTCAGTGGAATGCGGGGCTGGCGTTTGCGCAGCGGATAATCCTTGCGCAACGGATAGCCCTCGAATCCGTCATACATGAAGAGTCGTCTCAAGTCCGGATGGCCGTAAAAACGAATCCCGAACATATCATAAACCTCTCTTTCCAGCCAGTTGGCATTCTTCCAGATGGAAGCCAAAGATTCGATGGAGAGGTTTTTTTCTGAAAGAGGAACTTTTATTCTTAAACGGTGTTTTTCAGAGAGAGAAAGCAGATGATAGACCATCTCGAACCGCGGCTCACGGCCAAGATAATCCACACAGGTGATATCGAGCAGCATTGTGTATTCGTAAGGTTCCTGTCTCAGGAATTGAACAATATCACCAAGGAAATCCCTGTCGATAATAACAGTGTCGTCCCCGAAATCAGACGAAGTCTCTTTGATCTTCTCAGCGAATTTCTGTTTGAGTTCCTCTACTATTTTCTTTTTTTCCATTTCCAATCTTGCTCTTGGTTTTGAATCTTTTCCTGCAGTTTGATTAAAGCATCCAAAACTGTCTCTGGCCGGGGCGGGCATCCGGGAATGTAAACGTCTACCGGGATGACTTGGTCAATGCCTTGAACAACGGCATAATTGTCATAAATGCCACCGCTCACAGCGCAGGTCCCAAAGGCGATGACAAATTTAGGCTCGGTCATTTGATCATAGACCGTGCGCAGAATTGGCGCCTCCTTCTGGGTTATTGTCCCCACAACGAGCATCATATCGGATTGACGGGGTGAAAACCTCGTCCACCCGGCCCCAAACCGGTCTAAATCAAAATGAGCACAGGCCGCAGACATGTATTCCATTCCACAACAGGCTGTCACAAAAGGATAATGAAAAAGGGAAAATTTCCGGGCCCATCCGAGAATATGGTTGAATTTTGTAGTTATGAAGTTTCCATCCATGTTCGTCTTTCTTTACTGCAGATTACTCAATAAGTTTCATTCCCACTGGAAAGCGCCCTTTTTCCAGGCATAGACAAAACCCAAAACGATGACCACCATGTAAGCAAACATGATAATTAAAGCTGTGGTCCCCATTTCTTTAAACACAAGTGCCCACGGGAAGAAAAAAACCACTTCTATGTCGAAAAGGAGAAAAATAAAAGCAACGACATAAAACTTAATGGGCACAGGATTGATGTCCTCCTGAAGATAAGGGCTCCCACATTCAAAGGGACTTTCCTTGGCGGGATTGGTTTTTGTCGGTCCCAGGAATTTATTCATCAAGATTAAAACGACTCCCAGGAAACCAAAAACGAGGAAAACAAGGAAAAGTTCTATCATGAGCTTCTGTAAAATAAAGGCATAAATTTTATAAAAATAAATTTAAATTTGCAAACATTTTGAAAAATTTTTTTAAATAAGTGATCAGGCCTCGATTTTTAGACATTTAAGCTAGAAATTTGACTAGGCCTATCGCTCTTTTTTCATCGAAGACAAGATGTATAATGACATATCCTTTCCCCTACACATTCAGGACATGGATGGCCTCATTCTTGACTTTCAACGCGGCTTCCATAACCGCTTCGGATAAAGTGGGGTGGATGTGGATTGAAGAAGACATCTCTTGAACTTTCATTCCCATGCTCATGGCCAGAGTGATTTCAGAGATGAATTCACTCGCATTCGGAGCGAGAACATGAGCACCGATAACCAGGTCGCTCTCATCCGCGATTATCTTTACCATTCCCTCTTGTCTTCCCAATGTGAGCGCTCGGCCGTTGGCTTGAAGAGAAAAAAGGCCTGTCTGTATCTTCATCCCCTTGTCTGTGGCTTCTTCTTCGGTCAAACCCACTGATGAAAATTCCGGGTCAGTGTACACGGCCATCGGCAGTGCCTCATAACGCATCTCTTTTTTGTCTCCAGCCGCGTTCTCGACTGCAACCAAACCTTCATGCGATGCTTTGTGCGCGAGAAGCTTCCCCCCGATTAAATCGCCTATGGCATAGATTCCTGGGATACTTGTTTCAAGCCGAGGATTGACACGGACCCATCTGTTATCATCCATTGCCAATCCCGATTCTTTCGCACTCAATCCCTCTGAGTTGGGACTCCTGCCCACGGCCAACAGCACTTTTTCCGCTTCAAACTCAAAAGGAGACTGCGATTCCAAGCTCCTTCCTTTAACCAATACATTTCCATCATTGATTTGACTGGATTCGATTTTCATCTGTGTATACACATGGAGTCCCTGAGCCTTCAGAATCCTCTCCAGACGCTTGACTGTTTCCCTATCATTCCCGGGCAGCACAGTGGGCAGGATTTCCAGAATCGAGACCTCTGAGCCAAGCCTCTGGTAAATCGTTGCCAATTCTAATCCGATAGCTCCCGCCCCGATGACTATCATCCTCTGAGGAATGTCTTCAAGTTCAAGTGCTTCCCGGGAAGTCACAACCTCCTTGCCATTCGGTTTAAGGAATGGAAGGTCTGCCGGATGGCTCCCTGTAGCAATGATAATTTTCTCGGCGTCAAGGACTTGCTCGTCTTCTCCATCAGACATGACTGACACCTGGTTGTTTCCCTTAATGAGCCCCGTTCCATTGATTATTTTAACGCCATTTTTTTGCAGGAGGAATTCTAATCCCTTGACCAGTCTTTGCACTGCCCTGCTTTTCTCCTCCTGGACTCTTTTCCAGTTGCATTTGATGTTTTCTACAGGTCCTTCAAGATTCCTGTTGACTTTAAGGTCTTTATAGATTTTAGTCTGATGCAGAAGATATTTAGCGGGAATGCATCCATAATTCATGCATGTCCCCCCTATTTTATGCTTTTCAACCAAGAGAACTTTCTTCTTCAGCTGGGCCCCTCTGATAGCCGCGACGTATCCTCCGGGGCCCCCTCCGATTATGATTAAATCCCACTTCTTATCCATTTTCCCTCTCTCTCAAAAATGCAGATTATGATCTCATTCTATTTTTATAGAAAATCTTCTGTCGAAGCAATCTATTTGATAATGTTCAGAATGAATCAAATAACCGGAAAGCACAAGGATGACATTATTATACTTTTCTCTTTTCCCATTTTAAACTCAATTCAGGAATAAAATAATAAAAATTATTCACCCAAAAGGGACAGTCACCTTCGAAAAAGCAGCCTCCCCTTTTCTTTTCTATTGACAGCCTGAAGCAAATCAGTCAAAAATAATGAGAATTCAAAAGAGGAGAACGAGTGCACTGAGAGAATCCTGCCCTCATAAATTTTCTGCTTTATTGGCTCTTATTCTTTTTCTCTGGTCGATAGCTCCTTCCACACTGGCTGAAGATTTCGGAAACCTCTGGGGCCTGGTTTCAGATGACAATCAAAATCCCATTCAAAATGCCACAATCTCTCTGTCTTTAAAAAATCATGATTTTAAAAAAATCCTGCTCAGTGATTCAACCGGATTATTCAGGGTGAGCGGTTTACCTCTTGGCTGTTACGCGATTCGTTTCGAAGCGGAAGGATATCAATCCTGTGTCCAGGAAGAAGTCTACCTTGAGCCTTCTCAATTGCTGTATCTGAGAGCAAACCTGAGACCCAACGAAAAAAAAGAGGCATCCTTTTCTAAAGTCCTTTATATGGATTATTCAAACTGCCTCTATCAGACCATTTTTAATGAATCTCAGATTAAACAGTCCCCCACTGCGCACAATGTCTGGTCACTCATTGAAAACCAAGATTTGTCCGCGACGACCAACAGAATTGACGTGGGCGGTTTGTGGGGAATCCTTCCCGCACTCTTCAGCTCAAGAGGCGGTTGTTCATGGACGCAGAACATCTATCGGCTCAACGGGATGGACGTAACAGATCCATATTGGATAGGGATGCCGCTCATCATCCCTGATTTCCACTCGATCCAGTTCACCCAATTGATCAATGCTGGACACCCTCCTTCAGCTCTTTCTCCTGGGGCCTCGTTGGATATTCTGACTCATGAGGGAACAGACCGATATCGGGGAGAGATATCCGCTTTCTTCATCCACAAAAAGCTTCAGAGCACAAACATAACACCGGCACTTGAGAATGAGGGATTGAATGACAGTCACTCTTTTAACCATCTCGCTGAGGGCAATTTCACCTTCTCCGGGCCTATCATTCCACAAAAACTTCATTTCTTCACATCCCTATCTGCTTCCCAAGTGGTCCGTGACATCGCTGAGTTTAAAAAAGGGGATAAATCCTCGATCCAGTCAGGTTTTCTCAGTTTGAATTATCGGCATTCTGAAAGTTCCTTCCATTTTCTCTGGACAGGGCAGAACGTCCTTCATGCGTCTTACGGTGCAGGAAGAAACATCCCCTTCCCCACCACATCAGACCGTAGAGACATATACAATATCATCCAGGGAATCTGGAAAACGAGGATAAAAGATATCCATTTCATCAAGGCCGGAGTATGCTTCGCCCACGGGGATATCCGGTCTGATTATCAAGACCATCTATCCGGCCAGCATGGAGTGGAAATATTTAAAAACATCCCGACCGGCACAGCTCCCTTTGCAGGAAGAGATAAACGCAGTTCCATCACTTTTCTCGGCCAAGGGGAATCTCTTGCTTCGGGCTTTCTAAAGGCTCAGCATAGATTCCAATACGGATTTCAGGCCCAGTACTGCCACTCTTCTTCAGGAAAAGAAACCCGGGACAATCTCCACCTTCACTTTTTCGAAGGATCGCCTCTTGAAGTGATCAGGTACAACACTCCGGTCCAGCACAGAGAATCCGCCTTTCGCCTGGACCTTTTCGCGCAAGACTCTGTGACTTTATCTAATCATATCTCTTTTTACNTGGGCTGCCACCTTGCTTTGAGTCACGGCTGGCTTCCCGCTCAAATCCCAAACACTGTTTTCAGCAGAGAACCNGGCGTTTTCGAGGAAAAAAACAGCATTACCTGGTTCAACCTATCTCCCCGCTTCGGCATTATTTTTCCCTTATCCAAATCCAGGACATCTGCCCTCAGGATTTCGATAGCTCGCTATTTCTTTACTCTTCCTCTTCGTTTCCTGACATACGGGAATCCCAGCAGCCTCGGAGGCCTTGTCTATTCCTGGATAGACCTGAACGCAGACAATCAGTTTCAAGAAGGTGAAACCGGAGCACTCTTGAGACGGGAAGGGCCTTTTTTTTCCGGGATAGATTCTGATTTAAAAAGGCCATACACGAATGAATTCTCGATCTCATTTAACCATACATTCGGCTCCAACTGGTTCTTAACTGTGGGCGGCTTTTACAGGGAAAACAGAAACCTGGTCGAAACACTGAACACGGGAGTCCCTTTCTCCGCTTACCAGCCAGTGTCATTCTTCGATATTGGTGACGACAGGATCCCCAACTCCAGGGATGACCTCGAATTCACGGTCTACAATCAGAACATCGGAACCCTGGGCCAGGATTTCTTTCTCCTCACCAATCCGGACTCGGAGACAAGGGTATCCACATACCACGGATTTGACGTCACCCTCGTTAAAAAGTACAGTTCGAAATTCAACTTTTTTCTCTCTCTCACAGCGATCAGAGCCGTGGGAATTACAAGCCCTGGCAACACGGAATGGGAAAACGATGACGGCATCGTCGGCACTCTGTACGACAACCCCAACACTCTCATCAACGCTGAAGGAAGGTTGCGCTTTGACAGAGGCTATACAGGAAGAATCGGAGTCAATTTTATGGCTCCGTTCGGTTTAAGGGTTGGATGTGTAGTTAAATACTACGACGGCCAGCCTTTTGCACGCAAAATCATCGTGACCGGAATGAATCAGGGTTCCTTTATCATCCAGGCCCATCCCCGAGGCGTTGCCAGATACGAATACAACAGGACTGTGGATATCAGACTGGAGAAACCTCTGAATTTCGGTCAAACACGAATGAGAATAATACTGGATGTGTTCAATCTCATCAACAGGAATCTGGCCACAGAGGAAAACGAATGGACAGGGCCTGAATTTCCTCTCCGTTTTGCTACAGAAATCCAATCCCCCAGAGTCTTTCGTCTGGGTTTGGTGCTTGAGTTTTAAAAGAGCAGTGAAGCTTCGATAAAATTCACAGGGAACTTCAGATACATTTCCCTTGTCAAGAGTGAAACATTGTGTTAGATTGCCGATGAATTCTAAGTTTGGAAATCAAGAGTGGCTGCCTTTGAATGCACGAGAGATAAGATACGGAAAATTTTCGTTCAGAGCCATTTGAATAATATTTTATAGAGACATTTATTCGGCATGCACTTGAAAAGACTCACAGCCGTCTTTTTCATTTCCTTTTTTCTTTGTGTGCAGTTGTCTTTCTCTCAATCTTATTCATACTCAGACCAGGAATGCCTTTCCTGCCATGGCAAGCCTGACATTGCCCAGATTATGAGCGATGGCAAGGTTCGCTCCCTCTTTGTTGACCCGGAGGAATGGAGCCAGGACATTCACCATAAAGGCCAGTTACTCTGCGTAGACTGCCATACTCTTGCCAACCCTTACTTTCATTTTAGAGAAGGTTTTATCGATGTCGACTGTGCGCGCTGTCATCCGGAAGAAGCAGAAGAGTACCAGAAAAATATACATCTGGCCTTTGCCATCCCTTCTCCGGGAAAAGAACTTCCTCTCTGCTTTCACTGCCATACTAAACACCATGTCCTTCTCCATGACGATCCGTCGTCATCCGTTCACGAAAAAAACATCGGAGAAACATGTGGGAGCTGCCATGCTGAAGTCATGGTCAAGGGAGTGTTCTCGGGCAGCTCGCTCGGAAAAATATCCGGACACCGCAAAGGCGATATTGCTGAAAAATTCGATATGCGTGTCTGCATCAGCTGCCATTATGAAGATTCCGCCCACGGCGCCAAACGCGTCTACAAAGATTTTTGTTCCCGATGTCACGATGTCCGCTCAATGGCGAATGTCGTGATGGGACCCACACACTTGACTCTGCCCAGATTTTCCTTTCTAAATTATGCGAACAGTGCGTTAGCTCTCTCTTTTGTTATTGGAATCTTCATCTTTTTTGGTTACAGATCGCGGAAAAGTATTTCCAACGGAGTCAAATCCTGGTTGGGGCAGATGAGAATAGACGATGAAGAAGAAGATATACGGAAGGAAGGAGGAAAGGAAGATAAAGAAAAGGGTTTGCCCGAACCTGAATCCTCTGCCGAACAGGCTCAAGAAGAAATAAAGAAAGAAGAACCGGAACAAAAACAAGAGGGTGCAGAAGGACAGGAACCAGTCAAAGAAAAGGGAGAGGGAGAACCGGCCAAAAAGGAAGATACCCCTGAAGAAGAGAAAGAAGATGCCGCTCCGGCTCGAGAGGAAAAGCCGCCGCCGGAGGAAGCCGATGAGAAGGGAGAAAACCACATTCTTAAGAAAGAAGAAGAAGAACCCAATACAGAAGAGTCACTCCAGGAAGAAACCAAAGAACAAGAGGGCAACGGGAATGATGGACAGAAAGGAACACAATGAATAACCGGAACAAACGGCTGGCCATCTTGATCGATCTAAGGAAATGCATTGGATGCAATGCGTGTTCTTTGGCCTGCAAGAGTGAGAATGATGTCCCCCTCGGTGTGTGGAGAAGCTGGGTCAAGAGAGTCGAAAAAGGGCATTATCCCCACCCCGGCGAATTCTTTCTGCCCATCCTCTGCAATAACTGCGAAAACCCAATCTGCGTGACGGTCTGTCCCGTCAATGCCGGTATCATACGCCCGGACGGGATCGTCTATATCGATCCCCACAGGTGCATCGGCTGCCGGTACTGCATGGCGTCCTGCCCGTATGGAGTGAGATATATCAACCCAAAAAGAAAAATCGCAGAAAAATGTTACTGGTGCCACCACAGAGTGGATGCCGGTCTCGAACCCGCATGCGTCGAAGCCTGTCCGACAGATGCAATTTTGTTCGGTGATTTGAATGACCCGGAAAGTGAAATCTCAAAGGCGGTGGCCGAGAATGCTGTCCAGGTCATCAAACCAGAGAGCGGAACAAATCCTTATGTATTTTACATCGGCCTGGATATTGAATCCGTTGAGGCCAGACAGGAGGAAGAAAACAGGAAATAAATGGATGGCACCGGCATAACAAAAATGATTCTGAACAATGCCATGCAGTGTCTGGAAGGCATCCTCCGGACTCGCCGTTTTTGGAATCGATTGAACGATTAGGAGAGCTGTGGATACTCAAGTTTTGTACAACATCTTTCACCAGGAAGCGTTCGGCTTTAACATCGCCATGTACTTCTATCTCACCGGGCTGAGCGCAGGATCGTTCATCCTTTCTACCCTGGCCTATGGCTTTGGAATGAATCAATACAAAGCCATCGGCAGAGTCGGCGTGGTCCTCGCCACTCTCCTTCTGGTTATCGCTCCGTTCTTCCTTCTCATCCACATCGGGATGCCGCTTCGAGCGTGGCACCTTTTTGTCTATTTGAATATGTCTTCCCCGATCACCTGGGGATCGTTCCTTCTGGTCCTTTACCCGATAAACTGCATCATATACGGATACTTCATGTTTAAAGAAAACATGAAGTTGACGCGGATCTTTGGATTCATCGGAATTCCTCTGGCCATATCCGTTCATGGATACACTGGATTCATCCTGGCATTCGGGAAAGCCAGGGCCCTGTGGAACACCGCTCTGATGCCCATCCTCTTTCTCGCCTCAGCCATTGTATCCGGAATCGCCCTTATGATTCTTGTTGTCTGGATTAAAGACCGCTTTTTCTCAAAGTCGAAAAAAATAGACATGGAGCTCCTCGTGAACCTCGGGAAATTGCTGGCCTGGATGATCGTGTTCGACCTCTTCCTTGTTGGCAGTGACCTTCTTGTTCTGATGATCTCGCATGCAGATGCCCAAGCCGCAGCCCACTTGATCCTGGGAGGGAGATTCAGCATCATGTTTCTCCTTATCGAGAACCTATTGGGGAAAATAATCCCTTTCATCCTTCTGGTTGTTCCCCGCTTCCGGACACTGACAACCATGATTATCGCCTCCATCCTGGTGGTCGTGGGAATCTTCTTCATGCGCTATGTGGTGGTCGCGGCAGGAGAATTTATCCCCTTATTATAAAAGGTATGAAGGAATGAAACGAAAAGGAATTTCCAGACGAAAATTCATGAAGTCTGGCTTCGCCTGGGTGGCGGGAACCGCCGCCGGTCTCGGGTCCATCGGAAAGATCCCCACCAAAAAGAAGATTAAAGCCGTTTCCAGAACCTCTCTTAAATCGCTCCGCGCCATCCCNACAACCTGTGAACAGTGCCCGGCCGGATGCGGAATTATCGCTTACCTGGATGGGGATCGNCTGGTTCAAATTCTCGGGAATCCGAACCATCCCAACAACCGGGGTGGAATTTGTGCCAAGGGAATCGCTGCAATCAACCTGGTTAACGATACCGAACGCCTCTTCCATCCTTTAAAAAGAACAGGCGCACGCGGAAGTGGTGCGTTTACACAGATCAGCTGGGATGAAGCGTATTCTACGCTCAGTGACCGCATCCGAGAGATGATGGAAGAAGGCAGAATTTCCGAATTCGTGATTGATAAAGGACAGGATGACTCTTTGCTCGACCGGTTTCTCGCCTCTCTTGGCGCCTCCCGTGTTATCGACAGGCATATCCTGAAGAACCTCAACCGAAGGGCTGCCCTAACCTCAATGGTCGGTTCCCCTGCTCTTCTCGAAGATGTCGGAAACAGCCGGACTGTTCTCAATTTTGGCGCCAATCCTTTTTCGAACCATGACCTTTTCATTAGCTTTGCCCGGAGGCTTGTCCACGCCAGAGTGGAAAAAGGCGCAAAGCTTATCACGTTTGATGTACGGCTGTCCGAGACAGCCGCAAAAAGTGATGCCTGGTATCCGACAAAGGCCGGAACCGACGGCATCGTCGCCCTCGCCATGGCCAGAACGATCGTTGATAAAGGCCTGGCAGACTCGAATTTCATAGAAAATAAAACAGATTTCACTCTTTCGAATCTCAAGAGTCTTCTCGATCCCTACTCCCCTCAGTCTGCCGAGAGAGAGAGCGGAGTCAATGCATCAGATATCGAACGGCTTGCGGTAGATTTTGCCACACATAAGCCATCCGTAGCCATATTTGGAGGAGGAATAACCGACCATGAGAACGGAACCCAGAACGCAAGGTGTGTTTCCCTCTTGAACTGGCTTGTCGGAAATCTCGAGCAAGAAGGGGGGCTTTTCTTCCCACGGCTTCCTGGTCGTCAATCGGATAAAGAAAAACAATCCCAGCTCATCCTACCGAACCGAGGGAACACCATCAGGGGAATTCAGGAACTCGAGCAGACCAAGGCCCGAATCGACACCTACTTCGCCTATCTTTCCAATCCCGCGTACTCCGAACCTGACTGTCAATCAGCCGCTCGCCTCCTGAATAACGACAAAGCCGTTCCCTTTCTCGCGGTCATGGATACTCACCTGACCGAAACAGCCATGCTCGCTGACGTCGTTCTTCCTGCAGCCACCTATCTTGAAGGATGGGGTCTGAACAGTGCTCCTTCTTTAAATGGCATTCCCATCCTTAATCTCAGACAGCCGGTTGTTTCTTTACTGAGTCCAGCCAGAGCCTTACGGTCCCCTGCTTTTGATGTCGGGAAACTCCTTGAGCCCTCTTTTCAACCCATGGGTGAAGCGGTTGAAATCGGAAACATGTGCCTGGAACTGGCCCGCCGGATCAGAGGAAATGTCTCGAATAAATTTCCTTTCCAGGATACACAAGAATATGTTTTAAAGGAAATACGTGGCTACGGAATCCAGGGAGGCCTGGAAAGCTTGAAAGAAAATGGATTCTGGGTCAATCACACAGNAAAAAAGAACTCNCTTCCCAGTAAAAACGACAGGAGCCTTCTCCTGAAAATCCCGAAGGTGAAAATATATTCAAGGGGACTGGGACAGGAGNGCGGCACTCCCTTGCCCGGCTATCAGGCTATCTCATCGAACTCTCGCAAAAAGNATGANGAGTTCATCCTCACGACTTTCAAGCCCAATCTCATGGGAAGAGGAACAGCCAACAGCAAATGGATTCGGGAGATACTCCACGAAAACCGTCTGTGGATCAATAAAGAAGTCGCTGGCCAGCTGGGAATCAAGAATGGCGACAGGATACGCGTAATATCGAAAAAGAGCTCCTTGACCGCCAGGGCCACTCCCAACCAGCCGGATCCATCCGGAATCCGTGGCCCTTGCTGAGGGTTTAGGCCACACGGCGGTAGGGAATGTGGCCAGAAGCAGAAGATTCAAAAGTCAGGATAGTGATACGTCTCTAATCTGGTGGGCTCAAAAAGGGAATGGAGTGAACCCGATGGAGATAATCGAGACACAATATGACCCGAGAGGCGGGGGCTTGGGCTTAAAAGACACAGTGGTCCGAATAGAGAAGATACAAGGAGGCCAAAGAAAATGATAAAAAAACAGACATCGATTGCCGCTGCCTTTATCTTCTTTTGCATGGTGACATCACTCATGGCCAGCGCAAACAGCAACGAAATAAAAAGGCTCACCTATTCCGGAAACAATGTAGTGGAGTACCCGTGCTTGAGTGATGACGGACGATTGATGCTTTATGTGTTGGAAATCAAGGAGGGCGAGACAGCGACCAGAGCAGTGATGCTATTGGATGTCGAAAGCGGAAAAGAAAAGGAGCTTTTCCGGAGCGGGACGAAGATGGCACTTCCACCGTACGAAAATATTCCCCTTTTGGTTGGTTCCAAACCCCCTGTCATAAGCGGAAACGGGCAGGTCGCTGTCTTCTCGTTGACTCTCGGAGAACCTGAAAACATTCTGGACCACTATTTGGGTGTCATCAATACAGACGGTTCCAACCTGAGAGTTTTCTCCTTTCCGATTGAATCCTTAAAAGAAAAAAACTGGCAATCACTGGAGTTTAAAAGCTCAGTGTGGGAGCGGATTTCCAATTATGCTGTGGATAGAACAGGAAATTGTATCGCCTGTCTGCTCAAGGGACATCTGGGCCCGAGGAGATACGGCAGCCCGAGCGGCATCATACTCCTCGACACAACGGACGAAAAACAACGGACAATCATTTGTCCCGATTTCAACGGCACAGAATGGGAGTGGACCTCCTATCCCCAACGCCCACTTCTCGGAGGGGGATGGTCATTTTGCCTGAGTGGAAACGGAGAGACACTCGTGTTCGGGGCTCAATCCTCTGAGGACAAGACCGACTATGACCTCTACACTGTGGGCTGGAATGGGCAGGTATTCAAGCGGATAACCGATTTTCATGACCGTTGGTTCAGCCTGGCAGATATCAGCGACAACGGGGAAACAGTCGTCTTCTTTTAT
>JGI24422J19971_10001822_pt1 | contig 13103 bp, 12 predicted proteins | sample DeeMarSWOR152_54_FD_19971 | JGI IMG/M metagenome (IMG submission 19971) | reverse complement strand
CCCGTCAGAAATCTTCTGTTTTCCCGATCAGGAATCTTAATTTCTAACGGCGTAAAGCCTTTTCGTTTGCTCATCATTCTGCGCCCTTTCTTGTGCAACGGGTGTTAGTAGTCTTTAAACCTTCTCATCCATTGTGGCCAGTCGCTGGGCTGGACGCCGCCGGCTACAGTCCAGAGACCTGCCATGTTAAACTCGCGATGCCACTTCAACGTCCACAACTCCTTGAGCCCAACCTTTCTGACAGACCAGTCCATAAAAAGGCCATTTACAAAACCATCGTGCCGGTTGATGCAAAAAGGAACCATGTCTCCGCTTGGCCAAATACTCAGGTCTGGCGCATCCTCATACGGAGGCGGCTGACAAAGGGCGTCTGGCCATCCGCTCGGCCGTCGACTATCCAGCAACACAGGGACATTATTTGCACCTTTATGATCGACGTGATGCCAGTACGCCGAATACTCCGAAGGCTGACGCGGAAAAACCCCGCGAACACACCAACCATTTAGACCGTAGCTGCCTGAACGCCGTTTGTGATTAGGGCAAATCCAGGCTTCAAACGTACGCACCTGCCAGCCAAACCCAAATTTTCGAGCCATCGGGCAGAGGAAATGCTCATCAAAATCACCGCCGTAATACAGGATTGGATCAGCCGGACACTCCCAATTGTGCTCGTCCCTGAGAGCAAAACGACCGCCATCATCCTCAGTGCGCGCATGAAAGATAAGACCCCATTGATGCAAATTCGCCTGACACGAAACTGCCTTGGCCTGTTTCTTAACCCGCTGCAGGCTGGGCAGCAATATCGCCATCAATAACGCAATGATAGCAATCACTACCAAAAGCTCTATTAACGTAAACCCCGCCCCGTCAGAAGAGCTTCTTCTCACGGGTCCTGTCAGAAATCTTCCGCTTTCTCGATCGGGAGTCTTAATTTGGGTTCCCGCAAAGGAGAGTCCCTCCAACGGTGTAAAGCCTTTTCGTCTGTGCTTGACGGTTTTTCTCAACTGAGAATTTCCTTTAGACATAATATCTCAGATTGGTGTGCTTTTCTACCATAATTATAACTCAATCGGCCGCGGTAATGCAACCCATTTGGTGCAAGCTTCTGTGCTCAAACTGACCAGAACAGCCTGACTCTGTAAGCTTGCCCGTTTTTGCCCGCCTGCATGCGCTTCTATGCGAAATCCGGGTTCAAAATACTATGCGTTCGGGCGTATTTTCGATGTGTATTTTCCTTTTGCTTTCACCGGCGTGAAAAAGCTCTATCCGGATATAATCTATCGTCTTCAGAGCCGATTCGATTTTATCCGCCCATTCAATCAGAACCACCGATTGCGGATAACAGAAATCATCAAAGCCGAGCATTTCAAACTCGCCCACAGAATTTATCCTATAAGCATCTACATGATAAATATCCAGTCGGCCTGCATATTCCTTAACAATAACGAACGTGGGGCTGCTGACATGCCTGCTGTCTTTAGCCCCTGCACCTGCTGCAATCCCTTTAATCAGATGCGTTTTACCGCTGCCCAACGCCCCGCAAACAGCTATGACTTCGCCACCCTTTAATTGTGACCCGAGCCTTCGACCAAACTTTATGGTTTCCTCCGGCGAATTCGAAATAAATTCGAAACTTACCATAACTTTGATGAACACGGCGATTATGATTCCTGCAAAAACAAGAATTCATATTATCAAGTTGCTTCTTCACTTTCTATATTTTGGCATGGTTCCTGAATCCTTTGTTCAAATCTACCAGAAACCTATAAGGGGCTGGACAGGATAGAATCGAGGATAATTGTGAACACCATATAGAAAAATGAAAACACAATGATAAATGTTTTTCGGCCAGGTTTTTTCCCAGGATCCCTCAATCTATCTCCGACAGCACCTTTGACATCACGCGTGGCAATATAAAAGCCATAAAGAGTAAATAGATTCCACAATCCTAACTGAGCGTATCCACTCCATCTTCGAAAAAGTGCCAGACCGGCAAGCCCTGCACTTACGTACGAAACAGCCAGGATAAAGCAAATCGTAACAATGAAATATATATATATCTGTTTCCCATCATTGATATAACGGTCTCGGCATATCTCATGCCTCTCACCGCAACCGGAGTAAGCCACAAATCTTCTGTAAGTCTCTCTGCCAAATTGAGATACTCGATCGATGTATAACAGAGATCGGTGGCTGACATATCATTGGTCAATTGTGACGGTGTGCCCTTGGGCAAAGTCTCCTGTTTATAGTGCCGTACATGAAACTTTTCAGCGAATGCACTATTCGCCTCAGGTTTAACATAGCCGATTACCTGTAGGTGAATTGGAATCCATTCAGCGCCATAGGTGCTTGTAGGGCGCAAAGGATAAAACGCTCTATCGGTATCGAACTCAACATAAAGGCACGGCCAACGCTCCTGACTAATTCTTTTGCCTGTTCCGTATTCCGGAAACTTTTCAAGCAACTGTTCACGTGAAGAAATCCAGACTATGACAAGGACATACTCTTTAGATAAATAATCTTCAAATGCTTTGAGTTCACTCCTGTCAATTCCAACGTCCTTAGCTTTCAGATAGCTCTCCAGACCCCTTATCGATTCTGCCGTGATGGCTTCTGCGTGAATACCCCATTTTTCTATCTCCTTGTGAATGGAAACTAATCTGAGTACTGCTACATCTGCAACTCTCCCTAAATGAGGCGTCATAATAAACGGCACGGTGTAGATTTGTGTGGCCAAGGCTATACTCACAACATTCGTGACAACACCCCGCGCCTTTTTCCGAGGATCGCGGCCTCTAAACTGGGGAAACGAGTCAACAATATCAAGTTGCACTTTTTCTGTGGTGCCGGGCACAGGAAAAATCCATAAAGCATTATCCTCGTCTGCAAGTTCGATTGAAACGGCAATCAACATCTTCTCAACACCATCACGATGTAAAATCACCGCTCTTTGCTCTCTCTCCAAAACCGGACGTAAAAAGGAAAAATCACGACCGCTAAAAGCTTTTCCATCGCCGAAGGAAGGGACACATACACCCAACAATACAACGGCAATTAGGAAAGCTATTAAGATTTTCACGATAAAATGCATAATTATTTTTCAATAGCTAATTACATTAGTTGTCATTTTCCCAATTGAGCCGGATAGTAGTAACCCATCGTCTGAGCAACGACTCCCAACCGATATTGATGGTCCTGCATAAGACAGACACGCCGTTCAGAAGCAGGAATAGTAGTGGTGTAGATGCGAAGTTCTCCTGTTAGGCTGGTAATCACCTCCTCGCGATGGTCACCCAGACAATCAACTACTGCGATGACTCGGCCTTCAATCGGCTGCATCGCTTCGGCGCCCCAATCGCGAATCGCTCCGGAAACGACCACTTCCTTTTGTGGGTCCGCATCCCACCAAACCGGGCGCGGGCTAAGTGTTCCTTTTTTCTGGAACTCTATTAGCCGGCCCTTAGCACTATAAAACCAACGCTCTTCATAATCTCTTTCGCCGCCATACACCTCCATACCAGGCTCCTCTGCCAGGATGTCACCGACCATTCCCTGGGAATGAATATGCCGGGTGGGCTTTTTGTGGGCCCAGAGTTTGCGACCGGTTCTGGCGTCCACCACGCATATCCCATCGGTTTCCTGTCGTGTCTCGAACCCGTAGAAAACCTCTAAGCCGGGATTAGCCGGATCGATATCAGCCACATAGCAAACATCGGGATGTCCCATCTCCAGTGTCCAGAGACCTTTGCCGTTATCATCCAGTACCGCCGCACCGATCACCAGTTCATCCTTACCGTCCTGGTCCACGTCGGCTGTAATCAACCCGTGAGACCCCTGCCCCCGGTATTTTCTCTCCTCCTGCGGCGCCTCCCAGTACCATATCTGATTGAAATCCTTGTCCAGCGCCTGGGTTTTAATGAGGTTGTAGGTGCCTCGCTGCATAATCAGCGATGGCTTTTTGCCGTCAAGATATGCCACCGTAAGAAAATTACGGCAGTAACGATTATAATCAGAAAAGCCGTCCCGGCTCAGCCACGCGGTTTTGGCCACAACTTCGCCTGTCTGGCCATCGATCTTAACAAGGTATTCGGGACCAGTCTTGACGTGCCCTGCTTCTTCTCGTGGATCTCCAACACCAGCCTTGCAATACACTTCGGCTTTGCCGTCGCCGCCCACATCATAGACAATCCACGGCGAATACCAGATGCCTGCCTCGATGGCCCAGCCCATATCGTAGCGCCACATCCTTGTGCCGTCCAAGCGATATGCTTCGAGTTTGTAAGTAGTAGTGCTCCGCTTCCAGTAGCCGGGCTGCTGGTAAGGGTCGGTGTTAAAATTCGGCTGCTTGATAACGAATTCATAAGCTCCGTCGCCGTCTAAGTCTCCGATACCGACCTTCTGAAAATCGTAATCGCCTCTCAGTGGAATACTGATATATGACTTACCGCGACCTGTCAGATTAGCAGTGACCTTCCCCACGGGTTTGAGTATCGCTGGTCTCTTCTCTGCACTGTACTCATAGAGTTCATAAATATGGGTTTTTCTGCCCGTATCCTTCTCGGGAGTTTTATCCACAAAGTTGGTCAGGCGATACAGTTTGCCATTTGTTAAAAGAGTGGATTGATCAGGGCTGTAGCGATTTAGGTGGAAAGCGATATTTCTGGGATCAGTATCGAGCAGGCGCCAACTAAGGAAAACCGAGCCGTCTTCACGCTCAAGGGCCACCAATCCACGGTCCAGCTTTTCCACCCCTGATACGGGAATAGACAAAGTAAAAAGTAGAAAAAAACCCATCATCTCGATAAACAATAATCGACATCTCATAATTCATTTTCTCCTTTCACTTTAAAAGGTGGTCGTAGCCTTTTGACTCCAAATCACTAATCCGGCCGTCATGCATCTTTATCTGCATCTTCTTAGTGTCGGTGATTGTGCCGATTTGCGTAATTGGTGTCGGCTCATCCCACTGCTGCAACAATTTCTCGCACTCTCCCTGCGAAAGAGTAAATAGCAGTTCGAAATCTTCGCCATCGTTCAGCGCCGAGTCCAGCGGTTGTTCACTTTTTCGGGCTGCATCTGATATTGGAATCTGCTCTGCGTTTATAATAGCCCCCACCCGGCTTTGCCGGCAGATACGATTCAAATCGCTGCTAAGCCCATCGCTTATATCAATCATTGAATTTACGGCTGCCTTCTGGGCGATTTTTAGCGCCTCTTTGACTCTCGGCTCAAATTCCAGATGTTTCCCGCAATTTGCACCCCCAAGAGAGCCTGTCACGCAGATACTGTCACCAACTTTTGCACCTGACCTTCTTACCGGTTCATTGCCCGCCTGCTTGCTGAGCATTGCCACACTTATTGCAAACGGATTCTCGCCGTTCCACCTGGTAATATCACCGCCCACAAGCGCACAACCAAACTTCTCACTTGCAACAATAATCCCCGAATGAAGTTGCTTTAATTCTTCCTCACCGAAACTTTTTGGCAGCGCAACAGAAACCACCGCCGCAACCGGCACTGTCGCCATTGCCGCACAATCGCTAAGGCTGACCGCCATCGCTTTGTATCCGACTTGCTTGATAGTTGCTTCTCTAAGGTCGAAGTGCACACCATCCAATAGCATATCTGTCGTGATAAAAACTGACCCCTTCTCCAGACGAACCTGGGCCATGTCGTCACCAATACCGATGGGAAAATCCGCCGCAGATAAATTACTGTGATGGGCAAACCAAGCGGTTATTTCGTCTTCGCTTGCGCTCATCGCTGCTCCAACTGCCTGTTCCAGTATGCAATTTGCTCTTTTGCCTGCTTCGGTCCAGCAGCACCTTCACTGATATATTTACTCACAACATTTGCTGCACCGAGGCTTTCATACACATCTGCCTCAGCCACGCTGCAATGCTTCTTAAACTCATCCAAACTAAGCTGAGCTAACTTTTTGTTTTCTTTCTCACAGTACGCAACCAACGACCCAACAATGCCATGTGCCTCGCGAAAAGCGATACCCTTTCCAACCAAATACTCAGCCAAAGCGGTGGCATCCAGAAATCCTTCCTCCAGGCCAGACAAAATATTCTCGGTGTTAAACTTTGCATGTGAAACGATCGCTTGCATCATATCCAAACAGGTTTTGACCGTATCACTGGCAGCGAAGATGTGAACCTTGTCCTCCTGCATATCGCGATTATAGCCTGACGGCTGACCTTTCAAAATCGTCAGCATAGCCATCAACGAACCATAAACCCGGCCCGTTTTTGCGCGAATCAGCTCCAACATATCAGGATTACGCTTCTGCGGCATCATACTCGATGATGTGCAATAGGCATCATCAACCCGCACAAATCCGAATTCGCTGGACGAATAGATTATCCAATCCTCAGCCAATCGGGACAGATGCGTTGCGATAAGCGCACAGTCAAAAATAAACTCCACACAAAAGTCCCTGTCGCTCACCGCGTCAATACTGTTATAAGTGATATCTGAAAAACCCAATTGCTTTGCCGTGCTTTTTCTATCTAACAGCAGTGTAGATCCGGCCACCGCCCCGCTACCTAACGGCGAAATATTGAGTAGCTCTCTGCAGTTCTTCAGCCGGATGAAGTCACGCTCACATTGCTCTACAAAACTTAATATGTATGCCGCAATGACTATCGGCTGGGCACGCTGAAGATGCGTATAGGCCGGCATAACATCGTCTGCATATTTACTTGCCAGCTTAACAAACATCTTTTGAAGCAGCGTCAGCTTGGCCTGCAAGATTTCTATCTCATCTCGCATCCAGAGTCGAACATCGGTCGCCACCTGGTCGTTGCGGCTCCTGCCGGTATGAAGTTTTTTGCCTGCCTGGCCAATTTTCGCTATCAGTGCCNCCTCGATTGCCATATGAATATCTTCGTACCTCTTTTCGAATTCGAACCGCCCTTCTGCGATTTCTCTACTGATTTCGATAAGCCCGTCCTTAATCTGTCTGAATTCGTCTCTGGTAATCAGCTTTTGTTCAGCCAACATCTGCGCATGAGCAATTGAGCCGACAATGTCATATTTATAAAGACGTTTGTCCACCGACAGTGATTCTACAAAATCAACCGCAAGCGCGTCCGGCTCACCACTTAGCCGCCTTTCCCAACTCTTCTCTGCCTTGGCCATCTTACCTGCTCCAAAAATTAAGTGCCTTCTCGCAAATGATACGGGTAGCCACGCTTTACGTCAAGACGCATCTGCCTCTTCATAAATCGAAATTCATTATTAGAGATTCGACATTCCTTACGGTCAAACCACCCATTACTGCGAAGACTCCCTGTGCACCGTGCATTATAAGCTTGCTACATCTTATCGTGTACGCGGAGTGATCCAACCCTCGGCTTTTGCCGCGCATCCCATCTGCCGTAGGGACACCACTAACTCCGGCAGCTATAAGCTTTAGGAGCTTGCGATGTTCCGTTGTACATTATCGTTCATCTACAAGGAAAATTTCTTACTCGAACCTTCGCAACTGTTCCACTACGGTCAGGTGATCGCCCTCGAAATGAAAAGCCTCGACCAGCACACGCTCGCCTGCCTTCAGTGCACTTAGCGTCCGCAGAAAACGCTCGCCGATTTCCTCCTCCGCTCGGATCATAACCAGCAGCTCTCTGCCAACCGCAGCCTCCGGGTTATCCGCCCTATTATCGTCCCAGACCCTGTCCACTCTCTCCACTTTCAGAACAAAGCCGCGGTCAAGCTTGCGCAGGATTCTGCCTACCAGCACCCCGCGAAATCCTATCATACTATCGGGCAAAGACGGGCCGGCTTCTCTTCTCTCCTCGCGTTCTCTTGTCTCGTCGCGATCTCTTCGAACCTCGCGTTCCCTTCGAACCTCACGTTCTTCTCGTTCCCTGCCTTCCCTTCGCTCTTCACGGTCCCTTCGCATGTAGAGTTCCGCTCGTTCCCTGGCTTCTCTTGCTTCCTCGCCTTCTCCTCGTCGCTCAACTTCTATTCGCACTTCCCTTTCACGCTCTCTTCTTAGCCCGCCTCTCTCTCGCAGTTCCCTCCTCAATCGCTCGTTCTCCGCACGAAGCTCTTGCAGCTCTCTTTCCATACGCTGCACGCGCCCCAGAAGCTCTCGAAACTCTCTTGCCATGCGCTCAAAATGTGCGCCGAGAACCTCCCTCAACTCTCTCTCCATCTGCCTCAGATTCGCCAACGGCCTTTCGGCGCCCGGCCTGTCTCGCTCACCTTCACGCCACCGCAGGACCTCCCTGCGAACGTTCACCGCTCTTCTGCCTTCCGGCCTTTCTTCAACTACTTCACGCCGCTCGGTCTCCATACCCTTGAGCCACATGTGTCCGGCCTCGCTCACGAAGCTGATTTCCACTCTCTGCCCTTCGCGCAGCCTCCGGGCTGCCTCCCCAAGTTCCCCTGGCCGTGGGGGTACAAGCACAATCACATGGTCATCCCTCTCAAACGGCTTGATGACGATACCCATATACGCTCGTTCACCGACCTCTCGCTCTTCCAGCCGCACAAATGTTCCGCGCATTGTCCCGCCTCTGCCGCGCTCCTGAGCCCGGACCATGCCGCCCAATATCGATCCTGCAAACACAACAAGCACCAACGTTCTGCATACCTTTTTCATGGCATTTCTCCTATTAATTGAGATTTGCAAAATACCCGCCACCCACGCCGCCCGTGGCCAGCTTTATAATGATTAACAAATAAATTCCACAAAGTCAACATAATTACTCACCTGCCCCGCCCACAATTACAGCAAAGAACATCAACTCAAACCAGCAACAATCCCTATCGAAGATCCGCCGGTGGCGGAATCAATAATCGATCGAAAAGTCTCTCTCCGCTCATCTTAGACTTGCAATCAATCCCAAAATCCATTATCCTGCAACAACCAAACTGTTACAAGCGAATCAACTTGCATCACAAACTTGTTCGCCGAATGGTTTTTGAGAAAACCTGATAATTGCCAAACAGGAAAAATCAATATGTCACAAAAGCTTCTTATAACAAATTGCAGATTATTCAACGCACCGGACGACAAACAAACCACCTCCATTCTCATCGAAGAGGGCACTATCACTCAAATCGGCCAAATCGATTCGTCTGCTGCTCCCGACGATACACTCGACGCGCAGGGCAGAATAATTGCCCCTGGCTTCATTGACATCCATATTCAGGGTGCAGGCGGCGCTGACATACTCGATGCAACACCCGAAGCCCTGAAAGCCATATCAGAAACTTGCGCACGCTTTGGAACAACCAGCTTCCTTGCCACAACCGTATTTAAACCAAACCAGAAAAATCAACACATAACTGTCGCCGCCGAATACGTTGGCCGTGACCTTGGCGGCGCCAATCTACTCGGCATTCATCTTGAGGGGCCGTTTATCTCACCGCAAAAAAAAGGAATGATTTTGCCCGAATGTATAAACCCACCCTCTTTACAACTTCTCGATGAAATCCGGGACATAACGAACGGCCATCTCAAAATTATGACAATCGCACCTGAGCTACCAGACAGCTTACGAATAATTCAACGCCTCATAAACTCCAATATCATCGCCTCTTTCGGCCACTCCAGCGCCACGTACGAACAAACTCTCGCCGGCTTCAACGCCGGCATCTCGCACGTAACGCACCTGTTCAACGCAATGCCATCATTCCACCATCGCTCACCGGGCCCACTCATCGCCATCTTTGAAACAAAACACGTAACCACCCAAATCATCACTGATGGCGTCCACATACATCCAGCCGTTCTAAGATTCGCTTTTGGAACACTCGGTCCAGATCGTATAATACCAATCACCGATGGCATGCAAGCCCTCGGCCTTGCCGATGGCAAATACCTCTACAACGGGGTCGAATACGAATCAAAAGAAGGAACCGCGAGATACAAAGACGGCACTCTTATCGGCACCGCTCTCGGCCTAAGTCAACTCCTCCAAAAACTCATAAACTTTACAGATTGTCCTCTTGAAGTCGCAATTAAAACTGTTACTGAAAATCCAGCCGGACTGTTGGGGCTTGAAGAGAAAAAAGGTACCATCGCACAGGGCAAAGATGCTGACCTGGTTCTGCTTGACCATGACCGTTTAGTCTACACAACCATCGTTGCTGGCAAAATAGTATTCCAGAAGTGAACTTTCACTTGTTTATTGATTATTAAGGACTCTCAGAAAGCCAGAGTAAATAGGTAAATTGGGAAAAATAAAAATGGGAGAGCTTTTTTCGCTCTCCCTTATGTTATGTGGCTCTTTCCTTTTTCCTTTTTAGCCCTCCCTCACAATGCCCACGTTACGATCTAACTTGTGTGTAATGCTCAAAAGGCGAACAATGCAAGTTCAAGCTAACATGGCCATATTGGTCATTTTCCAGAGCCACTCATTTTTGAATACAATAATATCCATCGGCAGACCTTGTTCCAAATCTTGAATTTTTCGGGGTATTCCCCAATCTCCCTCGCTGCCTTACTCTGGCCTCCCTTTTTCAACATCTGACATTAATATTTGATATTTGACATGCTCATTTGCTGCCCGAAAAACAGTTTGAAGCAGAACCGCACGAACTGTAAGATTATGTTTATCCAAAACGAATCCTATCGACAAAATCTAAGGAGCAACGATTATGGAAGAGAAAAAACGGCAACACTGCTGGAACCCGAACTTCATCAGTCTGGCCATCGGCTTTTTGCTGGCGCTTTGCCTTATACTCGCTGCTGGCGCAGCGGGCAGCTACGATGACAGCCCCGGACGATACCAATGCTGCGCCGCCGGGAACGACCACATCGCCGTATTCGTCATCGACACCCAGACCGGCCACACCTGGAGGCTGAGCCGAACCGACATGTATGACTTCGGAACTCCACAGGCACGCAAGTCCATACGGCGTAGTGTTACCCCCAGAGTAGAGTAGCCCATAACTCCACAGACGTCAAAACTGAATATTTGGCTAAAGATTTGTCTGGTGAATACCTCGTGACATTTTTGTTTTTGACCATCAGTAAATAAGGAATTTGAAATGAGTCTAAAAGTGCTTGGAATTTCGACAAGCCCGAGGATTAAAGGCAACAGCGATTTGCTTTTGCGACAGGCTGTAGCCGGTGCCGAGTCCGCTGGCGCGCACGTTGAATATATCCGCCTTTGCGATTTGAACATCGCACCGTGTATTGAGTGTAACTCCTGCTACAAAACAGGCAGGTGCACAGTTCAGGATGATTATCAGCAGATATTAAAAAAGATGCTCGATACGGATCGGCTGATTTTCGCAACGCCGATATTTTTTATGACCGTCTGTGCCCAGGCGAAGATGCTTATTGATCGTGGCCAGTGTCTTTGGGCCCACAGATATGTACTTAAAAAAGAGCTTATCACCCCTGCACGCGACCGCCGGGCAATGGTAATTGCCGTAGGTGGCTCGAAAAGCACAAAGATGTTCGAGAGCATCCGATTAACAATGAAGTCTTATTTTGAATCGCTCCAGATGCATTACGCAGCCAATTTATTTGTCAACAAAGTTAATGGTCCTGGCGAAATCGAAAAACATCCTTCAGCTATAAAGGAGGCTTTCCGCCTCGGCAGCGAGTTAGTCGCCGCTGATATCCAACCACCCGAAAAACCAATCACCGTCCAACTAATCTAACCACCTGCCCCCTCTCTTCGTCTGAGCGCTCCACCTTCGATATTCGAAGTTCGATATTCTATATTTCTCTGCACTCCTACACCCTCCGCCCTTATGCTCCTGGCTACTAAACCAATGAGATGACGTCCAGTTAAGACGTCCACCGATTCTGTAGTTGACTCCTTTTAAAATCACTTCAACTCAAAACTTTATCCGCAGCCCAGTCGAAGGACCTTACTCCAAATTCAGAACTATTTACTACTCTTCTTTACTCTCCGCCTTCGCCCTCTTTACAACAAAGAAATAAGCTATCGCCCCTAAAAAATAAAACGAAAGCGACAGTAAAATCGCAGCAGCCCATATCAGCTTGTCATACTCGCCTTCTTTTGTAAGAGGGTGATAGAACTTGGACGCCGGCCGTTTCAAACAATCAATAAGCATAACTAAAGAAAATATCACCCCCACGATTGCTAATACACCGACCAGTCCCTCAATCCCGATAATCGGCCTTATCGGCCAGAACGGAAACCTGCAAATTCTCCACTCAAACATGACATATACCTCCAAAAAAGTTTTTCATCTCAGCCAATACTATAATCACAACCGCAATTACCGTCAAGCCTGTCCGGAGCGAAGTTTGTGGATCTCACTTTCCCGTGGAGCCGGCAAGTCGGTATTCTTTCTCCTCAACCGCAAAATCTGTCCTGAGAAATATCGAAGGAGCAGTGAAGCAATCTTGTGTTTAGCCGTGGATTTCTCCTAAGGTTCTTCTAAACTTTCTGAACACAAACTTCCGTTCCATTCGGAACATCCCACAATCCTGACAAGTCTCCTTTTATTCTCCCCAGAACGCTCACTTCCGACGCCGCCCTGATTTCATCCTTCTGCGAAGCCGGCGTCGGCCCAAAGAATATGCAAAAAGCCGTCCCTGGCGGCCAGTATCCCAGCTCCCCCGCTTCCATCACTTCCCGGCTGTTACCTTCTAACTCGCAGGTCACCGGAATACTAAAATATATCTCCCCGCCCCACCGCTGCGCCTTTGCCTTTATCGGAAGAGCCTCGACTATCGCCTTTGCAGTGCCGCTATCATTCAATTCCGCCTCAACCGTAACTTCACCAGCTTTAATAACTATGCTTTCTGCCATCTCTTCACTCAGATCATCAACAATCAGTCGAAGACCTTTTCTCCAATAATCAATTATCATTAATCAATTATCAATTAAAATACCTGCGACCTTAATAACTATGTTCTATGCCATCTTTTCTCCCAACTAATCAATATCGACGCTGGAGCGCATCGAAAGTTCGCCGACAGCGGGGCTCCAGAAGCGCCCCATGCGGGATTCACATCAGGCAAAATCAATCGAATAGCGCTTTCTCAATTTTTTTCAGCGGTTTATCCGATTTTAACACAACCTTTTCCAAACCTGGATAAATCCTCAAAAGACCTTCAGGCACAGGCTGCCTCTCGCCGCTAAATAATGCCTTCA
>JGI24422J19971_10001821_pt1 | contig 13104 bp, 12 predicted proteins | sample DeeMarSWOR152_54_FD_19971 | JGI IMG/M metagenome (IMG submission 19971) | reverse complement strand
TAACAACAGAAAAATTTATCGGTCTTCTTCCCTTTTCAACAATTCGAGAGGGTCAGAAGGAATTTTTGGATGATGTTCGAAGGGTTGTTGAATCCAAGGGAATTCTTCTCGCACATGCTCCGACGGGTATTGGTAAAACCGTGGCTGCGTTAGTTCCCGCACTCGGATATGCCCTGGAGAACGATAAGGTGGTTTTCTTTCTAACACCGAAGCAGTCTCAGCACAAGATTGCGGTTGATACGCTTAGATTAATAAAGAGGGTCCGGGGGGTGGATTTCACGGTGGTTGATATCATATCCAAACAGGCTATGTGCCCCAGGGATATTTCGAGGGAGTATTACGCGATTTTTAATGAACTCTGCAAGTTCGAGCAAAAGACGAGAAGATGTAAGTACTTTAGAAAATATGACCGTGCAGTAACGGACAGAATTGTAAGGGAGATAATGCACGTAGAGGAACTGAAGGATCTGTGCACCGTTAGCGGTGTCTGTCCGCACAGGGCCGCCCTGGATGCTGCCAGACATGCGAACGTAGTCATCTGCGACTATAATTACCTGTTCTCCAACATCTCAGAAACTGTGTTGGACTCCCTTAAACTCGGCTTGGAGGACATAATCCTCGTGGTGGATGAGGCGCATAATCTTCCAGACAGGATTAGAAACCATCTGAGCGATGAGCTGACACTGAACAGTTTAAAGGAAGCCGCGAAGGAGATGCAATCGATAGATGTGCCCCTTTACCGTCACCTGAAGGGTGTGGAAAAATTTTTTAGTGAATTTATGAGAGACAGAGATAAAGAGCAGAATGTTGAGAGACAAGCAATAGTAGACGGCGTAAACAAGGTATTGCGGGAAACGCTCGGGGAACCCGTGACCTATGGTGAATTCATAGAAGAACTCAAGGAGATCGGTGTTGCACTGAGGGATGAAAAAGAAAAGGGAGGATCGGCGATATTGAGGGTGGCGGAATTCCTTGATGCCTGGACGACAGATCTTGCCTGTTCGCGGACATTCAACAATGAACCGACACAGAGGTTGTCCTTCAGGTTATTGGATCCCTCGGTACTCAGCAGAGATATAATCTCGAAAGTGCATGCGGCTGTAATGATGAGCGGTACACTGTATCCGACAGAGATGTATGCGGATACTCTGGGAGCAAAGAAGGAGAAAACCCTGCTGAGGGAGTATAAATCCCCCTTTCCAAGGGAAAACCGGTTGATAATAGTAACAAAGGGTCTGACGACCAGATACGCTGAGAGAAATGAAAATATGTACAAAAATATCGCAGAGAAGATATCGAAAATTTCGGATGTGGTGGACGGAAATCTCGCGGTATTTTTCCCGTCATATGCTCTCCTGGAGGATATTGCAAACTATATCTCACAAGAGAAGACGCTGATTGAGCGGAGGCATATGGATAAGAGGCAGAAGAACAGGTTGTATAATCGACTGAGGAGTGGGGGTGGAATTCTGCTGGGGGTTCAGGCGGGATCGCTCTCCGAGGGCATGGACTATGAAGACAATATATTGAAGGCTGTAATCATTGCAGGGTTACCGTTAAGCCCGCCAACACTCGAAGTTAAAAACCTACAACGATACTATGTCGATAAATTCGGTGAGGATAAAGGGAAACTCTATAGCTATATATATCCCGCAATCGGTAAGGTGTTGCAGGCCGGGGGCAGGGGGATCAGAAGTGAGACAGATGTTGGAGTAATAATCCTGATGGACTATCGATTTACATATCCAATTTACAGAAAGTGTCTCCCGCCAGATTACAGCTTTAAGATAACAGATGAACCAGAGGAATTATGTAGGAAATTCTTTAAGGAAACCACTCTGGTTCCGAGGGAGGATGTACGGGATGAACAGAGGTACAGATACGTAGAAACTGAACGGATAAAATTAGAAGATACAAGAAAATTGTCTTTATCCCTGCAGATACTGGAACTGATCGAGGATATAGATGGTAAATTGGGGAAGAATAAAATCGCGGGGATATTGCGGGGTTCGAAATCTAAATACATATTCTGGAGTCATCATGATGAGCACGAATGCTACGGCATTCTCGGTGATTTTACAGATAGAGAGGTGATATCAATTATTGATGAACTACTGGAACGGGAATATATCACATATGGAGGTGATCCGGTCTATCCAACAATAAGTCTGACAGAAAAGGGAAATGTCGCCATCACGGAGATGGAGGATATCGAACTGGAAACCCTGTTCAGGTTAAAACAACAGAAAGAAAAGACTCATAAAGGGATCCAGCGGGATACATTAGATGAGACACTCGCACTCTTCAGGGAGGGGCATACACCAGAGGAAATAGCGAAAATTCGTGGATTAAAGACCACTACGATAATAAATCATCTGGTCAGGTTGATGAAGGAAGATAGAATCGAATTGGATATAAATGATTTCATGAAGCCCGATGTTCAGGAGCAGATAAAGAACGCAGTAATTACTATAGGCAGTAAAAGATTGCGAGAGATAAAGGATTTATTACCTTCCAACATATCCTACGACGAAATAAGATTTGTCTGTGCTTCTCTGCTTGGAAAGCAAAAAGAAACTTCAGATATTATAGAAGAACACGAAAAAACCGAGGAAATATCCGTGCCATTGCAAATATTGAAACTGATCGAGGATATAGACGGTAAATTGGGGAAGAATAAAATCGCGGGGATATTGACGGGATCAAGGGCGGAGTACATCCACAAAAACCAATACGACGAACATAGGTACTACAACAGCCTGAGTAATCTCACAAAGAAAAGGGCAACAGAAATCATCGATGAACTGCTGAAGCAGGGATATCTAATAACGGGCGGCGATAGATTCTATCCAGTGATACATCTAACGGAAAAGGGGCATGCTGCCATTACTGAAGGAAATGAGATTGAGATTAATGCTTCTTCAGTCGAGCAACTCTGACGTAGAAATACGGGTTCACCACGCAGATGTAGGTGTACATATAAGGGCAGACACCTACGGTTTCCGCCCTTATCAACCCCACCTTCCCTTGAATACATCTAAATTTATTCAAAAGTTTTCAGTCGAGCAACTCTGACATAGAAATATGGATTTACCACGCAGATGTATGTGTACATCAGGGATTGGATAATTTTTATAAGCAGGAAAAGGGCGATCGCCAGAAAAGTGATTCCAGCACCCAGTTTCTCTGCTCCAGATATATTTCCAAGGGCGAAGGCTGCAATTATAACAAGGAGGATGAATACATTTAGAAAAATAACCTCACTCCTGTGACGGAAACCCAGTCGATAGCTTTTCCTGAAGCTTTCTAAGATGCCTGTCTTTTCTATCACACCTACAGGTATCACGAAAAAGACAGCCATCATGAATAGTATTACAAGTAAGATGAATAGAACCGCACCGATAAGTAGATATATCAGACTATTCAATAGAAAGGTAAGGACTGCGAAAATGCCCAGCATCAGGAGAACAAATACTGAGAATAAGAGGAAGATTACCCCTAGAGTTAGCCACACCCTCCATGCAGAAAATGCATCCTTCAAAGCCTTCCAGAGACTGACACTCTCGCCTTTGTGATAATCCGCAACGAGGGCAGGATACATAGAGTAGGTTATCAGATCTATAGCCCCTATCACCGGAAAAAATGCCAGAATACCCAGAAAGATAAAAAGCCCGGATTGTAACTCTTCCATTGGGGAATAAATAGTTGGGTCTTGTATTATTCCTATGGATTCAAAGGCTATTTTTATCATGATCAGTTCCACAACGGCGTAAAGGAGAGAGGCGAAAAGGTTGGGGATGAATATCTTGGGTTTCTTCAGGAGTAAAGAGAAGGATTCCTTCATAACGTGAAATAGATTCATTTTTTCTCCTCCAGAAGCTCAACATACGATTTCGTCGTTGATTTTTTTCTGTCGATTCCCAACTCTTTGAGAATTTCAAATAGTTTCTCTTTTTCCCTGTAATGCCTGGATTCGATTTCAACGAAATCTCCGAGATTCTCCACTTGGTCCAGGCTGACGATAAGATTCTTCAGCCTGAATATTTTCCGCTTTTTCCTTACAACTGCAGTGTCCTTGAAGCCCAGGTTTCTCAGAATTTCAATGATCTCTAACCTTGTTGGAATTTCTATCTCCTCCCTGGTTTTCGTTTCCGAGTCGATTCTGGGTCCCTTGTAGGTTAGAAAATATTTTCCATTAACCCTCCGAACCCTCAATGCCTCGTCGCTCTCTCTGAAATCTCTGTAGGGGGAATTGAAGTAAATGTCCTCGTGGTTCTCTGTCCCTACCTTTTCTGCCCCCAATCTAACCAGCCTCTTTTCCAGATCCTTACATGGGGCTTTAATCTCTATCTCGAGCATTTTATAGATATATATTACTTCGTTGTAATAATCTTATGGTGATTTGAATGAAAAAGTTTTTGTTTATTTTGTTGATAATTCTTTGTAATATTGTCTCTGCACAGGATATTGACTCTGTTATACTGACAACAACTGTAAATTACCCAGATTCTTTTGTGGCCGCGGTTGCCGCAAATAAGATCGGAGCCCCAGTTCTCCTGACAGATAAGAATGAAATTCCAATAGACACAGAAAATCAGTTGGATGAATTGAAACCAGATACTGTTTACATTATCGGCGGTCCTTCTGTGATAAGCACGAAGGTTGAGGATTCCTTAAAGGGCCAAGGATATGAGGTCATTCGTATATGGGGGATAACAAGGTATGGTACATCGACAGAGGTTGCCCAATACTTCTGGGTAGAGGACTCTGAAAAAGCAGTTCTGGTCTGGGATAAAACAGGGACACCAGAAAATGGGAATGAAAATATGCTGGTAATGGCAAAGGACCTGGCTCAGGCCAATGACGCTCCTTTAATAATATCCTCAAAATACACGCTCCCATCAATAGTCGAGGAAAGCCTGAAGAATCTCAACGTAGAGGAGATAATCCTGGTCGGGGATTTCGCAGATAATGTGAAAACAGCAATTCAGGATTTAGGAATTGAAATTTCAGATGAGATCACCGGGAACAAAACCAGAATAAGGGATAGAATCAAGAACAAAATAAAAAACCTAACAAGAGATATGGACAGGAACGAAACCCCGCTCGTGATAATTGCAGTTGGAAACTGGAAAGATACGATAAAGGCACCCTTCCATCCAGGAAAGGGTGTTTCCAGACTGATAAGTAATGAGAGCGAAATTCAGGATGTTATCGAGGAGATTGAAGAGGGTAATTACACAAGAATCAAGGTTGTTGGAAAACCGGATCTTTCACAGCAGATATGTGATGCCTTCACAGCTGAAGGAATAGAACATGACTGCCTTACCGGAAATGCGAGCAAGGTTGCCGCACAGATCGCAAAGAGGGAAAGGGAGATGATCCAAAAACAAAGGGAAAAATTCGGGGAGAGGCTTTCAAGAATTCTGGAGAAGCTTGAAGAGAGGGCTCAGGAAATTGGAGAAGAATGCGGCGAATTCTTTGACCTGGCGAATGTCACAATAACAGATTTAGAGGCAAACTTAACCGATGTACAGGAGTACAGGAATAGGGTTAGAGAACTAAATCGGGCAAGAAATGAATGTGCAGAAGCTATAAAAAAGGGCAATCTCACAAAAGCCAGGAACAGATTGCAGCAGCTGAAGAGCGATGTGAAATCACTGAGGTGGGAAATCAGAGATTTAATAAAGGAGGAAATAGGGGAAGAAACGGATGCCGAGACAGTGAATGCCAAAGAAATTGCAGCGAAGATAAGGGAGAATGTCCAGGAGATCTCCCAGATCAAGGAGGAGTTGCGAGAGGCAAAGAATGAACTTGCAGAGAAATGCAGGGAGAGGGTAGAGGAGATTGAGGAATTAGAAAATGAAGGCCAGTACTCCAAGATACACGGAAGGATAAAGGTAGCATTGAAGGAATGTACTACAGCTCAGGAAAAGATAAAAGGGAGGGAAGAGAAGGATACAACCACAACCACGACAATAGCGGAGAATGTAACTACAACAATCAAGGGAGGGCACGGAAAGAGATAACTATTTCCTTGCCTTCAGATTTACAAGAATGTGATCTTTATCATAGGGTCTTAGATCTATTGTCTGCAGAATATCGAATTTCTCCTTTAGTTTCTCTGTCTCCTCCTTAAAGACCTTCTTCGGGCTTTTAACTGCGTTGATGCTCCTCGATTTTATTGCGAGCATTGCAAATCTTGGGGGAAATTTTTCAGAATTCTTTATTAAGATTTCGGCCTGATTTGGCTGAGCAACGTCCTGATAGATGATGTCTGTGGATGCAACCCTGTGGATATACTCCTCCGGGCGCGTAGCATCCGCTAAGATGGGGATCATGTTTCCTTTTTTCATAGCTACCGGTAATAATTCGCGCATCATTCGCTTTGAGAATTCAACACAGTATATTAAGCCCTGTGAACAGATATCGGCAATATGGCTTGCGGTTGTACCGGAAGACGCACCTAAATAGAGAACATTTGAATTTCCCTTGAATGGAGATTCCTTCAATCCTTTAATAACAGCGGCCGATAGCTTGCTCCTGTATGGATCCCAGAGACGATACTCTCTTCCATTTTTATGTACCAGTTTTTCATCGTAAACCCTGTATCCCGGAGAGGAATTCAGGGTTGCCAGTTTCCCCTTTATTCTGTAGATCCCTGTGAATGTTTTCATTTTTTATGTTTATAATTATAATGAGTAAGGGATTAAGAAAATGGAGATCAAAGGTCTTTTTACGGCAATTATTACGCCCTTTGACAAAAAGGGGGATCTGGATGAGGAAGGTTTAAGGAAGAATATAGAATTTCAGCTTGAGAACAAGGTTGATGGGGTCCTCCCCGTTGGAACCACTGGAGAATCTGCAACCCTTAGCGAAGAAGAACATAAAAGGGTGGTTGAGATAGCTATAGACCAGGTTAACGGAAGGGCTCTGGTTCTGGCCGGAACAGGAAGTAACAACACAGCCGAGGCAATAGACTATACAAAGCACGCAAGAGATGCCGGAGCAGATGCCGCACTGATGATTTCACCATATTACAATAAACCGACACAGGAGGGGGTTTACCAGCACTACAAAAAGGTTGCTGAGACAGTAGATATTCCAATAATTCTCTACACAGTTCCGAGCAGGACAATGGTAAACATAGAACCGGAAACTACAAAGAGGTTATCCGAGATCCCGAATATTGTCGGAATTAAAGATGCCTCTGGAAACTTGAATCAGGTCTCTAAAGAGGTTCTTTTATGTGGGGAAAATTTCGTTGTTCTTTCAGGAGATGATTCCCTGAATCTGCCGATAATCTCTCTCGGAGGAAAGGGTGCGATCTCTGTCGTTAGTAACATCGCTCCCAGAGAGATGGGGGATCTCGTCAGAGAGGCATTGAATGGAAATTTCGAAAGGGCAAAAAAATTGCATTACAAACTCTATCCATTGTCTAAAATCCTGTTCGTAGAAACAAATCCGGCACCCGCAAAGGCTGCCATGAATATGATGGGTCTTGCAGCGGGCAATCCGAGATTGCCATTGGTTCCTGTAAGAAAGGACAGTGAAGAGAAGATAAAGAAGGTTCTTGAGGAATTGGATCTTCTATAGTAGGAGAACCTGAACGGACGGTTTTCCTTAAGGAATTATAATAGTTCAACTACAACTCCTTTAGTATGTCCAGCATCTTCTTGTCCCTTTTCAGCATTCTCCTGATATTTTTCTTGGCTTCAGTACTGGGTATCTTTATCTCAGTCACCCTGCCGTCTTCGTGAACCGCATATCTTGTGAAATATTTCATTTTATTTGCTCCAGTTGGGAGTATAACCAATCCATCAACTCGTTAAATGATATATCATTATTAGCTAGTTTTAGAGACATATAAATCAGCCCATTTGGAGGCGATTTTAGTTCGTAGTCGTTAAGTTCGACGAACATTAACATAGCTTCGGTTGCTGTTCTCTTGTTTCCATCTATAAAGGGATGATTTGCTATTATGTCATGCCATATGGTTGCTGCCCCCTTCGCTATGTCCTTTTTTCTATCACTAGTTGGCCTTCTGGATTTAACCTTAGAGATGATGAAATCAAGAGCGCCTTCATTCACTGAAAAGTTTTTTTCAAGCTCTTTGTTGATAGCAATTATGTCTTCAAGAGAGGGGATTACGATTGCCTTTTTCATTTGTTTCTTATTGATATTGGTTTATTGTCAAAAAAAGGACATAGAACCCGGCACGGATCAATGGGTGGTTTTATTTCCGTCTACCTAATCCTTTAACTGATGAAAAAAACTTCTGGCTCTTGGACTGGGTTTTGTGGTTTTTTGTGTAGTTGTGTTGGGTGGATGTATTGGTGAGGATAAAGGATATACCATCATACAATTTGAAAACCAGAACGATACAATTGATATTGAACCATCAGGGAATGTAATCCCATAGTTGGTATGGTGATATACAACAGGGGGAATGTTACAGCAAAAAAATTGAGGTTACATGTCTTCCGGCGTTTAAACACAATGGGGATATTGTTCCACTATTGATGCCATTGTCGTCAGGGTTAGATAATATTCCTGCGCATGGTCAGAGATCAATAAGTATTAGTGTCCCTTGTGATTTATTCAAAGAACCACCTTATCCCATGTGTGTAGCTAAGTGCGAAAATTGCATCGATGATAAAAACACCTAAACAAGCCTAAATTCCCATCAGGGTATCTCTTTATTATCCTCATCGAATTAGCTCTATATAGAACCCATCCAATTTCCCTTCAGATGCGAAAATCCATGAGGATATTTCTGAATTCCCTACCATTCATTAACGAAATGAGACTTCTAAACCTGGAGCTTGAAAACTGGGCACTACATAGCCATTTAGAGGTTCCATTAGCCAATAGTTTACAGATTGAGGGGAGAAATGGTACTGGAAAGAGCAGCATTCTCGAGGCAATCAGATTTATATTTGCCAGAGATGCGAGAAGGTACAAAAGAAAGATAAAGAATGGAACAAGGAGCTGCACCGTAAAACTTACCTTTGCAGAGAATGGAAACGAATATCTAATAGAGAAGAAACTACATCTGAAGAGATCATCTACGGCACAGATGTTGATTAATTCAGGAATGGTTGCGAGTAACCCTACTGAGGTTTATAACAGATTACAGGATATTCTGTCCGAGAACGTTCTGGATAAATTACTGTATGTCCCCCAGGATGGTCTGGTTAGATTAATAGAGAATTTGAGGATCAAGGGGGGGAGACAGGAACTCGATTCTTTACTTGGCTTGGATAGATTTGAAAGGGTCTATGATGGCATTAGAGAGGAATTAAATGTTAAACAGGCAAACTTTGACCTCATTTCAAACCAGATCTTAAAGTATCCTGAAGAGGCTGAAAAGGTCTTCAACAAACAGATTAATGAATTAGAGAAGGAGATGATTTCGCTGGAAAAGGAGGGGGAGATGGAGAGGGATGCCTTTGAGAAACTTGGATCGCAGATAAAGAAGCTGGGGGAGGAGATCAATAGAATACAGAAGGTAAAGAAGGAAAGAGATAGAATTGAAAAAATGATCAACGAGATGAAATTGGATATTGTTAAAAGTAAAAAGGAGATCGAATTTATAGAGCAGAGATTAAACCTCATAGAAGAGAAAACGAAACGGTACAAAAAGCTGAGCTCGGAGATAAAAAGTCTCGAGAGATATCCTCGTATTAGGGAACTACTATCCAACGTGATGAAACGCGAGGAAAGGCTTGTTGATGTGGACAACATTAAAGAAAAGGAAAAAGAGCTCATGGAAATGCAGAAAGAGCTAGTAAAAAAGGAGGAATTGGAGTATAAACGCAAAACTACAGAGGCAGAAATAGTAAACCTTGAGCGAAGGTCTGCCGCAAAAAAACAGAGCCTTTCCGAACGGGAGGAGTATCTAAAGAGTCTTGATGCTTTAGAAGATAAGGCAAAATGCCCCAGATGTGGACAAAAACTGACCCCTCAGCATATAGAAAAAGAGAAAAAGATTGCAGAGAATGAAGTCAGAAATCTAAAAAAAGCATTAGAGGGTCTTTATAAGGAACTTAAAAACTACAGGGATGAACTTGAAAATAAAACTCTAAAACTCGAGAAACTTAGAAAAAAAGATGTTGAAGCCAAGCATCTGGAGAAGGAAATAGAAAAGAAGAGGGAGGATAGGGAGAAAATTATATCAGAGATAAAAAAGATCAGGAAAAAATTGGTGGATGCAAAATACCGGAATGAATCATCGGATGTGGTAGATTCCAGGGTTGTCGAATTACACAACATTAAAGGAGAGATGGGCATTCTTCAAGAGGAGATGGACAAGGAGGGGGAATACAAAAAAGGATTGAGGGATATCAATAATGCACTATTAAAAATATCTGAAGAGGAAAAACACGCCAGAGAGAAATTCAAAAGCCTAGAATTTGATGAGACCATTCTGGATGCCCTACAGTATGAGAAAGATAACCTATTAAAGAATAGATACGAGATTCAGAACAGGATAACCAAATGTGAATTGCGGATAGAACAGTTAAAGGATAACATCAAGGAAACCGAGGATAAAAGAAAAGAATTCACAGAGCTGAAAAAGCTGGAATCTGATCTCAAAAAGGAGATCCGACTTCTAAAGGATGCTAGAGACATATTCCACACGAACAAGGGGATAGTGAAGTATCTGAGGGAAAGATACATAATGCGGTTGAGCGAGCAAATGACCTATTATTTCAAGAGAATCAATCAGAATCCGAAGTACAAAAGAATAGAATTTGATAAAGACTACAACATTGAGATCAAAACAACAGAGGGTAATTTTGCGATAGATCAGCTCTCCGGAGGGGAGAGGGTTCAATTAGCCATTGCTTTGAGAATTGCCCTGATCAGACTGATCTCCCCAATAAATCTGCTGATCCTGGATGAGCCATTCGGAAGCCTGGATAAAGAGCATAGAGAGATTCTTGGAGAGGCTTTGAATAAAATCGCATTAGACGGGCAACTTATCTTAGTAACCCATATTATCGTGAATTCCCTGGATCTGCCTGGAAGATTGGAGCTGGGTGGATACTGAATGGAAAGTGTATTGGGATGAACTGGCTCACTTTTATATTTTAATTACTATAGTATTAAATATGGCTACTACAGTAACAAAAACCCTCAATGTAAGGATCCCAAAAGAACAGTACGAAGAACTGGAGGAGATAGTCAGGGTAAGGCATTATACCTCTAAGGCAGAGTATATCCGAGAACTTTTACGTAGGGCTTTAGATGAATACACAGAGTTTCTGCACGAAAAAGCAGAGAGAGATAAAGAAAAACACACCCCTCTAAAGGAGTATGGCAAGAGCAGAGGATTGGAATGAATTACTCCGTCTTTCTCCATCCCGATGTGATAAAATATCTGGATTTTTTAGAGGATAGAGAAAGGAGAGGGTGTTATGACTCCTTAAAGCGCTCAGAAGAAGACCCCTACACCCATCGTTCTGGTTGCGATATTAAAAAACTCGTGGGAAAAAAGAAAACTGCTTACAGATTAAGAATTGGAGATCACAGATTTCTTTATGTTATAAAAAATAAGGAGGTGTTTGTAGAAGAGGCTTTCAGGAGAGGAGGGGGATACTGAAGGATGCCATTCAGAAATACGCGGTGAGATATCAATATATAGATATGCAGATATATAAACATATAACTATACCACTATGTATCTCACCAGGAATACCGTATCTCAAATTTATCAAATTCTTCTGTCGGTTTATTAAATTTAACCTGTACGTCTGACACGGAAGCATAACCAGGACCTTTATGACACCACTCAATCATCTCCTTTACCCTTTTTTCCTCTCCTTCAAAGACGGCCTCAACCCTTCCGTCAGAGAGATTTTTAACCCATCCAGTCAGACCCAGCTCTCTGGCCCTATCCTGAGTGTTTGACCTGAAAAAGACACCCTGCACTCTACCCGAAACATAGACGTGAGCCTGAATTAGTGTCATTTTTCTTTTCGGTAAAATATTTACAGCGAGATCATAATAAACGAATTTCAATCCTACTATAGTCTGTTTCTAACTACTGTAACGGATGCGGATACTGACAGTCCTCTCGAATTTCAATCCTACTATAGTCTGTTTCTAACGTCTGGAACGCACCTATTCACCTCGCAATGATATTCATTTCAATCCTACTATAGTCTGTTTCTAACTGTTTAAGCTAAAATGGGTATAATTGAAGCAATTTTATTTCAATCCTACTATAGTCTGTTTCTAACCATGTAAAAGTAAAAAAGACTTGGTGTGCTATCCCACCTGATTGCTTACACTTTGGTTTGAAAGTGTAAATACGTATCAGGAGGGATAATATGAAGCTTTCGGTAGATCAGAGGTTTTGGATTGTTAAGAGGCGCTTGCAGGGTGCAAGTGTTGTGTTTATCTGTCAGCAGGCAGGTATCAGTAGGGACACGTTTTACCGTTACTGGCGCAGGTTCCAACGTGAAGGCTGGAGTGGTTTGGGGATAAGATCCCATCGACCTCAGATAATCCATCGAACATCGCAAGAAACTGTTGACTATATCCTCAAGTTGCGTGAAAACAGAGGCTGGGGACCCAACAGGATCGAAGGCCATATCAAGCGCAATAAACCGGAAGGTGTTGACCTTGTAGGCCACAGCACAGCCTATCGGATCATCTGCCAGGCTGGCATGAATAAACCCTTAGAAGAACCTCGCAAGACGTGGGGTAAGAAGCGGTTTCAACGCAGTAAACCCAACGAAATGTGGCAGACCGACTGGAAACTTACAAGAGATGATGAGTGGTTAATCACTTACTTAGACGACCATAGCAGGTTCATAACGGCAAGTGATGTGTTTGATAACGCAAACACTGAGAATGCATTAGATGTCCTAAAAAGAGCCATGAGTGAGTACGGCAAACCTCAGCAGATACTAACTGATCAAGGCGTGCAGTTCTACACTTGGCAGGAAGGCGGCAAAACCCAGTTCACTAAGTACTTAGATAGCAACGATATACAGCACATAGTAGCAAGCAAGAAAAGACCCACAACCATAGGCAAAGTGGAACGATTCAACGGTTCATACGAACGAGAAGCATGGCGATTTAGCACACATG
>JGI24422J19971_10001820_pt1 | contig 13114 bp, 15 predicted proteins | sample DeeMarSWOR152_54_FD_19971 | JGI IMG/M metagenome (IMG submission 19971) | reverse complement strand
CAGCCCATATTCCGAGTAATGGCGAGATCGATTCGACTGGACAGTCGGAGCCTCCGCAAAGCACAATCCCTGCCATCATAAGGCTTCTGAACGGGTAGACGCAACGTGCCCTCTCCTTTCCGAGCCTATCTTCAACCCAGAAGTCTGAAACCACGAAGTGAGGCTGAACAGAAGCTATGACACCCGGCCTTTTCATTCGCCGAATAAGCTCTTCGTTTAAAACTGAAGCATGCTCAATTCTGTGGCGGTGGTCAGCATTAGGAATCTTTTGTAAGGCTTTTTCCAAAGCTTTTAGCGCCATGTCAACTGCTTTATCTCCAATTCCATGAACAGCCAACTGTAAACCAGCCTTATGACCATTGAAAACGAGCATTTCAAAGTCTTCTCGACCATAGGTAAGCATTCCACTCGTTTCCGGAGCATCACTGTAAGGCTCATATAGTACGGCTGTATGGGCCCCTAAAGAACCGTCCAAAAGAATCTTTAATCCACCAATTTTCACCATAGAATCTCCGAAGCCTTGCTTTAAACCCAAGCCTTCAACATTCTCCAAGAACTCCGCTGGAACAAGGAGATAAACCCGCAATGGTAGTTTTCCTACCTATGCATTTTCTGTATCACACGCATCTCAACAGGCGACTCGACAATCCAGTGCACACCGGTTAAACCAGCTTCAACGGCTTTCCGGCAAGCCGCAAGGCATACTTGGAAAATTTCTTCTACGCTTGCTTTTGGAAAAGCGTCAAAAATTAGTTCTAAGGCGTTTTCCCGCAGTATTCCGGTCGGTTCACCTGTTGACGGGTCTCTGTCAATTTCTCCGCCAGGCGGAGCGACTGTGTCCCTTCCTATCTCTGCTTTTTCCAAAGCCTTGGTGCTTGCCACGCAGATGTGTGTGCAAACTCTGAAGACGACAACAGGATTGTTAGGCGCGGCTATGTCTAGATCCCAGCGTGTTGGCAAACGTTTTTCGTCGAATTTTTCTTGGTCCCATCCGCTACCGAGAATCCACGTGCCAGGTGGAAGTTGCTGGGATTTTTCTGTTATCAATTCTTTGAGCTGAGCTATCGAAGTCACATTTCTCAAGTTGAGCGCAGAGAAGCTTCTTCCGAAACCAGCCATGTGAACGTGGCAGTCAGTGAAGCCAGGTAGAACCGTTTTTCGATCTAAATCAATTACTTTAGTCTGTGGTCCAACAAGCTTTGATGCTTCAGAGTTTTCGCCCACGTAGACTATTTTCTTATCAAATATTGCAACTGCTTGGGCTTTTGGTTTTTCGCGGTTAAGCGTGTAAACTTTACCGTTTAAAAGTACGAGCGTAGCGGACAACATAACTCAAATGCGGTAGAAAAGCTAGATTAAAGTTTTTGGGAGAGTCCGTATGCGTATTCCGTAAAAGGAAGTAGCCTAAAGCAAAAATCGACGGGGAGAATAGTGGGCCGAGAGAGGGTTGAACCCTTGCCTTATTTTACCTCTGTTTCCTTACTTGGCTCTTAGAAAACTAAATTCTTCCTTCTCCGTCGCAGAAGCGGGTTATGCATTCTAACGCCACTCGTGAAGCCCTCTGTAAAGTTTCTTCTCCGATGCCTGGAACCCCGCACACCAACAGCACAACGCTCTTCGTTTTCATGGTTATCTTCGTGTTATCGGCGTCTCGGTGAGGGTAGACAGCCACCAGCTTTTCACCATCAGAAATCACTATCTCGCCTCCCTGAAGAACAATAGGCTTTTCCATTCCTATTCCAAAGAATTTCTCGTCTTCTGTGGCAAACCGCATGAGAAAGTCGCCTTTCAGTCTATCTGCATCAAAGGCTGCTAGGGCTATCTCAGTTTTGATAGAGGCCAAGTTGTAAGCGTCGACAAGGGTATTTATGTTAGGTATGGCCCTTCCACTCAGAACCCTCCTGATCAAAGCCTCAGCGGCTGGCCTATTCTTAGTGGGGTCTATCCCCACTCTCCAAAAGAAATCCCGATATGCTCTGAAAGTGGATAGGTTTCTCAGCGATTCCAGATTGTATTGCTCTCTCACTTGTCTCATCACTTTTTCCTTGAAACTTTCCAGCTCCACGTTTCGCTTTTCAACCCTTACGCCCCAAATTTGGCAGGTTAAAACCTTTAGCTGTGGAAAACGCTTTCGAAGATGGAATTCGATGTTAAAGGTCACGGCTTGCTCTGTCTCCATTACTATAGGCGTTCCTAAACAAGTTCAAGACCGCATTTTCAACGTCACCTAAACTATAATAAGTTTGCTTGTCTCTCTTTATTCCCTAAGACGGGGTAAACTTGTCGTTTAAACTTGAAATGGACCGCTCTGCAAAAAAAACAGGCTCAAACATAGTGTTAGCGCTAGACCTCCCGCCAGATCAGCCTCAACGTCTTCTTACCAAGAGCATTGAAACGTTGAAGACGGTTCATCCATACATCTGCGCCTTGAAACTAAATCGTCAACTAATTCTTCCCCTCGGCTTGTATGAGAGAGTACAAAGAATAATTGAGTGGGCTCACGATCAAGGATTGCCAGTGCTCATGGACTGCAAGATCAACGACGTGGGATACACCAACCGCACGATAGCGGAGCACTACTATAAAGTTGGATTTGACGCTGTGACCGCTAACCCCTTCGTGGGGTGGGACCAAGGGCTTCAACCAGTCTTTGAGGTCGCCAAACAGATGCGTCGAGGAGTCGTTCTCTTGGTTTACATGAGCCATAAGGGTGCAGAGGAAGGATACAGCCAAACAATATACGAACCCAAAACAGGGATAAGAATTCCTCAATACGTCATTTTCGCCCGGAAAGCCCTGTCGTGGAAAGCCGACGGAGCAGTTGTCGGTGCCACCTACCCGGAGAAGGTACGGGAGGTGCACACGATCCTGAAAAATCGCGTTCCCATCTACTCACCCGGTGTAGGTGCTCAGGGAGGAAGCATCGAGTCGGCGATAAAGGCTGGTGCGCGTTACCTCATTGTTGGGAGATCTATAACGCTTGCTGAAAATCCCGCTGAGGCTGCAAAACTGATGAGAAATACTGCCAAACAATTCCTAAAAGAGGGATAGGACATTCTTTGTTGTCTAGTTAAGACTTCTTTTCTGGCGATCGCTAAACGGTTAGGGAAACTATTCTTCTCGTCTGCGCCAAAGCTCCTTTTTCAGCATGTCTCTGACAGACGCTCGGATGGCCGCGCTTCGACTCGGATACATAGCCGCCCTCACGAGTTCGTCAAGTCCCTCCAAATAAGCTTCTGGAAGCAGAACCGTTACAAGCTTCACTCAAGTTTCACCTCTGAACATCTAACATGCTAGCATATTATGTAGCTATTATGTAGCTATAGCGTTAATAAGAATTTACTCAACTAGTCCTCTTTTAATTGTCTGTAAGTCCCTTATTACCCCTTGAAAAGTGTTGTAAACGTCCTCGACGCCCAAAGAAAACCGCCTCATCTTTTTTTGGATTATTCCCGCAGACAAAACGACAGCACCCAGAGTTTCGCTTAGCGGGGTGGGCTCCGGAAAAGCTATCAAGTATAAGCCAATCTTGATGAGCTTGGAGTTGTCGCCTTTTTTCCACAAATGGTGCACAGAGCTGACTTCCTTGGCAATTCCGTTCATGACGTCAACTGTCTCTTCATAACTTAAGCCCAGCTCACGCAAAACATCAACTAAGCTTTTTAACTCACTTGGTTCCACAGCCAAACCCAACAATTTCGCCATGTCATCTAACCCAATTGTAGGCACGCTCAAAAAACAAAAACTTTAATGCCCCAGAGAAATGATCCAGAAGCCCCTCTTTTGGTGTTTGAAGGAAAAATCTTTCAAAAAATTTGACAAAAAACGCTTTTCCATCTATGATTTTTGAGGGAAAGATAATAAATTAGCGGGCCAACTCAGTGCCGTCGAAGCCGTTAATCGTTTTATACGAGTGAACACCATAAATACCAACAGTAACAAACGGACCCAGTGAAGCAAATGTCAGAACGATATGCATACATTCTATTGAACTATGAAAAATTCTGGAACAGAGTCAGCAGCCAAAACAGGGCTGGCAAGGCGCTGCACGCATTTATTCGCAGAGGAAGAGTCGGTCCCAAAAAAACAGAGCTGGTCCTTTTCTACGTGACCCATCCGTCCTCGGAGATCCGAGGAGTCGGCGAGTTTATCCAGCGAATCACTGGAGACGCCGACGATCTCTGGAACGCTCATGGCAGCGAAACCTGCCTAAAATCCTATGAAGAATACGAAGATTTCTTGCAGGGAAGATCAAAAGTGACTTTCATCAGGTTCAAAAACCTGCGTGAACTTTCTGCTCCCATCCCCGCCAGTGTCATCTCTAAGGTTACGGGAATAAGGAGAATGCCGAGAAGCGGCAAATACATAAACAAAAAGACAGCAAACCAGTTGATACGAGGAGCCGTATAGCCATGCGGAAGTTTGATCCTCAAAAATTTGTAAACGAGCAGGTAAAGGAAGTTAGGAAGGTTGTTGGCGGTGAGCGAGCCCTCATCGCGGTTTCGGGTGGGGTTGACAGCACCACCAGCGCCGTGCTCACCCACCGTGCCATAGGAGAAAACCTTCTATGTATCATGCTCGACGACGCCTTCATGCGAGAAGGAGAACCAGAACGAGTTGCCCAGCTCTTGTCTAACCCTCCCCTAAACCTTCCCGTAAGGGTGCTCAATGTTCAAGACCGCTTCTTAAACGCATTAAAGGGGTTGCGTGACGCTGAAGAGAAGCGCAAAGCGTTCCGAGAGACCTTCTACAAAACCTTGAGCGAAACCGCTGAGAAGGAGGGTTGCCGATTCCTTGTGCAGGGAACCATCGCCGCTGACATTGTCGAAACCACCGGAGGCGTAAAAACTCAGCACAACGTCCTGTCTCAGATGGGAATCAACACCATCCAACGTTATGGATATCAGGTCGTCGAACCCGTCGCGTCCCTCTACAAGGGACAAGTTAGAGAGGTGGCGAGATACCTGGGAATACCGTCGGAATTATCGGAACGCCAGCCGTTTGTCGGACCAGGCCTCTCCGTGCGGGTTGTCGGAGAAATCACGGTTGACAAGTTAGAATCACTCAAAAGGGCGACAGTCATCACTGAGGAAGGCCTAGCCAAACATAAACCTGACCAATACTTCGCGGTCCTCATTGATAACACGGAAAATCCCCACCATCCCAGCCTCATGCGCATGCGAGAAACAACAGCCCGGTTTCTTAACGTTCCATCGAGACACCTCTATGCGAAGGTTTTTCAAGACAGAGCTACTGGTGTAAAGGCTGGTGAGAGGCACTACGGAGAGATCGCCGCTGTCAGGGCTCAAACGGCAAACGGCGACGTACATCAGCCACCTCTCAGAAATCTGGTCTTCCTTCAGACGAAAATCATTGCAGAAAACCCATCCTTTACCAGAATTCTGTACGCCGTTCACGAAACGGCGCAAAAACAATCCTACGTAATCGCCATACGAGCAATTCAAACGAAGGATTTCTTAACCGCCAACGTGGCTGAAATTCCTTGGACAACCTTGAGCCAAACTGCGCAGAAAATCCTTAAAGCATGCCCAAACGTCTCAAGCGTTTACTATGACGTGACACCAAAGCCTCCGGCAACCATCGAAATGGAATAACACCACGAGCCTCTTTTAGAAACACATAAAGCGTTCGATCGGTCAGTAGAATACTGTTAAAGTGACGACCATGATACGGGTGAGAGTTCAGAAAATAGAGTCCATACGAGATCCAGAAGGAAACCTTGGGAAGAGAATTGAACTGATTCAGGATCAAGTGATTCCGAGATTCGCGGTTAAACCCCCAACAGAAGAGGCTCGAATGGTTCAAGACGTTGTTCAAGCACTAAAGCAACAACTACCCGCCTTCACCATGCAAACTAAATTTGCTCTCCCAAAAATAATCCTGTTCTTGACGGAGCAGGAATATGAGGAACTCGGCATCAAGTTTGACGTGAATCAAGTGTATGAGCTCAAGCTTTCCGATCAAGCCATAAGCTTCAAGAAAGCGCCTTAAAACAGCCTATTTTTCTCTAGCGGGCACATAATAGTATTCTGCAATCTTCTTCTGATGCCTGTCAAGTTTAGATCCCTCTTTGTTAACCCTCGGCCTTTTCGTCACAGGATCCCTTCGGAAAGTGACCTTCATCTCCTCGAGGAAAGTGTTCATTCCTTCCCGAAGCCTTGTGGGTGGGTTGGCAACGCCGTAGATTCCGGGCTCACCTGTGAAGATCATGAGGCGGTCTGCGATGAAGTCTTGTGCCACCACGTCGTGTTCCACCACAAAGGCTGTTACGTTCCGGCTCTCCACCACCCTCCGAATGGTTCGAGCCATGGACAGCCTTTCTTCCACATCGAGATAGGCGCTGGGCTCGTCGAGCAGATAAAGCTCAGCCTCTTTGGAGAGACAGGCGGCGATGGCAACCTTCTGAAGTTCGCCCCCGCTAAGTTCGGTCACGTCGCGATCCAGAACTGGCTGCACACTTAGAGGTTGCAGAACTTCGCTTCGATACCAGCTGGATGCAAAATCTTTCTTGGCTATACTCCTTAAAAGGTTTTCAACCGTTCCTTCATATTCCGCTGAGATGTATTGGGGCTTGTAACTAATGGTCAGCTTGTGCTGTGGCGAAGCCTTTTCGTCCGACTTTTCGATCCCAGCCAAGAGTTTTACGAAGGTAGTTTTTCCGATGCCGTTGGGTCCAAGGATCCCGACGACCTCACCTCGCTTTGCCTCACCAGGCTCTACAGACAGCGTAAACTCTTCATACGACTTTTTCATTTTGCCCCACTTTAACAACGTTTCACCCGTTGTCTCGCCCGCCGCCGGAGGTTTCACGTGGAAGATGATTGGGTCCTTCCGGAAGCGAAGGTTTTCGTCCGGGATAAAGCCCTCAAGGTATATGTTGATTCCCACTCTCACCCCATGAACATGTGAGACGACGCCGTAGACGCCGGGCATTCCGTAAAAGATACAGATTTGGTCGGACAGGTAATCTAAGATGGCGATGTCGTGCTCTGCCACGATCACGGTTTTACCTTCTTCTCTGAGGCTTCGTATAGCCCTAGCGGCTTGGAGACGCTGTTTCACGTCCAGGTAACTGGATGGTTCGTCAAAGAGGTAAACGTCTGCATCCCGACAGATAGTAGCAGCTATCGCAACCCTCTGAAGCTCGCCCCCACTCAGAACGTTGACGGGGCGGTCCCAGATTGTGTGAAGCTGTAGTTGCTCGGATAGGAGCTTCAACCTGCTCTGCTCATCGACTTTTTCAAGAAGATTCCCCGCCTTCCCCGAAACCATACGAGGAATCTTGTCCACGTACTGTGGCTTGTGCACCACCTTAAGCTCGTTATCGCTTAACCTTTGAAAATACTCCTGAAGTGTTGACCCGCGGAAGTGGCGAACAAGCTGAGGCCAGTCAGGAACCTCTTTGTAGTTTCCGAGGTTTAGCTTAATCTCTCCGGATAGGATTTTGAGGACGGTGGTTTTTCCGATCCCGTTTTGCCCTAGGAGTCCCAGCACCACACCTGAAGAGGGAATGGGGAGGCGAAACAGCTTGAAGGTGTTTGGGCCAAATCGGTGGCTGCACTCCTCCTCGAGTTCATCTGGGAGGTTAACGATGGAGAGAGCCTTGAATGGACACTTTTTTACGCAGATGCCGCATCCCACGCAGAGGTGTTCCACCACGAGTGGCTTGTCGTTCTCGAATCGAATAGCCTCTATCTTACTTCTCACTGGAGGGCAAAATCGGTAGCAAACCCTTCCGCAACGCTCGGGTTTGCACCGATCCTCATCGAGCACCGCAACCCGTACCATACGTCTCTCCACTTGCTATTGGATGTAAAATGATAGGGGCAGATAAATAAGTTTGAGTCTAACCGTCGTTATTTAATAATTTAAAAAAGAATAAAAAATGTTAGGGGTATCATTGGTTTACAGAATTACCATTCTTCTTCCTCTTCCTCCTCCTCTTCCCACTCTTCCTCCTCCACGTTTTCACCTCCACTAATGCGTTTGATCTCTCAAGTTACTTCTAGTGGAGCATATCCAGCCTTTTTTAAGCATTTTTATAGTCAACTGTCGTGTTTTTCATTAGGCTAGAATTAGAAATTCTCTTTTTCATTTCATCTGTCGTCAGACGAAGCGTGAATGGAGCGATGATCCCACCAACCTGCACCCGTAACGGGGGCTTGGCAGTATCAGATATAAATATTCTTAGAGTAAAACTGTACTGGAGAAGTATGCAGATTTTGAAGGCAACAGAGAACAACATTCTGACGGCTTCACGGATAATAACTGGCGGAGGGTTGGTCGTCTATCCAACCGACACGGTGTATGGGCTGGGCTGCGACCCTTTTAACATGGAGGCGGTTACGCGGGTTTTTAAGGTGAAAGGGGAGAGGGACAAGCCTTTGCCCATACTGTCATCTGACGTTAAAAGTGTTAAGAGGATAGCCTTTCTGTCTGAAAGAGCTGGAAGGGTTGCGGCGAGGTTTTGGCCTGGACCGCTCACACTCGTCGTTCCAAAGAAACCTCTTCTTCCAGATGTTGTTACCTGCAACCTCGATTCGGTTGGGGTGAGGATTCCTCAGCACAACGTAGCGCTAAGGCTCATTAGCCTGTCTAACGGACTGCTCGTAGGGACCAGCGCCAACAAAACAGGGGAGAAGCCGCCGCTTACTGCTCAAGAGGCTGCCGAAAAGCTGGGAAAAGAGGTGGATGTGGTTCTNGANGGGGGANNCGCCCCCCTCGGCATACCGTCAACCGTGGTTGACCTAACTCAGGAAAAACCGAAAATCCTGCGCGAGGGGTCCGTAATTTTGGAAGAGCTTCTGAGCACTTAAACAATGTCTGTAGGATTTCGAAGGTTAACGTTGGGTTGTTAAAAGAGCCATGTGTTCAATCACCAAGTCGATCAGTGCCTCCTTTTCAAAGCCCTCCTTCTCTAGCTTAGCCTCTAGTTCAAGGTCGGAAATGCCAAACAACCCCTTGATGGCTTTGAATTTTCCGTTGGTCAGCTCGAGGATGCTGTCGTCGCGCTCGCCCATCATTAGCTTGGAAACGGCTTTTAAGGTTGAAGTTGCCCTCTGCTTTGTTTCAGCTACGATGAGAACCGCGACCTGTGACGACTCCGGTTTTATCCCTATCAGCTTCACGGCTTTCTCGATTTGTCGTTGAGCTGAAGCGTAGAGAAGCGTTTCGACAGCTATGCTTTTTGAGATGTTTGTTTTGTTTTTGAAGGTGTTCAGGGCGTTGAGGGCGGCAAAGTATAGGTGTTCCCAGCCTGCTATTAGCTTGGCGTCAAAAAACTGAACGTGGATGTCTCCCGCCTTCCTTCGAACTATACCGAAAAAGTTGTTGACATCTTTGATCTTTACGTTTCTGAAGCCGGCTGTGGCGAGGTACCTGTCAANATCTTCCAGTTCTTTGATCAAGTCTGCCCCTCAGATATTTCTCGGATGAACCGCTCCACGAGTTTTCGGTTTAGTCCAGACTGCACTAGTTTCTCCAAGGCTTCTTCGATGGATTTTCCTCGACTCTTGTACTGTTTAAGGACCTGTCTGACGGTTTCTTTTCTTTCCCATGGAAAGACGATCCAGCGGCTTGTTTCCTTTCCGTACCAGTCTGGAACCACAACGCTCCAAGGCTTATAATAAATTGTTAGAATCTTGACTTCGGTTGCACCTCGCTCCTTTAGGTGCGACTTTACTAGGCGGAGGCTCTTACCCGTGTCGGCGACTTCGTCCACAACTAGAACCTTCTTACCCGTCACAGATGTAGAAACGGGTTGCGTTATCACGGGCTCACCCTTGGTTTTGGCAACTCCCAGATAGAATTCGGCTTTGACGTTTGCGAGTTCGGAGTTTTCAAGGAGATCAGATATGATGCGCGCTGGGGGCCACCCGCCACGTGAAACACCTACGATTACGTCGGGTTTGAAGTTGGCTTTTCGAACTCTGTCGGCGAGGTTTAGAAGTGACTCGTAGATTTGCTCCCACGTGGGAATTTCAAACTCCAGTTCCGAGCTCAAGGTGCTTTTTCTCCGAGAAACAAAAATAAGTGAAATGGTGAAGCGATTTAAGCCTTCTCGCCTTAGGTGCGCGGAATGGTTTACTTTGTGCTCACGATTTTCGGGCGCATGAACTTGGCGCAGTTGGAGCATTTTCGTCTGGAGAGCGTTCGAACTTTTGGGTAGCCCATAGACTCTAGGTGTGCTTTAGAAAGGGATTCTCTCCACTGATTTTTGCAGAAGGGACACTCTAGCAACGCTGATACCTCTTCAACTACAGTAACTCTTTCTCTCCTACCCACTAAAATTGCAACTCCTCCAATGAGCAACACGAACCCCAAGATCGTGTAATGTATTAGTTGCAGTCCGATACCTAGGGCGATGTCTGAGTGAGTTGTAGAGAAAAGAGAAGTGTTGAGAGCCGAGAGAATATCTGAAGAAGTGTAAACTTCATCATCATACGTCTTCCATATCACGACAAGTAACATTAATGCTCCTATAATGCAGAGTGCAAGCGCAATAGTGTAGCCAGGCTTTTTCTTTAAGATGGTTATTCCCATACGGCATCACACATAGTTTAGTAAGATCCATTTATTTGTTTTATGAACAGTAGTAATAAAATCTACTTTTGAAATATTCTAACGCTCAATAATTTCGATCATCTTTTCAACTGCTTTGCGCGCCCTTTTCACGATTGGTTTGGGCACTGTTACCACAGGCTCTTCGTTTTTCAGCGCCAGATAAATCTTCTCCAGCGTGTTGAGTTTCATGCCACCGCAGATGGCCTCCGCGTACGCTGGGATATACTCTTTTCCGGGCAGTTCTCTCTTCAGCCGGTCAATAAACCCGATCTCGGTTGCGATCACCAACTCTTTTTTCGGTGATTCTTTTGCGTGACGATACATCTGGCTTGTGCTTCCTATGAAGTCGGCGAGCAGCTGCACCTCTGGGTTGCACTCTGGATGTGCCAAAACCTCGGCGTCCGGATGTTGTTCTCTTGCGAGGAGGATGTCTCCCTCTGAAAAAAGCTTGTGAACGTAGCAGAACCCGTTCTTAGGTATGGAAATGATCTCTTTGTCTGTGTGCTGTTGGACGTGCCACGCTAGGTTGCAGTCGGGACCAAATATAACCCGTTCTTCGTCTAGACTATTAATAACCTGAACAGCGTTCGCTGAGGTGCAACACACGTCGCACACGGCCTTTGCCTCAGCCAGAGTGTTCACGTAGAGCACCACCGCGGCGTTGCGATGTTTTCTTCTCGCTAACTTAACATCTTCAGCTGGGAGCATAGCCGCCATGGGACAGAGTGCATTCTTGTCTGGAATCACCACTTTCTTGTTCGGGTTCAGAATCACTGCACTCTCGGCCATAAAATCTACTGTTGAAAAGACTAGGAGACGAGCCTCTTCCTCTTGTTGGGCCCTTCTGCAGAGTCCGATGCTGTCCGCCACATAGTCGGCGATCTCCTGTATCTCTGAGCGTTGATAGTTGTGAGCGAGTAAGAGAGCTTTTTTTTCTTTTTTCAGCTTGAGGATTTTCTCTGCGAGCTCTTTCTGTTTTTTGCTCATGTCCAGCCACTTCGAAGTATCAGAGTTCAAGCATCCGAGAATCTATTAAAGTTTACCTTTGGGGAATAGAATGATTGCTCGGCTGTCTGCAGAGGATACAAGGGAGATGATGGTTAGATTCCGGGCGATTATGCCAGTTCCTGCAAAGCCCTTAAGCGCTTCACTATGTTTGGGTGTGAGGAAAGAATTTCCGCTATTCTGTCAAGTGAGGTCACTTTTCTTCTGAGAACTTCCTCCACAAGTTTCCGATCAGTTGTCAGCGCTCTCGCTTGTCCAATAGCCACTGTATCTAGTTCGGCGCGGTCCGGATCTGCGATGAAAAGGGACTTGAAGGAGCTGAAGTTACTGGTTTGTCGGCGGGCTTTTTTCATCCTCCCGGAAGAGCGCACTATTTTGGCTAGGCCCTCGGAGAGTTTGCGTGGGCCGTCTTCGACGATTGTGGCGCTGTGGCGGTCAGCGTAGTATTCGCGGACTCGGCTTAGGTAAAGGGTGAATATGTAGAGAATCCAGTAGACAAGCATGCTCGCCATGCCTATGACTATGGCTACTCCGCTACTGCCTCTTTCATCTCTGCGTCCGAACATAGAGGAGAGGATCATGGAGTAGCCGATGAAGTAGAATATTGCGGGCAAGAGGGAGACAAACATCATTACTTGGACGTCTCTGTGTTTTAGGTGGCCTAGCTCGTGTCCGATCACTGCTTCAACTTCTTCGTCTTCTAGTTTTTCTAAAAGTCCTTTTGTCACTGCCACTCTGGTTCCGGCGATGGGTGAGCCGTAGGCGAAGGCGTTGGGTACGGGGATGTTGGCTATCATGAGCCTTGGCATTTTGATGCCGCTTTTTAGGCTTAGCATCTCTACTGTTCCGTATAGTTTTGGGTTTTCGGATTTCTTTACGATTCGCGCGCGGTACATTAGGTCTATGAGGTAGGGGGCGAAGAGCCATTGTGCGATGTTGAATATTACGACGAAGATGACTAGTGTTATGAGGTTGAATGCTCCAGTTAGGCTTAGTAGGACTGTGAAGAAGAGGGTGGATATGCCTATTATGACTGCTAGTGTTCCTATTGCGGACAATCGGAGTTTCCATATGCTCATGGACTTTTCCTCAGAAGAGAGTTCAGAGGAGAAATGATATATATTCTTTACTGTTTTTGGTTAGTCTCTCTTTTTTATAGACTCCACTATAGCTCCGCATCTCCTTTTCAACATTCTATTTTTGAGTTTAGACGTATCGTAGTGTTGAATCACTACGGTGCAGCTTCTAAATCAATGGTTTAGGTTATTCCCATTCCTTTCTTCTTAAACGAGCTAGCACTTGCCCGCGCGCCTGAGTAAAATCTGAAATAGTGGTGTCTTCAGACAGTAAGAAAATATGCTGTTGCAATGGCTATTGAGTCGTAAACTCCATGCATCAAAGCCGAAGCGGTGGTGTTTCCACCCGTCTGTTGCCACACATAACCAAAAACCATACTAACAGCAAACAACGGAACAATCGCATACAGAGTATTAAGACCATGCAAAAGCCCAAATAGAACAGAAGC
>JGI24422J19971_10001816_pt1 | contig 13123 bp, 12 predicted proteins | sample DeeMarSWOR152_54_FD_19971 | JGI IMG/M metagenome (IMG submission 19971) | reverse complement strand
AATCTGCATCTCAAGCTGGTCAGAAGAGAAACATGGAACCGTTGCTTCATAAGACTCTGTAGCATAATATATATCGACAGCGCTTATCCAAGGTGCCTTTATTGCATAGGTCGGACCCAGTATCGGAGCACTTATTGACTTGGCAATAGGATCAACAAGAACAACAGCATGCCCAACACCAACACCTACTACCATTGTCAAAGCAAATATTATAGCGAAGACAATCAAGATAATCAGGAGCGCAATCAAACCGATCTTAAGAGAGCTAAGCATTGGATACCTAATCTCTTCACTCATTATAATTCACATCTTCAACAACCATATTAGAACATCAGCTTCATATTGTTTTTCCTTCTGCACCTTCAGAAAGTTCGCTTTTGTGAAATGGGGATAAGGTTATTTTCTTTGTCTTTTAACAAAATACCATATTAGCCACGTGATAATAAAAATTGGCAGGATATCTGCCCCTGGGACAAGTTCAAACAAAGATAGAATTCCAACCCAACGGAACATAAAAAAGCAAGCGGCAATTCCAACTATATCAAGAATGTCACCTACTACAGGCAAAAGCAAAATTGCAACAACATATTCACTTACGTCCAGTATTACACAGATAGTCAGAAAAATTAACTCACTCTCAGAAAAAACAAAGTATCTATGGTAAGTCTCATGCTTTTGGTTCAATCTTCTCATCCATTCTTTCTTGAAATCCAGCCTACGAATCGTATTGCTGAATCCTCAAATAACGTTTATGCTGAAGATGCTTTCCACATTCCAAACTTTTGACATGAAACCTTCGCCCAGTCAGTATGGATGATTACATTGCCGACGGCTTTCCACCAAAGCTCAACCCCAAACCAACATACTTCTTCAACAATTCTGAGTTGATTTTGTCAAAGATTGAAAAGCAACATGCCTATAAGGCGACCCTGAAGAACTCCCCTGTTTCATAGGCTTTTAAACATGTTAGTGATTATGTATTAAGAGAGTCAAGCTGCCGCGGTCAAAAAGCTTGTTCGAGTTACAGTGCCCAGCACCGAGTATTCGGTTACTCGAGTGAGATCTTTACTTGGTTTCTGTTTCGAGCCCGAAAAATCTTTTAGAAGACAACACTTGAAGCATTACTATCAGACGGTGAAGAATCATAACAGCGTTAATGGTGAATGCATAAGTTTAAATTATGAAAATAGGCTATTGACTTTTGAAAATGACGGATTTAATTCGAGAATTGAAAATTACAACCCTTGCTGAGAATTCAGTTGTACCGCCATATCTTGGGCAATGGGGCTTGTCCTTTCTATTGGAGCTGGTAGACGCTAAGGGCAGTAAAAGAAAGATAGTCTTTGACACAGGTATTCATAAAGAATCGTTGTTTTTTAACATAAAGGAATTGAAGGTGAATCTGAGGGATGTGGACTGCGTGGTCATCAGCCATGGACATCATGATCACACAGCCGCTACTGTTGAAGTAGTGAAAGCTGCTGGAAGCACTAAGGTTTACGCTCACCCTCACACTTTTCTGCCTCGTTTTCACGAAGATAAAACGGGAAAGCGGAGGAAGCATGGAGTTCCAGAAGGAGAGGGAATAGAAGAGATTGAGCAAGCAGGAGGAGAGGTGTTTCTGAAAAAAGAACCTGCAGAGATAGTGCCTGGACTTTGGACGACAGGCCAAATTCAAAGAGTNACTGCTTTTGAACGTCCATTACCCNTCGACGAAGGTGAAAGGAACATNATAGTTGTCGATGGAAACGAGATCGACGATAAAATCCTAGATGATCAAGCTTTATGGATGGATGTGGAAAAGTTCGGATCTGTAGTGATTACAGGTTGCGCACACGCGGGACCCGTGAACACGATCATACAAGCTAAAGAGCTCGGCAACTTCAAACAGATACACGCCCTATTAGGCGGCACACATCTCGTTGGACGTTCTGAAGAATACATTCAGAAAACAATAAGTGAGCTGAAACAGTTTGGATTAAAAATGGTTTCACCATGCCACTGCACAGGATTCAAAGCCATGACAAAGCTTTGGCAAGCCTTCCCCAAATCTTTTATCATGAACTTTTCTGGAAGAATTATCGAAGTTGGTAAAGAACCCGAAAACCGTGTAATCTGACTATTAGTGCTCGCATCTTAGCAATTATCGCATGTGCAGAGAAAACTTTTATGTAATGGGTCCTCTTGTTTTGCACGTATCCAAGTCTTCAAGAGATAAATCGTAGGGAAGAGGAAATGAGAAAATTAAGTATGGAAGACTTGTTTAAAGCTTTAGCTAAGCCACTTCCAGACTTTGAAATAAAGCCGGGGAAGACGGCTTTGATTCTCATCGACATGCAAAAGATCGTCACCTCAGAAGCTCTCCTCCAAGAAGCGTTAGACGCGGGTTTGTCTGAAAGAGAAGTTAGAAAAACTTTGACGGAATATGATCGACGAGTCAAGGAGGTCGTAAGAAATGGACAGAGGATTTTGCAAGCTTGTAGGAAGAAAGGTTTCGACATAATGCACATCAAATTAGGAGCCCAGACCAGCAACCCTAGGCACACAGCAAAGATAAATAGAAAAGCTGGATTTATTGTGCCGATGGACACAGAAAGAGGAAAATTTTTCGAAGAGGTAGCTCCTGCAAAAGGAGAATTGGTCTTTCCAAAAACCAATGGAGGAGCGTTCACTGGAACAAATCTTGACTTTGTCCTGAGAAACATGGATATTGAAAGCATTATCGTCATAGGATTCCTAACTGACCAATGCGTATTAGCAACAGCCATTCACGGTGCAGATTTAGGATATGATGTTCTTCTCGTCGAAGACGCATGCACGGGAACCACAAAAGAAAATCATGACGCAGTTGTGAGACTTGCAAGAGATGTGTTCTTGAAGGCAAAATCCACTGACGAAGTCTTGAAATGCCTTTAGATTAGAGCAATCTTTCCTGCTAGCCAAATTTTCTTTTAAGAACTAGAAGCTGCTTTTTAAGTCTCATTATTAAAGGTATGGCTTTACCATGAGGCGAGCATAACCCTTTTCTTATTGCCTTGACAATTTCATCAACTTCTGATTCGGCATCTACAAGTGTGTATGCGTAACCTATTTCCGGTCCGTAATGGGCGTCGCTTCCAGCAACACGTGCAATTCCAAGGTGCGAAGCAATTTCTTGGCTACGCNTTACAGAATAGTTGAATGGAAACGCCGCGGAGTTTATCACCTCTATCGCGTCAAATCGTGAAGTAATGTGCCCTTTCAAGCTTTGTTTAAAAAAAGTTATTGGATGACAAGCTACGGCTATACCGCCAGCCTCATGTATTCTATCCACAGTCTCCTCGACACTAAGTTTAGGCATGACCAACTCGTCAATGTTCAGTCCTACGACATGCCCGTCCAAACTTGAAACCTCTATCCCAGGAATTATCAGAAAATCTGTTTCTTCGGCTATTTTTAATGCGCCGTCAACCCGGTCATGATCCGTTATGGCAACTCCGTCTAGCCCGCGTTTTTTAGCATAGAAAACCAGTTCCTTTGGCGTGATCAGAGAATCGTAAGAATAGACGGTGTGAACGTGAAGGTCTATCTTAAGCTGCAAAGTTTCACAGGCACAACAGACTTAGGCGATCTTAGAGAATCTTTCTCTGACCTTTTCAAGCATCCCGGCAAGTTCTTCGCTGTCCGCTTCTATTTTCTGGAATAGGGGGTTGGCTCTGCTTATTATGTGGTTTGCTGGCAGGGGTCTTAGGGCTTCGTCCCACTTTTGTTCGTGAACGCTTCCTGGCAAGTTGAGAATGTTCCAGAGTTCTTCAGCTGCGAATGGAGTGAATGATGCTGAAACGATTGCTAAGGCTTTAACGATCTGTGATGCTACATAAATTGTGTTTGCCGCTTTCTGGCTGTCTTTCTTGATAACGTTCCAAGGTTCTTTTTCGTTTAAGTATCGGTTTCCGGTACGGCTTACCCCTATTGTATTATTTGCGGCGGATTGTAATCTACACTCTTCGATTTCTTTCGCGATAGTTTTCACTTTCTTTTCAAGGGTTCTGAGGATGTGTTGGTCATTTTGATCTAGGCGGTTTGGCTTCGGAATTTTGCTGTTTAATCGTGTGTTTATGAACGTTAGTGTTCTATGTATGAAGTTGCCGAACGTGTCGTTCAGGTCTGCGTTGACTTTCTCGATGAATAGTTCCCATGAAAAGTTTGTATCTTTCGTTTCAGGTCTTGTAGCAATTAAGAAGTAACGCCAATAGTCTGCAGGAAACAACTCTAATGCTTCATCTATCCACACGCCGACTCTATGGCTTTTCGAAAAAGCTTCCCCTTTATACTGGAGAAATTCTGTAGCTGAAACGCTCCATGGCGAATTGTAGCTTTCATGAGAGGCTAAAAGCAAAGCTGGAAGAATTATCGTATGGAATGGAATGTTGTCTTTGCCAATGAAGTGCAGGATCTCCGCGTCTGTGCTGAACCAGTATTCCTTCCATTTTTCAGGTTCTCCCCGATTTCTGAAATACTCAATTGTTGCTGAAACATAACCCAAGACAGCCTCAAACCAAACGTAAATCGTCTTTCCTTCAGCCCCTGGAAAAGGCGCTGGAATCCCCCATTCAACATCTCTTGTTACGGCTCTCGGTTTTAATCCCTCTTTTATCCAGTTCAAGCTGAAGTTNCTAGCATTNCTTGACANTTTNTTATTNTNGCTGATGTAACGGCTCAGTTTTTCAGAGAATTTCGACAAATCAAGATACCAGTGCTTAGTTGTTTTNATAACTGGTTTGCCTTTGCAAATCACGCAGTAGGGCTCGATGAGAAGTATTGGTTCCAACAANCTTCCACACACATCACATTGGTCTCCNCGAGCACCCTCGTAACCACAGTATGGACACTTTCCTTCAACAAATCTGTCTGGTAAGAAACGACTGCAATTCTCGCAGTAAGGCATCTCTGTTTCTTGGGTGAAAATGTATCCGTTGTTGTAAATTTTCATTAGATGATCTTGCACAAACTCTTTGTGAACTGGATTTTCTGTCCTAGTGTAATTGTTGAACGAAAACCCCCATTTCTTGAACAGCTCAACGACCTTCGCGTGGTTCTTGTCAGTTAGTTGTTTAGGTGAGACGCCCAGTCTCAAAGCTTCAACTTCTATTGGCGTTCCATGCTCGTCTGAACCGCTTACCATGACCACTTCTTCGCCTTTAAATCGATAATACCTGGCTGCGACGTCAGCTGACAAAACCTGCACTAACGTGCCTAAATGTGGAAGATGATTCACATACGGCCATCCACAAGCAACTAAAACTTTTCCGAGAGCCAAACACCTCCAACATTTCTTTTCATATTCGTTAACACTTGTGAATCCTATTACTTAAATTATAAGGTGATGCAAATTTTATTCCTGAACTCAAGATTGGCAGCTATCTCATCTTGATTTGGCTAACCACTCCTCTTCAATATGTCCATTATAACGTCGTCACAATAACGTCCATCTATGAAACGAGCTTTCCTCATCAGGATCTGAAAGTTCAAAACTACGTAGACGAATTCTCTCACCTTCAATAACGGTAAAGACTAAAAAAAAGTGTAGAAGCTCGTCCTTATATATCAATAGTGCAAACACGCCGGCAGCAACTGTTTCTGCAGTCACGTTTGCTACTTCACTTAAATGACAGGAGGAATTGTCACTGTTTTTCTTTCTCCTCTTTCTGCCATATTATCTTCGGTCTACGCGATGAAAGAAATATCGTTGCGGCTATTATGATTGTGCAGACGATTGTTAGCACCACTTGAATTGTGAAAAGCGTCATGAATTGCTCAACGTGCCGAGGTGTTTCAGCAACTGTTACAGAAGGTCTCTCGAGAACGGGGATGGAGACGTCTCCATCCTCGGTTCGAACTATAACATTGACGACTGTGGACACAGCCCTCCCATCAATAGGCACAGTAAATGTTGTGTCGGTTGAATAAACTCCTCTGCTCACAATAGCCTCGTTGACCTTCAAGGTCTTGTTTCCTTCCCACTCATCATCTTTATAGGCTCGCCAATGCTCAAAAACAATCATTATCTTTTCTATTTCAACTGCATCGGGTCCATCATTGTAAAAGACTATGTAGAGAATGCCAGTTTCACCAGGGGCGTACTCTAACCTATCTGTCCAAATTGTAATTCTTCTGGGTTCTTGTGCGCTTACTAGGGAAACTAGTGAAAGTATTGAAAGAATCATCATAATCAAAGCACAAGCTTTCTTGTTCAACTTTTTCACCTAAATTAGAAGTTTTAAGACCTAAAGTTATTTAAAACTTGCCACGTGACCTTATGATTTCCCGTAAAAGCTCTTTCATCTCAATTGCTGAAGCATTTGACCTTATCCCTCTGGAATTAAAGTGTGTCAAAGAGGCTTCATAGCCCTTTTCTCTCAGAGCATCGACAACTTTTCTAACAGGTGGAACCGGTAACGATAACGCGTCACACAGTTTGTCAACCACATAATATGTAACAGGAGCATCAACTTCATTCTTTATCAAACCCAAAATTTTCAGAATCTCTTTCCTATGCTTAAATGTCCTCTGATTGACTTCTTCTTTCAACAATTCACAAAACCGCCTATCAAATATCTTTCCAAGCCACAATGGCCCAGCAACATTAATTTTTGAGCCACATTCAGGACATTTTCCGTGGTTGTTAGTGAGAAAAAGTCCCTTTAACGGTTGTCTATGGAAGCATTTGAAACAATGAAATATGTACCCCATTTTTTTGATGTTTTCATCACCTCTTTTTGCACCGTGACTTATTGTTGCGTAAAGTCTAACATAGTGGTTCATACTGTGACTGAAGAGTATGCTTATGCCTATGTCGTATTTTGCAGCTGCCACAGCTACGCAACCGGCCAGAAGTCTCACAGCCAGTTCGTGGCAATACTCTGTGCGTAAGGGTTTTCCTCCGTACTTTCTGACGCAAGCCTTTGGATGAACCCCACATAAAGGAGCCAGGTCTGTTGCTGTTAAAGCCAAGAGGCCGCCGTTACGTAAAGCACGAATAGCGGAGTCAAGATAAGGCACTGGAGAGCCGAAAGGGTCTATGTCTATGGCATCGAATCTTTTACGGGGCGCACCATACCTGCTGAGGAGAAAGTTTGCATCTTCATTTTCCATGCTGACTCGTTTGCTTAGGCCGTTCATTTGAACATTGTAACTGGCGAGTTGAAAAGCTTTAACGCTAATATCATTGATAACGACGTTTTTAACTCCTTCAACTTCTACTGCGAAGCGTACTCCCCTAATACCGCAACCAGCTAACGGTTCACAGATAGAGACCTCGCGGTTAAGCATTCTCTGATAAACTTGCAAGGCTAAAACCGCAATGTCACGATTCAACTCCATAACTGGATTGTAAAAAACAGGAGCCTTCGAAGGAGCATACTGAGAAGGCGACGTTACAAATGCTTTGAGCTTTGGAACGAGAACCTTGACTTCACCTTCTTCTGTAATTTCCGTGGGAAAACCTGTCTTGACGACTTCATCTTTCATGTCTTTTACGCCTTAACTGTCTGCTTAACGCAAGCATGCCATAGTTATGACAAATATTTTAAGAATACTGGATTTATGTTTAAGGGGGAAAGCTTACTGAAAAAACGATTACTGCTTGTAACCGGTGCTCCAGGCACAGGAAAGACAACCGTTTTGTCAAAGGTGATTGAAGCCTTAAAGGCTAAAGGCTACAGTGTAGGTGGAATGGTAAGCCGTGAAGCTCGCACATGCGGAACCCGTTTCGGTTTTGAAATTTTAGATCTAAGCAATGGTAGAATAGGCTGGCTTGCTCACATAAATCAAAAGCAAGGTCCACGAGTGGGCAGATACCGTGTGAACTTACAAGACCTTAACGGTATAGGTGTAGATGCAATAATCAAGGCTGTTGAAGACTTTGACGTTATTGCCATAGATGAAATTGGGCCCATGGAACTGTATTCAAAGAGCTTTAAGATGGCTATTAGAAAAGCTGTCGAAAGTGGAAAGCTTGTCATCAGCACCGTTCATTGGAAGGCAAGGGACAAACTGATACTGGAAGTAAAGGCGAGAGAAGACGCTGAAATATACAGGGTAACGTATGAAAACAGGTGGAACCTGCACGAGAAAATTTTTGAAAGAGCCAAAGAGTTTCTGGTGAAGGCACTGAAGAATAAACTATTATAACATCGATATTAAATCTAGTCTAAAAGAAGGATTTCTATGCTCGTTGCTGGTGTTGACGATGCAGGACGCGGCTCCGTGATAGGTCCACTCGCTATTGCAGGAGTTCTAATGAAAGAGGAAGGCATAGCCAAACTTGTTCAATTAGGCGTTAAGGATTCGAAGCTTTTGTCTCCACAAAGGCGTGAGAACTTGGCTGTTGAAATCAAGCGAGTTGCCCTAAAACACAGTGTGATAAAACTGTCGCCGAAGGACATAGACAAGGTTGTTCAAACTGGCAGAAAGCTTCATAGATTGAACAGGTTGGAGGCAGAGACCATGGCGAAGGTTATCGAGCTTCTTAAGCCAGACATAGCCTATGTTGATGCTTCAGATGTTTGGGAAGAACGTTACAAACGACACATTTCAGAATGCTTACCTTTCAGGGTTGAAATAGTTTCGGAGCATAAGGCGGACAGGAAATATCCAATAGTCTCAGCTGCTTCAATAATTGCCAAGGTGGAAAGGGACAGGGAAATTGCAGAGTTGAAAGAAAAATCTGGGGATTTCGGATGCGGTTACCCAACAGATCCCAAAACAATAAACTTTCTTCAGCAATGCCTCAAAGAATTCGGTAAGTATCCGTATTTTGTTAGAAAATCGTGGAAAACTGCCAAAAAGGCTAAAAGCGAAAAAAATTCACGGCAGACCAAGCTTATTTAAGGTTTTCAACCAAGTCTTCCAAACACTTGATCTTTGAGAATTCTGTACTGTGCATGCATAAAATCTCCGTGTTCGATGACTTCTGCTTCTCCGTTATGAGAATTGGGTGTGCTTGCAAGACTCTGCTGACACTTAAGATTTCTTCTATTCTCTTATTTAGTTCTCTTTCTTTATTGTTTTCAACTCCGCCTATGATTTTGATTTTTTCTTCTGGAACGTTTATGACGAAGTCGAAAGGTGCCTTCTTAACGGGAGCTGCCGTAATGTTGTATCTGGCAAGTTTTCTGAAAATCTTCTGCAGAAGCCTATTCTTGCTGATCACTCGTCTGGCTGCCTTTAGGAGGTGTTTGTGCTGGGTTTTTGATTTTTCAAATATGTTTATTGGTTTTGCCACTGGAATTCCTAGAATGCATATTAGGTTGTATGCTGCTGATACTGAGGCCTTGGCCATTTCCCGTTCATACCCGTAAAGGGTTCTCCTCGATATGCCCATCATCTCAGCCATTTCTCCGATGGACAGACCTAGTTCTTGCCTTCTTCGCTTAATTGCCTCACCGTCTATTTCAACGTAATAGCCTCCTGGACCAGCTTGGATCAGTGGATATGTTTTGCGGAATACAATGTTCTCGAACGTCTTCAGAGTGACAGCCAAAATATCGTATCTGGAATATATAGTGTCGTCTTCTAATGGTTTGTCACGTGTCTTCTTGCTTACAAACAGGGAAGTGCCAGAGACACATTCAGATATGACTTTGAGATCTAAGGAGTCGCTTTGGGAAACATTTCCAATGTCTGATTGAACTTTTACAAAAATTGTGGTTTTCTCTTTCTTGGCCGCGAAGTCGAAGCAGCTCGGCCTAGAACAGCATCTTTGAGAGACGGTAAAACCTGCTTCCTTCAGTATTGCTTCTGCGGCCTTTACGCTTTCCGTCTCCACATAACTCATCGAAACGTCACACAAAGTATCATACCTTTGTGGGATATAAACTATACTCAGTTCTACGCCTATGGTGAGGTGATCAAGAATCAGAAAAAGGAACAGGGAGATTCATAAATCCAAATTGAAACAACCAGTTCAGCTTTGGTATTCAATTCTGCACGAAGCATTCCGCACAACTTGTTTGGACGCGCACGCTATAGCTTTCAAAGCAACCACACGTAATAGTGAAATCTAAGAAGATTGTTAAATAGCTTTGTAGAGGCGTTTTGATTGCCAGAAGGAGAAGGCTATGCCAATCATGAGTGGCTGAAGGCACATAGCGTTGAGGATAGGCAGTACCAAAATGTGATTATGGAAACTGTAAGGCAGAAGAACACACTTGTTGTTTTGCCAACAGCATTAGGAAAAACCGTTATAGCTCTGCTTCTCGCCATTGAAAGAACTGAACATGGAAAGGTCTACTTTTTAGCGCCTACAAGACCTCTTGTTCAACAGCACCATCAGACATTCAAAGAAAAGACACTGTTTGAAGACAAGGAGCTGATCCTTGTCACAGGCAGGTATCCCCCCGCAAAAAGAACGTCTCTTTACAGGAAAGGGAGAATAGTCTTTGCAACTCCCCAATGTGTTTGGAACGATTTGAAGAACAAGCTTTTGAGCCTTGAAAATGTTTCCTTAATCGTTTTTGATGAAGCTCACAGGGCTAGGGGCAATTACGCTTACGTTGGCATAGCGAACTACTATTTCAGACAGTGCTCTCAACCATTGGTTTTGGGTTTAACTGCTTCCCCTGGAGGCTACGAGGAGAAAATAGTTGAAGTCTGCGGAAATCTTGGAATAGAAGCTATAGAGCATCGGACAGATGAAGACCAGGATGTTAAGCTCTATGTCCAACCCATTAATGTTGAATGGAAAAGTGTTAAACCGCCGGAAGCTTATCTGCAGGTTAGGGACAATCTTAAAGAAATGATTGTTGAAAGAGTCAAGGGCTTACAGTCTAAAGGTGTCTTGTCACGAAAACAACCTGCTTCAGTAACGAGAAGGGATCTTGTTGAACTCAACAGAGAGCTTCAGCAGAGGATTAGAAGTGGCGAAGGAGGCTACTTGTATCGAGCAAAAGTGGAAGCCACAGCAATTCTGAGCATTATGCATATGCTAGTGCTCATTGAAACTCAAGGACCAGAAACGCTTCAAGCCTTCATTGAAAAGTCTTTGAAAAAGATGGCGTCTAAAGGAAGCCGAGGCCACATATCGATACTCAAAGATCCCTTATTCATGCAAGCGAGAGAAAAACTTAAACAATGCCTACGAATTGAAAACCCAAAAATGACAGAATTAACGAGAGTTTTGACCGGACAGATAGAAGTCAAACCAAACTCTAGACTTATAGTCTTTACACAGTATCGTGACACAGTCCTCTCAATATTAAGAACATTAGGGAAACACTCAGGAATCAGGGTTGAACGTTTTGTGGGGCAAGGTGAGAGGGAAGGTGACCCAGGAATGACCCAAGAAGAGCAACGCGAAGCCTTGGAAAAGCTTCGAAACGGAGCGTTCAACGTTCTTGTGGCCACCAGCATCGCTGAGGAAGGCCTAGACATACCTGAAGTAGATCACGTGGTTTTTTACGAGCCTATTCCAAGCGAAATACGATACATACAACGCCGTGGAAGAACAGGACGTAGGGTAGCTGGCAATGTCTCAATTCTGATTAATGAGGGCACTCTTGATGAAGCATTTTACTGGTCAAGCATAAAGAGAGCCAAGAAAATGAAGAAGCTAATAGAACAGCTGAACAAGACGCTTCCAGAAATTCTGAAAGAGAGACAAAAGCCAGCGCTTACGCAAAAAACATTGACAGTTTTGACCTCAGAAGAAAGACGGGTCGGCCTAATTTTTGCTAAGAGTCTAAAGGTTAAGGTTCAACCAGAAAAAGTTCAAAGGTTCGAGCTTTGGAAGCCTCAAGCCTTCCAAACGAAGGGATTAAGTAAAGCATTAAAATGGCTTGTGCAAAACCTTCCTGAAGCCTCAGTTGCAATAAACGAAGTTGTTGAGCAAGCCGTTAAAGAAACAGGGCTTGAAAAGCCAGCCATTGAAACCGCTATATGGCGCCTTATACAACAGGGCCACTTGTACATTCCTGAAATGGGAAGAATAAAAAGACTGTAGAACACGCTAGCGTGCACGATTATGTTTAGTGCGCGAAGCCTTTCGCTTTCATTGGAAAGCTCTATTTGGAGAATGCTTCTTCAAAGAAACTGCATATGTTTTCAGAAGCTAGATTGATCAGGGCTGGATACTCATCCATGTAAAAATGATCCGTATCTAAAACGAGTTTCTTTTTCGGTTCTTTTGCTTCTATGTAAAGATGTTCAAATTCTGAGTATGGAGCTACATTGTCATGTCTTCCATGAACAAATAATTTTGGACAACCAAAATCCAAGTTTGTCTTCAGTTCATTAACTTTCCTAAGGATTGACATAGCAACAAAACCATTTATGTCTGCTTGAACAGCAGCATTGGACGCTACTACAGCACCGAAAGAATATCCAAGCAACCCCAAGGTACCGGCTCTTTTCCGCATAAACCTGATTGAATCTAGAACATTCAGAACCTCTTTGAAACCTTCACCATAGCTTCCATAATCTATGCACAAGGCGGAGATGTTATTCGATGCCAATTCCTTGGCCACCCTGACAATTCTAGTATCATTTCTGCTGCCGCCATACAATGGATGTGGCGGACAAAGAACAACGACAACCTCTGACCAATCACCATGGAGCGTTCCAAGCAATATTTCACCTCCGCTTTTGAAGCTTATCTGCAAACTTACACTCCAACCTCGCCTTGATCCATTAATGAAACAATTTGTAGATTAGTTCTGCTTTCACCTTTCCTATTTTTGGAACTTTCTCGAGCTCTCCAACAGAAGCACAGGCAACATCTGAAATTGTGTCAAAATAAGACAAAAGATTCTCAGCTAATCTGTCGCCGACATAAGGAAGAGCTGACAAAACATACTTCTTGCGATCTTTCACCGGTAAGTCCGTTCTTGCAGGTTTTCTATACCATCTTGCTTCAGGAAGCTTATCATTCTTGCCAGAAGCTTCCCTCTTCACAAGTGTTCTCATGAAAGCTTTGAAAGCCACGTCGCTTTCCGCATGAATAATCGGAGTATTATAAACATAGACTACTTCCAAGAATGCTCCCATAAGTTGAGACCAATGTTTCAACAAGTCTTCTTGATATCCGTAATCGACCATCTCAAGATAACCATTGAAGTCTCCATGAACTACAAGCATCCTTCGTCTT